>JGI26262J51727_1000629_pt1 | contig 18184 bp, 18 predicted proteins | sample SaaInlV_150m_DNA_3_FD_51727 | JGI IMG/M metagenome (IMG submission 51727)
GCTTTAAATGTCCAGCCAAACTCATTGCCTCATGACTTATTCCCTCCATTAAACAGCCATCTCCTGCAAGAACATAAGTTTTGTGATTTATAATTTCTTTACCAAGTTTTTTTTTTAAAATTTCTTCAGCGATTGCAAAACCAACTGCATTTGCAATTCCTTGACCAAGTGGGCCTGTTGTAGTTTCGATACCAGTCTTAGGATGGTATTCTGGATGTCCTGCACATATCGAGTTGAGCTGCCTAAACTTCTTAATACTATTAAGTGAAATACTTTTATATCCAGTTAAGTGTAATAGAGAGTAAAGTAGCATAGAACCATGTCCTGCAGATAAAACAAATCTATCTCTATTTAGCCAACCTGGATTTTTTGGGTTAAATTTTAGAAAATTTTTAAATAAAACAGTTGCCACATCAGCCATACCCATTGGCATGCCTGGGTGACCAGAGTTTGCCTTTTGAACAGCATCAATTGATAAAAATCTGATGCAATTTGCTAAATCATTGTGTAGTTTACTCAAAATTATCCTGACTAGACTAAGAAGAATCTATTTAATAATATAAACATATATATATGAATTCTATAAACGAAAAAGAAAAAAAACTAAATATTGCTTTAGANGAATTAAAAAATTTAGATCTCAGCAANCCTAATTTACAAAATAATATTGAAAATTTGAACTCTCAAAAAACTCAATTAGAAATTGAAAAATCTCAATTAGAGGATAAATATAAAATNTTATTAGATGATCATGCAAGTTTAAGTAAAAAACTTGAAGAAATTCAAAATAAAGAAAAGTTAGAACAAAAAAAACAGACAGAATTTTCAGAAAAAATTGATGAATTAAATCAGGAAACAGATACTTTATTAGAAGAAATTGATAAATGGCAAATGTAAGTATTAAATTTAATAATAAAGAATTTTTATTATCATGTGAGGATGGTCAAGAAGAGCATCTTGAAGAATTGTTAATTCATATCAATCAAAAGTTTAATGATTTAAAAAATAATTTAGGAAATCTTGGAGAAAATAAATTACTTTTAATTACTGCTGTAAAAATTATGGATGAATACTTTGAGACTAAAAAAAAAGTTGATCAAAAGAAGAGTGAATTAAAAGATCTTTCAAATAAATTTAAAGAATTAAAATCACTTGTTTATGATTACAGAGACAATAAAGAAGGTGAGATTCAAGAATTACAAACAAATCATCTAAATTTTAAAAACGAAATTGAAGTTAATCAAAAAAAATACGAAAAATTGATTGATGAGGCAGCAGATGAAATATCTGACTTTGTTGAAAAAGCAAAGTTGGAAAATTTATCTCAATAAATTCTTGTGAATAAATCCAAGATAAGAAGTAAAATTTTAAAGCTTAGAAAAAAAAATTTCAATGAAAACTTAAAAATCAATTGTGAAAAATTTTTTTCTTTTTTTCAAAAATATAAACTTAATCTTAAAAACCTAGGTGGATATTATCCTTCTAATTTTGAAATTGACGACTTGGAAATTTTAGAATTTTTAGAAAAGAAAAATTATAAAATCTCATTACCAATTATAAAAAAAAATAATCAAATGGATTTCTTTAAATGGTCAAAGAATGACCCATTAAAAATTAACAAATATGGCATCCCTGAACCTGTTTCATCAAAAATATTTTATCCAGATATTTTGTTAGTTCCATTAGTTAGTTATGATAATGATTTCAATAGATTGGGTTATGGTGGGGGATTTTATGATCGTTATATTGAAAAAATTGAAAAAATTAAAAAGGTTACTAAAATTGGATTAGCTTTTTCATGTCAAAAATTAAAAAATATTCCAATAAACCAATATGATAAGAAATTAGACTTTATAATTACAGAAAAAGAAATTTTAAAATGAGAATATTATTTTTAGGAGATGTTGTTGGTATTTCGGGTTGTTCAAAATTAATGAATAATCTTTTAAATGAAATTAAATTAAAAAAAATAGATTTTGTGATTGTTAATGGCGAAAATGCAGCTGCTCAAGGCGTAGGTTTAACTAAAGAAATATGTAATGATTTTTTTAATTGTGGTGTCAATGTAATTACCACAGGAAACCATGTGTGGGATCAAAAAGAGATAATGGAGTTTATAGATAAAGAAGAAAGATTGTTACGTCCTAAAAATCTTTATGAGCCAGCGCCAGGAAAAGGTTTTAATATTTATAACACTAAGGAAAATATTAAGATTGGAGTTCTTAATTTAATGGGCAATGTTTTTATGAAAAAATGTGAAGACGTTTTTGAGATTTCTGAAAAGTTTCTTAAACAATATAAATTAAAAGAAGACTATGATTTATTGGTACTAGATTTTCATGGTGAAATAACGAGTGAAAAAAATGCAATTGGACATTTTTTTGATGGTAAAGCGACATTAGTTGTTGGAACACATACTCACATACCTACTAATGATGCTAGAATTTTAAAGAATGGAACTGGCTATCAAACAGATGCCGGTATGTGTGGGGACTACGATTCAGTTATTGGTATGAATACTGAAAATTCATTGAATAGATTTTTGAAGAAAAATTCAACTAAACATTTCCCAGCATTGGGCGAAGCTACTTTGTGTGGTGTAATTGTTGATTGTAATATAGAAACTGGATTAGCAAATTATATTGAAAGTTATATTAGTGGGGGCCAGTTAAGCAAAACTTAGAGAAAATTATGTCAGGTCATTCAAAATGGGCAAGTATCAAACATTCAAAAGGTAAGGCAGATAAACAGAGATCTAAAATATTTTCTAAATTATCAAAAGAAATAAGTGTAGCAGCAAAACTTGGTGATAAAGATCCNGTGATGAATCCAAGACTAAGATCTGCTATTCAGGCTGCAAGATCAGCTAATATGCCAAAAGAAAATATTGAAAGAGCAATTGATAAATCTTCAGCAGCAGCAGAGTCAAATTTTGAAAATTTAAGATATGAAGGATTTGGTCCAGATAAAATTGCAGTAATTGTAGAAACTTTAACTGATAATAAAAATAGGACTGCTTCGAATATTAGAACTATATTTCAAAAAAATGGTGGAAGTTTGGGTACACAAGGGTCTGCATCACATAATTTTAATCAATTAGGTATTATTAAGATTGATAAAAAAGAAATTTCTGAAGAAAATATATTTGAGCTAGCAATTGAGTCTGGAGCAGATGAATGTATTTCTCATGATGAATTTCATGAAGTTCAATGCATAATGAGTGAAATTTATAATGTAAAAAAAAAGTTAGAAAAAATAATCTCAAATTTTATTTCGACAGAAATTGAGTGGGTTCCACTAAATAATGTTGATGTTAGTAAAGAAAGAGAAGAGCCAGTAATTAATTTTTTAGAAACTCTAGAGGATGATGATGATGTGCAAAATGTTTATTCAAATGTAAACTTTGGTAATAACTAATGCTAGTTATTGGAATTGATCCAGGAATCTCAGGCTCAATTTGTTTCTTTCAAGATGGAAAAATTATTGATGTGGTTGAAATGCCAACAATGACAGAGGGAAAAAAAAATAAAAAGCAAGTAAATGGCTCTCAAATTTTTAATGAAATTTCTGAAAGAATTAAAAAGATTGATAAAAAGGATATTAAAGTAATCATAGAACAAGTATCAGCAATGCCAGGTCAAGGTGTGACTAGCATGTTCAATTTTGGTCAATCATATGGAATACTAAAAGGAATATGTTCAGCAATGCAATTACCCATGTATTTTGTAAGACCAACAAAATGGAAAAAATATTTTAATCTTATCAATTCTGAAAAAGATGCGAGCAGAACAAGAGCAATTGAAATTTTTCCTTATTTTTCACCTAAATTATCTAGGAAAAAGGACAGTAATAAAGCTGATGCAATTTTAATAGCTAGTTTTTATTATGAAACTTACAAATTAGAAGAATAATCAAAAACTATAAGACAAATTCATGACACATTTAAGTGTGAAGAGTAATTATGGAAGCTGATATCGCATCACAAGCAGTTGGACTGGGTACAAACACAGATTTTTCATTATTGAGCCTATTTTTAAGAGCAGACATAGTTGTTAAATCAGTAATTATGATCTTGATAGTTTGCTCAATTTACTCTTGGGCTGTAATTATTGAAAAATTTAGATTATTTAGAAAGATAAATAAATCATCAGAAGAATTTGAGGAAAAGTTTTGGAATTCTAAATCTGCAGAGAATTTCTACAATGATTTACCAACTAATTTAGAGGATCCGATGGCTTTAGTTTTTCAGGATGCAATGGAAGGTTTATTAAAAAAGAAATCTAAAACAAATATAAGTGAGAGAATGACTGCAATGTTAGAAGTTGGGGCTGAAAAACAGATGACAAAAATTGAAAAGGGATTTACTTTTTTAGCAACAGTTGGTTCTACAGCTCCTTTTATTGGTTTGTTTGGAACTGTCTGGGGAATAATGAACTCATTTCAATCGATAGCAATATCAAGAAATACTAGTTTAGCTATTGTAGCCCCAGGAATAGCAGAGGCATTATTTGCTACAGCTTTAGGATTGCTAGCTGCAATACCAGCAGTTGTTGCTTATAATAAATTTAATACTGACTCACAGAAATATTCTCAAAAACTAGAAAATTTTTCAAAAAGATTTTTAACAATTATTTAAATGGCTTTTAAACTTAATCGTTTATCAAAAGAACCCATTAGTGAAATCAATGTAACTCCTTTCGTAGATGTTATGCTTGTTCTTCTCATTATTTTTATGGTTACGGCGCCATTATTAACTGTTGGAGTGCAAGTTGATTTACCAGAGAGTTCAGCAGACTCTCTTCCAGAAGAAGCAGAACCACTTACTCTATCTATTAATTCAAAAGGTGAAATATTTATTCAAGAAGCAAAAGTTGAATTTGACAATATAATTGCAAAAGTTTTGGCAGTTTCAAAAAATAGAACAGATACAAGGATTTACGTTCGAGGTGATAAAACTATTAATTATGGAAGAGTGCTTGAAATAATGGGTCTATTATCAGGCTCTGGTTTTACAAAAGTTGCACTAATATCAGAACCATTGAAGCAAAGGTAATTTGAAGTGAATAGAAGTTTATTTATTTCTTCTGTTTTACATGGTGCTTTAATTTTTATTACAGCTATGAGCTTACCATTTTTGGCAAAAAAACCATTTGATATTCCACCAATAGTTTCAGTTGAGCTAATTCAGATTGCAGAAAAGACAAATATACCATTTGCTCCAAAGGCAAAAAAGATAATTGAAAAAAAGAAGAAAAAAAAATTAAAAGAGAAAGAAAAAAAATTAGTATCAGAGCAAGCGCCTCCAAAAAAAGTTAAAAAAACAAAGACTAAAACAGTTGTTTCTTTGGATGAAAATAAAGAAAAAATAGAAAATCAAACCCCTGAAGCAGTTCCATTGCCAGATAAAACAGTTAAGAAAATTGAGACAAAAAAAGAAAACAAACAAAACCCAGACAAATTAGATGAAGAAGTGAAACAAGTTTCAGAATTTGAAAAAAAAGAATTTGTTGACTTAGATAATATTGCAAAATTAATTGATAAAGCAAAAGAAGATACAGCAGAATTGATTAAAAAAAATAACGACATTACTCAAGATCAAGATAAAAATATTGTAACTTCTGGGTTAACTTTGAGTGAAGAAGATGCTTTAAAAGCTCAAATTTTTGGATGCTGGAGTATTCCTCTGGGATTACCATATAATGAAGATTTGTTAGTAAGAATTAAATTAATGCTTGAGCCAGATGGTTCGGTGGCAAAAACTGAAATATTAGATCATGCAAGAATGAATAAACCNGGTCAGAGTTTTTATAAAGTATTAGCCGAAAGTGCGTTAAGAGCTGTAAAATTATGCCAACCCCTAAGAGTCCCAACGACAGGCTATGAAAGATGGAAAGAATTACAATTAAATTTTGATGCAAGAGAGATGTTAGAGGGTTAAGATAAAAAAATGAAAAAAAATTTTATAATTTTATTGTTAATGATTTTAATTCCAATTAGAGCCTTTGCTTTAATTGAAGTAGATATTACCAGGGGAAATCTAAGCCCACTTCCATTAGCGGTATCCCCCTTATCGATTGATGATAAATCTAGAAAAAGTTTTGAAAAAATCCTTAGTGAAGAAAATATTGGATCTGAAATTTCAGTTATTGTTGAAAATAATTTAAGAACATCGGGTCTTTTTAATCCACTAAGTAAAGAAGCATTTTTACAAGCACCAGATATTGCAAATTTAAAGCCAAGATTTGAAGATTGGAATTTAATAAAAGCTCAAGCACTTATCACTGGCAAAGTAACATATGTTGATGAAAAATTAAGAGTTGAATTTAGATTATGGGATGTGTTGTCAGCTAAAGAAATGATGGCCCTTGCATTCACCACAGTTCCAAATAATTGGAGAAGAGTTGGACACATAATATCAGATAAAGTTTATGAAAGATTGACAGGAGAAAAAGGATATTTTGATACTAGAATAATTTATGTTGCTGAAGAGGGTCCAAAAACACAAAGAATAAAAAAATTAGCAATTATGGATCAAGATGGAGCAAATAATAAATTTTTAACACTTGGTAATGAGCTAGTATTAACTCCTAGGTTTAATCCTGCTAGTCAAATGGTTACATACTTGTCATACTTTAAAAATTTACCAAGAGTATATCTTTTAGATATTGAAACTGGAACACAGGAAGTGGTCGGAGATTTTCCAGGAATGACATTCGCACCAAGATTTTCTCCAGATGGTAAAAAAATAATAATGAGTTTTGCTAAAGATGGCAAATCAGATATTTATACAATGGATTTAGAAAATAGAATAGTTGAACGAATTACAAATCATCCATCAATTGATACTTCTCCATCTTATTCTCCAAATGGAAAATTCATAGCTTTTAATTCTGATAGAAGTGGGTACCAGCAAATCTATATTATGAAGAGTGATGGTACTAATGTTAAAAGGATTTCATTTGGTAATGGTATCTATGGAACGCCTGTTTGGTCTCCTAGAGGAGATTTGATAGCATTTACTAAGTTGCATAAAGGAAATTTTTATATTGGTGTTATGAGAACTGATGGTTCTGGTGAAAGATTGCTAACTGAAAATTATTACCAAGAGGCGCCTTCTTGGTCACCAAATGGCAGAGTTTTAATTTTTTATAGAGAAACAAAAACTAACGCAAAAGGTGAAGGATTTTCTGCAAAGTTGTGGTCAATTGATTTAACGGGCTATAATGAACGATTAGTTACAACTCCAACAGATGCGTCCGACCCATCATGGTCATCTTTATTGAGTAATTAGTTTAAATTACTTGATTTTTAACTTGAAACCTCTAATTAGTTATGAAAAAGTAAGAAATTGAAATTAGCAGCAAGGAGCAATTTAATGATTTTAAATAAAATTTTCAAAAACACACTTTTAGTATTAGCAGCATGTTTAGTGTTATCTGCATGTGCAACAAAAAAAGAGGTGGCTACAGACGCTACTATATCAGGTCAAATGCAAAGTGATGTTTACACGGGAACAGACTCAGTAGAATATTTGGCTGATGGAGTTAAAGACAGAGTTTTCTTTGCAACAAATGAATCGATTTTAACTACAGCTTCTAGAGAAACTCTTAGAGCTCAGGCTGCTTGGTTAAGAAAAAATTCAAACATAAATGTGGTTCTTGAAGGTCATGCGGATGAAAGGGGTACTAGAGAGTACAATTTAGCTCTAGGAGAAAGAAGAGCAAATTCAGCAAAAGACTACCTAATGACATATGGAATATCTTCAGACAGAATATCGGTTTTAAGTTATGGTAAAGAAAGACCAGTAGATGCTGGTTCTAGTCCATTAGCTTGGTCAAAAAACAGAAGATCTGTAACTGTTAAAGCAAATTAATAATTTAAATTTAAAGACCCTGAAATGTAAAGTTTTAGGGTCTTTTTTTTGCCATTTTTATAAACATAAATCAATTTAGTGATGAAATTTTTAACAAAATTAATATTTTTAAAGTTATTAGTTTTATTAAATATAGCTTGTTTTAATATTTCATTTGCCGACAATCATAATATTTATGAGACATTGGAAATTATAAAGAACGATATTAAGACACTTGAAAGAGCAGTTTATTCTGGCTCAATTGAAGTTAAAGCAGAAAATAACGAAATCTCAACTACAGAATTAGATTCCAACTCTGAGGATGTGCTTACAAGACATTTATTAAAATTATCTGAAGTTGAAGATCAATTTAGACAATTAACTAATAAATTTGAAGAAATAAATTTTAAATTAGATAAATTATCAAATAGATTATCTAAAATTCAAGCCGATAATCAAATACGATTTCAAGATATAGAAACAGTGATGAGTTCTGGCGAAGTTACGACCAAACTTACCTCAAAACCAAAAGTAGAAACTAATGAAGTATTACCTGGTAGCTCTCAACCTCAAGACCTTGGTTCAATTTCATATAAAGATACAGAAACTTCAGAAACATCTCAAAAAATTGAATCTGTAGATACTACTGCATCAGTTGTTACTGAAACTTTTCAAGCTGAAGAAAAGATACTGCCACAAGATTTAACACCTAAAAAACAATATGAATTTGCTACAAGCTTTTTAAAAGTTGGGGACTATAGTACCGCTGAAAGAGCCTTTAGAGAATTTGTTTTGTCAAATAGTGAACATGAATTAGCTGGTAGTGCTCAATATTGGTATGCAGAGACCTTTAGAATAAGACAACTTTATACTGATGCTGCATCAGCTTACTTAGAGGGATATCAAAAATATCCAAAAGGAAATAAGGCTCCTATAAATCTTTTAAAACTTGGTGTATCAATGGTACAGATAGGAGAAAAAGATCAGGGTTGTAAAATGATTGACGGAGTTCAATTGCAATACCCTAAAGCAACCCAATCTGTAATTCAAAAAGCAAAATATGAGTCCAAAAAATTTGAATGCAACAAACAAGACTCATAAGTTCTTATTTAATAAATTAAAAGATAAGAGGACTTTACAAATTTATAATAAATTTGAGAACAATCTTAATATTAATAAAAATTTTATCGTAGCTGTTTCTGGGGGTCCTGATAGCCTTGCTTTGTCATTTTTGACAAAAATATATTCAATTAAAAAATCTTTAGATGTTAGATATTTTATTGTTGACCATAAGTTGAGAAATAATTCTACCTCAGAAGCAAAAAATGTTCAAAAAAATTTAAAAACATTTTTAATAAATTTAAATATTTTAACATGGAAAGGAATCAAGCCTAAAAAAAATATCCAATCTATTGCTAGAGATAAAAGATATGAATTATTGATTAATAAAGCAAAAAAATTAAAGATGAATAATATTTTACTGGGTCATCATTTAGATGATTTATTTGAAAATTTTTTTATGAGAATTTTAAGAGGAAGTGGACTCAATGGGCTGGTTTCTTTAGATAAAGAAACACAAAGAGATGCAATTAATCTAATTAGACCTTTAATAAATTTTAATAAAAAAGATTTGATTTATCTTTGTGATTTTATATTTGGTTCACATGTTGTAGATCCATCAAATGAAGATGATAAATTTAAGAGAGTTAAAGTAAGAAATTTTTTAAAACAATTAGGTTTAGAGGGATTAGATAGAAGCAAATTTCATCTAACAATAAAAAATCTAAAACTTGCAAATGAAAATATAAAATTTTATGTTAAAAAAAATTTAGAAAAGAACTTAACTATTTCACAAAAAAATAAAAATACAATCCTAACAGAAGATTTTTTTTCTCAATCAGAAGAGGTTGTGTTTAGGTCAATTGTTGAGGTAATAAAAGTTGTAGGAAAAAAATATTATCCTGTAAGAGGAAAAAAAATTGATAGGATTATTAATTTAATAGGTACCAAAACTTCATTTAAGGTTACTTTGGGTGGNTGTGTAATTAAAAAAGTTAATGGAACAGTTATATTGTCAAAAGAGTAATAAAATTCTAATATTTTATGATATTTTGCCACTTGTTAAACTTGCAATAATTATTATCTTATACTCATGAATTTAAAAAATCTCGCAATGTGGGGAATTATAGTCTTCTTAACTATTGGTCTTTACAACATGTTTAAAAATCCCCAGTCAAATGTTAGAGGCGGAAATCAGATTATATTTTCAGAATTTTTAACTTCAGTAGAAAATGGAGAGGTTTTAAAAGTTGATATTCAGGGAAATAATATAAAGGGAGTTTTTTCAAATGGTAATTCATTTTCCACATATTCTCCTAACGATCCAAATTTAATTGAAAAATTATCAGACAAAGGAGTAAGTATTTCAGCTGCGCCTTTAGAAGAAAAGATGCCATCATTGTTTGGTGTGCTTCTGTCATGGTTTCCAATGTTGTTACTAATTGCTGTTTGGATTTTTTTTATGAGACAAATGCAAGGTGGTAAAGGTGGTGCAATGGGATTTGGTAAATCTAAAGCCAAAATGATGAATGAGCTTAAAGGAAAAGTTACATTTAATGATGTTGCAGGAATAGAAGAAGCCAAAGAAGAAGTTGAGGAAATTGTAGAATTTTTGAAAGACCCAAAAAAATTTAGTAGATTGGGTGGAAAAATTCCCCGAGGAGCTTTATTAGTTGGACCTCCAGGAACTGGAAAAACTTTATTAGCAAGAGCAATCGCAGGAGAAGCAGGAGTTCCTTTTTTTACAATTTCAGGCTCAGACTTTGTTGAAATGTTTGTTGGTGTAGGAGCATCAAGAGTGAGAGATATGTTTGAACAAGGTAAAAAAAATTCACCATGTATAATTTTTATAGATGAAATTGATGCTGTTGGAAGAAGTAGAGGCGCAGGTTTAGGTGGAGGAAACGACGAGAGAGAACAAACTTTAAACCAATTACTAGTTGAGATGGATGGTTTTGATACAAACGAAGGTGTTATTATAATCGCTGCAACTAACAGGCCCGATGTACTTGATCCAGCTTTATTAAGACCTGGTAGATTTGATAGACAAGTTGTTGTGTCTAACCCCGATATAATTGGAAGAGAAAAAATTTTAAAAGTGCATGTTAAAAAAATTAAGATGGCACCAGATGTTAATTTAAGAACTGTAGCAAGAGGAACCCCAGGTTTTTCAGGTGCTGATCTTGCAAATATAGTTAATGAAGCAGCTTTATTGGCAGCAAGAAAAAATAAGAGAATTGTAACTTTAACTGAATTTGAAGAAGCTAAAGATAAAGTGATGATGGGAGCAGAAAGACGCTCAATGGTAATGACAGAAGATGAGAAGAAATTAACAGCATATCATGAAGGAGGACATGCTTTGGTATCCATTAATATGCCTAGTTATGATCCAATACATAAAGCTACAATTATTCCAAGAGGTAGAGCACTTGGTATGGTAATGAATTTGCCAGAAAGAGACAAGCATGGGTATTCAATTAAATATTTAAAAGCTAGAATGGCAATATGTTTTGGTGGAAGAGTTGCTGAAGAAATAATATTTGGAAAAGATGACATATCTACAGGAGCAGGTGGTGGAAGTGGATCAGATATCAACCAAGCCACTCAACTAGCTAGAGCAATGGTAACAAAGTATGGAATGAGTGAAGAAATGGGTCCAGTAGAGTATGGAGAAAACCAAGAAGAGGTATTCTTGGGAAGATCTGTTACCCAAACGCAATCAGTTTCAGAGGAAACTTCTCAAAAAATAGATAAAGAGATAAGAAAATTAATTGATGAAGGTTATGGCCAAGCAAAGAAAATATTAACTGATAAAATTGATGATTTACATAAAATCGCAAAAGCTCTTATAACTTATGAAACTCTGTCTGGAGAAGAGATTGAAAATATAATTAATAAAAATTTATACCCAAAAGATAAAATTATTGAAAAACCAGAAGAAAATGACGATCAAAGTTCAGCCTTAGGTGCGATGGGCCTGAAACCAAAAATAGTTCATTAAAATAAATGAGAAGATATTACACGAGAGTGTGTAATTTCTATTATGGNAAAGAATCAAAATTATTAGTAAGTAAAAAAAAAACGCTTCCTTTAAATAATAATAAAGAAATATCATTTGCTCATTTAGAAATAATTTCAAGACGATCAAAAAAAAAAATTTCCATCAAAGAAATAGATAACTTGCCAAAGTTATTGAGAAAACAAATAAATTTAGATTTAAAAAATATTCAGTCAAAAAAAAAGAACTTTGCAAATTTAAATTTTCAAAAGATACCAAATATAATGGGAGTATTAAATCTTACTCCAGATAGTTTTTCTGATGGGGGAGAATTTAATTCTAAAAAAAAAGGAACTGATCATGCATTAAAAATGTTTCAATCAGGAGCAAATATAATTGATGTCGGTGGAGAGTCTACTAGGCCTGGATCAAATGCAATAAATATAAAATTAGAATGGAGCAGAATAGAAAAAATAATAAAATCTATAAGTAAAAAAATTCCTTTATCACTCGATACTAGAAAATCAGAAATAATGGAAAAAGGTATAAAATTAGGAATTAAAATGATTAATGATGTATCTGGTTTGAGCCATGACGCTAAAACTATAGATATTTTAAAAAAATACAAAATTCCTCTTGTCATTCAACACACTCAAGGAATTCCTGAAAATATGCAAAATCATCCACGTTATGAAAATGAATTGCTGGATATATATGATTTTTTTGAGAAAAAAATTAAGTTTTTAAGATCTATTGGTATAAAACATAGTAAAATAATTATTGATCCAGGTATAGGTTTTGGAAAAAATTTAAAACATAATATGAATTTAATTAGTAATATTTCTATTTTCCACTCACTTGGCTTTCCTATACTTGTTGGCAATTCAAGAAAAAGATTTATTAAAGAAATTTCTGGAAAAAATGATACTAAAAATAGAATTGGAGGAACAGTTGCTTCATCAATTTATTTGATGTCTCAAGGAATTCAAATTTTGAGAATTCATGATGTTAATGAATTATTGCAAGGAATAAAAGTCTTTAAGAAATTATTTAAAAACTAATGACAAAAAAATATTTTGGTACAGATGGGATAAGGGGAGCAATTAATAGTAAAAATATTAATGGTGATATGTTTTTTAAATTTGGATTGGCTTCTGGAACATATTTTAAGTCACAAAAAAAAAGAAAACAAACTGCGATAATTGCAAAAGATACTAGATTGTCTGGCTATACACTTGAACCAGCATTAGTGTCAGGACTTACTTCTGCTGGAATGCATGTTTATACACTAGGTCCATTACCAACAAATGGCCTAGCTATGCTTACAAAATCAATGAAAGCAAATATGGGAATAATGATTACCGCTTCTCATAATCCTCATCATGATAATGGATTAAAGTTATTTGGTCCAGATGGCATGAAATTATCAGACAAAATTGAAAAAAAGATTGAAAATCTAATTGATAAAAATATTAAAAAAAATCTATCAAATCCAAAAAAATTAGGAAGAGTAAAGAGATTAGAAAGTGGTACAAAAGATTATTTAAAAATTTTGAAAAAAAATTTTAGTAAAGAATTTAATCTAAGAGGATTAAGGATTGTAATTGATTGTGCGAATGGGGCAGGTTACAAAGCTGGACCAGAGTTGCTAAGATCATTAGGAGCAAAAGTAATATCAATTGGTATAAATCCAAATGGTCTTAATATTAACAACAAATGTGGATCAACTTATCCAAATAAAATTAAGTTTGCTGTAAAGAAAAATAATGCACATCTAGGTATATCTCTTGATGGTGATGCTGATAGAATTATTATGTGTGATGAAAAAGCAAATATAATTGATGGTGATCAAATAATTGCAGCCTTAGCAACAAGATGGAAACATAAAAAAATGTTAAAAGGAGGTGTAGTTGGAACATTAATGTCTAATTACGGTCTAGAAAATTTTTTTAAATCTAAAAAAATTAAATTTATTAGAGCAAATGTAGGTGACAGATACGTAAAAGAAAAAATGAAAAAAAATAATTTCAATTTAGGTGGTGAACAATCTGGACATATTATTTTAGGAAAATTTGCAACAACTGGAGATGGCTTACTTGTTGCTCTTGAAGTATTGTTTGCAATTAGAAAAGGTAGAAAAGCTAGTGACTTTTTTAATAAATTTCAAAAAACACCACAAATATTAAAAAATATTGAAGTAAAAGATAAAGAAATAATAAAGAGCACTGAAGTAAAAAAATATATAAAGATTGCAGAAAAACTAATCAAAGGACAGGGCAGGATATTAGTAAGAAAATCTGGCACGGAGTCAAAAATTAGAGTAATGGCNGAAAGTAATAATAAAAAGCTTCTGAATAATTGTATAAATATTATTTCAAAAAGAATTAAATAAATTGAAGCCTAAATCAAAAATATTAATTATAGCAGGATCTGACTCATCTGGTGGGGCGGGCATTCAAGCAGACATTAAAACTGTTACAGCATTAGGATCTTATGCTATGACTGCTATAACAGCAATTACATCTCAAAATACAACTGGTGTTAAGTCAATAGTTGCCCTTGACCCTAAAGAAATTTTAAATCAAATATTATTTACTTCAAATGATATTAAGCCTGATGGTATAAAAATTGGCATGTTACATTCAGCTAAAGTTATAGAATCTGTTATCAAATCACTTGAGATTATTAATATTAAAAAGATCGTATTAGATCCAGTAATGGTTGCAAAAGGTGGGGCAAAATTGATAGATGATAAAGCAATTAATTTACTTAAAACTAAATTGATTAAAAAAGTTATTTTGATTACACCTAATATTCCTGAAGCAGAAATTTTAACTAAAACTATCATAAGAAATAAGGAAGACATGATTTATGCTGCTAATAAGTTAATAGAGTATGGGTCAAAAAATGTTCTTATTAAAGGTGGTCACTTAAAATCTAAATTAGTCCATGATATTTTTGTTAATAAATCTGATATTAAAATCTTTAATAGTCAAAGATATAAAACAAGAAATACTCATGGAACTGGATGTACTTTATCTAGTGCAATAACTACATTTTTGTCATGTGGAAAACCTTTAAAGAAATCTTGTGAGCTTGGAATTAAGTATGTAAGTTCTGCCATAACAACAAATCCAAACTATGGTAAAGGTCATGGTCCAATTAATCACCTCAATTCAATGAGTATAAATAAAAAATTTAGATAATGAAAAATATAGTTGTAGTTGGATCTCAATGGGGAGATGAAGGAAAAGGAAAAATTGTTGACTGGCTTTCAGAACAAGCAGATGTAGTTATTAGATTTCAAGGTGGACACAATGCTGGCCATACTTTGGTTATTGATGGAGTTACTTATAAATTAAGATTATTACCATCTGGAATTGTTAGAAAAAATAAAGTTTCAATTATTGGAAATGGTGTTGTAGTTGATCCTTGGGCTTTACTTGAGGAAATTGAAGAAATAAAATCAAAAGGTGTTGATGTAAATATTAATAATTTTATTATTTCTGAAGCAGCAAATTTAATTTTACCATTCCATAGAGAAATGGATGAAATAAGAGAAGACGCAGCTGGTAAAAGCAAAATTGGAACTACAAGAAGGGGAATTGGCCCAGCATATGAGGATAAAGTGGGCAGAAGATCGATAAGAGTAATGGATTTAAGATCTGAAAAAAATTTGGATCAAAGATTAGAAGCAGTACTTGTTCATCATAATGCAATCAGAAAAGGTTTGGAAAAAAAAATCTTTGAAAAAGAGCAGTTAAAATCTGATTTGTTAAAAATTGCGCCAAAAATATTGCAGTTTTCTCAACCAGTCTGGCTCAAAATTGATGAATTTAAAAAACAAAAGAAGAGAATTTTATTTGAGGGTGCACAGGGAATTTTACTTGATGTAGATCATGGTACATATCCTTATGTCACATCATCTAATACTGTAGCTTCAAGTGCCGCAACTGGTTCAGGATGTGGCCCAAATTCTATTAATTATGTTTTGGGTATTACAAAAGCCTACACAACAAGAGTTGGAGAAGGTCCTTTCCCAACTGAATTAACAGATGATATTGGGGAATTATTAGGTACACGTGGAAAAGAATTTGGAACAGTAACAAGTAGGAAAAGAAGGTGTGGTTGGTTCGACGGAGTTCTTGTTAGACAAACAATAAAAATTTCAGGCATAGATGGTATTGCACTTACTAAACTAGACGTTCTTGATGAATTAGATGAAATTAAAATGTGTGTTGAATATGAACTGGATGGAAAAAAAGTAGATTATTTGCCTGCTGCTGTTGAAGATCAGTTAAAAATAAAACCAGTATACAAAACTTTTCCGGGATGGAAAACTTCTACTAATGGAATTAAAAATATGGAAGCTTTACCTGAAAATGCAAAAAAATATATTTATGCAGTAGAAGATTTTATAGGTGCAAAAGTTTCAAGTATATCCACTAGTCCAGAAAGAGAAGATACTATTTTAGTAGAAAATCCTTTTGATATTTAATTAACAGGTAATAGGTTTTTTGATTTAGCTAAAAGCAGCATATGCTTTTGAAGTTTTTCAAATGCTTTATTTTCTATTTGTCTAACTCTTTCTCTGCTAATTTTATATTTTTTACTCAGATCTTCCAATGTTGTTGGGTCATCATTTAATCTTCTTGAATATAAAATTTCTTTTTCTCTATCATTTAAAACTTTAATTGAATTTTTTAATAAATCTTTTCTTTGTTCCATTTCTTCTTGGTGTGCAAATTTAAGATCATGATCCAATTCTTTATCAACTAACCAATCTTGCCACTCATCCCCATCTTCACCAACTTGTGCATTTAAAGAAAATTCTTTACCAGAAAGCCTTCTATTCATTGAAATTACTTCTTCTTTACTCACATCAAGTTTATTAGATATTTCACTTACGTGTTCATCTCTTAAATCACCTTCTGCTTGAGGGGCAATTTGATTTTTAATTTTTTTTAGATTAAAAAATAATTTTTTTTGTGCAGTAGTTGTTCCAATTTTAACTAAGCTCCATGATCTTAATATATATTCTTGAATGGATGCTTTGATCCACCACATAGCGTAAGTAGCTAGTCTAAAACCTTTTTCNGGTTCGAATTTTTTAACTGCTTGCATAAGACCCACATTACCTTCAGAGATCATTTCATTTACAGGAAGACCATATCCTTTATATCCCATTGCAATTTTAGCAACTAATCTCAAGTGGCTTGTAACTAATTTTTCTGCAGCTTTAACATTTCCTGTAGTTTTCCAATTTTTAGCCAGCATGTATTCTTCTTCAGCNGCAAGCATTGGGAATTTTTTAATCTGCTCTAAATATGCGGACAGACCTCCTTCATTAGAAAGAGCTGGCAGGTTATTATTAAATGTTCTNCTCATGGCTGTATTTATTTAATTAANTATACTAAATTTTCAATGATTTATTCGTTAGTATTTCTAAGCGTTTTTAATAAATTATTTAATTCTTGTGGCAAAATTGAGGAAAAAACCATTTCTTCATCAGTTTTAGGATGAATAAACCCTAAAGTTTTAGCATGCAAAAATTGTCTATTTAGTTTGGAGATTAAACTTTCCAATCCCATGTCAATATTTTTTAATTTCTTATATTTTTTTTTATACTTATCATCTCCAACTATACTGTTTCCCATATGAGTCATGTGAACACGTATTTGATGAGTTCTACCAGTTTCTAATTTGCATTCTACTAAACTTAATGTTGGTGTTTTATCATTTTCGAATGTTTCTATAGTTTTATAATTTGTTATAGCTTGCTTACCTTTGGATTGGCTAACTTCCATTAATTGTCTATTTTTTGAACTACGAGTAATATAAGTTTCAATTNTTCCAGAAGAAGGTCTTAATTTACCCCAAATTAAAAGTTGATAAACTCTTGTAATAGTATGATCACTGAATTGTTTTGACAAGTGTTCATGAGTTTCATTATTTTTTGCAATAACAACTAATCCAGATGTGTTTTTATCTATTCTATGAACTATGCCTGGTCTAAGTTCATCGCCAATAGTTGAGAGTGAATCTTTATCATAATGCATTAGTGCATTCACAATTGTTTTATCGTAATTTCCAGCACCAGGATGCATAATTATCCCAGCTGGCTTATTGATTATCAACAAATCTTCATCTTCATGAATTATTTCTAGTTTAAAATTATAAGGTTTTAAGGAAGTCTCTTCAGGCTCTGGGATATTAAGACTTAACTCATCACCTGTTAAAACTTTTTTTGAAGGACTTTTTATAATCTCATCGTT
>JGI26262J51727_1000639_pt1 | contig 18021 bp, 21 predicted proteins | sample SaaInlV_150m_DNA_3_FD_51727 | JGI IMG/M metagenome (IMG submission 51727)
TAAGATCAATGCTCATATGGTATTTAAATATGTCGCAAACTATCACTTAAGTTAAAAATATACAATATGATCACTATTGAAGATTTAAAAAAAAAACAGTCTGAACCCTCTAGATTAATTGGATTAGATCTTGGTTCTAAAAGAATTGGTGTATCTATCTGTGATGAAAGACAATCTATTGCAACACCCTTTAAAACTATTAACAAAACAAACACAAATGAGTTAATTATTCAATTAAAGGAGATAATTAGCGAATATAATATTAGGGGAATAATAATCGGTAATCCTATTAATATGGATGGCTCTTTAGGTAGATCTGCTCAATCAGTAAACGATGTATCAAACAATATTGATCAAGCGATTGGTGTAAATGTTTGCCTATGGGATGAAAGACTGTCTACAGTTGGTGCATTCAATTTATCTAGTCAGCTTGATGTGAATGTTAGTAAAAGAGAAAAGAATATAGATCAAAACGCAGCAGCATTCATACTCCAAGGTGCAATNGATTTTTTAAATAATTAATTCTTGCCATAAGGGTACTTTATAGTTATAGAGTTAATTTTAATGGCAATTAAAACAAACAAAGCTATTAAAATCACCCAAAAACACTTGTTAGGTATCCAGGATTTATCAATTAATGATGTTAATTTAATTTTAGANGAGTCACAGGNTTTTATTAAGCTTAATCAAAGTAAGAATAAAAGATTAAATGTATTAANTGGNAAAACTCAAATTAATCTNTTTTTTGAACCGTCTACCAGAACTCAAAGCTCATTTGAGCTAGCAGGTAAAAGATTAGGTGCTGATGTAATGTCCATGAACATGGGAAATTCTGCAATTAAAAAAGGTGAAACTTTAATTGATACCGCTATGACTTTAAACGCCATGCATCCTGATATAATTGTTATTAGACATCAAGACTCTGGAGCATGTAACCTATTATCNCAAAAAGTTAATTGTGCTGTATTAAATGCTGGTGATGGTAGAAGAGAGCACCCTACTCAAGCACTTTTAGATGCTTTAACAATTATTAATCGAAAAAAAAAAATTGAAGGTCTCAAAATTGCAATTTGTGGTGACATACTTCATTCAAGAGTTGCAAGATCAAATATTTATTTACTAACAATGCTTGGTGCAGAAGTAAATATTATTGCTCCAACAAATCTAATGCCAAAAGAAATAGAAAAATTTGGTGTAAATACTTTTACTGATATGAACAAAGGGCTAAAAGATTGTGACATAGTTATGATGTTGCGATTACAAAATGAAAGAATGACTGGTTCGTTTCTTTCTTCTAACCGTGAATACTATGAATATTATGGCTTAACACCAGATAAAATGGATTATGCAAAACCAGATGCAATCATAATGCACCCTGGTCCTATGAACAGAGGTATTGAAATTGATACAAGATTAGCTGACGATATTAACAAAAGTGTAATTAAAGAACAGGTAGAACTTGGTGTAGCTGTGAGAATGGCTTGTTTAAAAATTTTTTGTGAATAAATGAAAAAACAATATTTTATAAATGCAAATATAATTGACCCATACAATTCATTAAATGAAAATGGAGGCTTAATTATTGGTGAAGATGGCAAAATTGAAGCTATAGGCAAAAAAGTAAATACCAACAATTTACCAACAAGAGAAAAACCAATCGATTTAAAAGGTAAATATATATTTCCTGGGCTAGTAGATATGAGAGTATTTGTGGGTGAGCCTGGNTATGAATATAAGGAAAATTTTAGAACNCTNAGTAATGCGGCATTATCNGGTGGTGTAACATCAGTTGTTACAATGCCTAACACAGATCCAATTATAGATAACGTATCAATAGTAGATTTTTTAAAAAGAAGAGGAAGAGATAAATCAAAGATAAATATATTTCCTTGTGCTTCACTAACACAAAACACTGATGGTACAAACATGACTGAATTTGGACTGTTAGCAAGCAAAGGAATAATCGGCTTTACAGATGGAGTAAAAACCATTCAAAATACAAGCTTGATGTCCAAAATAATGAATTCAGCTAAAGATTTAGGATGTTTGATCATGCAACATGCAGAAGATTATCATCTTTCTAAAAATGGAATGATTAATTCTGGTATAATTGCTACTAAACTTGGTCTATCAGGAATTCCAGACATTGCTGAGAGAATTATAATTGAAAGAGATTTAACTTTACTTGAAAAAGCAAAATGTCGTTATCATATNTCTCAAATTTCATCAGCAAAATCAGTTGNTGTAATTAAAGAAAGAAAAAGTAATATTAAATTTACATGTGGTGTTTCAATAAACAATCTNTCTTTAAATGAAAATGATATTGGAGATTTCAAAACATTTTTAAAACTATCCCCACCTTTGAGAAAAGAAGAAGACAGGGANGCACTTGTTCAAGGTTTAAAAGATAGNNCTATAGATGTGATTGTTTCAGATCACAAACCTGAGGATGAAGAGTCTAAAAGATTAACTTTCTCTCAAGCAGCAACTGGTGCTTCAGGNATAGAAACACTTTTATCTTTAAGNTTAGAGNTGTNTCACAATGGATCAGTNAAACTTGAAACTATAATCCAAGCCTTAACTTCTAGTCCTGCAAAAATTTTAGGTATTAATAAAGGAAGTCTTTCAATAGGCAATGATGCAGACTTTTGTGTTGTTGATTTGGATAAGCCATGGATTGTAAAAAAAGAAAATTTAGTTTCAAAATCCAAAAATACTTCAATTGAGGATAAAAAACTACAAGGTAAAGTAACTAATACATTTGTGCAAGGTAAGGAGTTATTCAAAATATAACGATGGAACATTTTATAATTGGTATTATTTCTTATCTTATGGGATCTATTCCATTTGGTTTAATTTTAACAAAATTTTTTTTAAAAAAAGATATTCGCGATATAGGTTCTGGCAATATAGGTGCTACTAACGCACTAAGAACTGGTAACAAGCTAATAGGATATACAACACTTATATTGGATATATCAAAAGCAATAATTCCTGTAATTTACGTTAAAGTAAATTTTCCAGAGTTAATATTTATTGCCTCATTATGTGCATTTTTAGGACATGTGTTTCCAGTTTGGCTTAAGTTCAAAGGTGGAAAAGGTGTCGCCACATATGTTGGAATTTTGTTTTCTATAAATATCTTATTGGGAGCAATTTTTATAATAAGTTGGATAGTTATATTTATATTAAGTAGATATTCATCTCTGTCATCAATAATTGGAGCCATATCTATACCAGTTTACCTTTTGATAGTTGGACAAAGCAATAATGTTATTTTTTTTGTAATAATGTTTGTTTTGATCTTTTTTACGCACAGAGAAAATATTAAACGACTGAAAAATAAAGAAGAAAGTAAGACTAAAATTTATTAATTTGACTATCAAACCCTTTTGAGTAGTTTGTTAAATTATGAATCTAGTCATAGTTGAAAGTCCCGCTAAAGCAAAAACTATTAATAAATATCTTGGTAATAATTATACTGTTTTAGCAAGTTATGGTCATATAAGAGATTTACCCTCTAAAAATGGTTCTGTAGATCCTGATCAAAACTTTAAGATGGAATGGGAAGTTGATAGTTTTTCAAAAAAATATTTAAAAGAAATCACTGATGCTGCAAAAGATTCTTCTAAAATTATTTTAGCAACGGATCCTGATCGTGAAGGTGAAGCTATTGCATGGCATGTAAAAGAATACTTGAATGAAAAAAAACTTTTAAAAGATAAAGAAGTTGAGCGAGTTGTGTTTAATGAAATTACAAAAAAAGCTGTTACATACGGAATTGAAAATCCAAGACAAATTGAACCATTGTTAGTAGATGCTTATATGGCAAGAAGAGCTCTAGATTATTTAGTTGGTTTTAATATTTCACCTATCCTGTGGACAAAGTTGCCAGGATCAAAATCAGCAGGTAGAGTTCAGTCAGTAGCTTTAAAACTTATTACAGAGAGAGAACATGAAATTGAGTCTTTTAATCCAGAAGAATTTTGGACACTAACAGTTAATTTTCAAGACAATAAAAAAAACTTAATCAGTGCAAGTATATCTCAACTTAATGGAAATAAAGTTGAAAAATTTTCATTTAGAAACAAAACTGAAATAGATAAAGCAATTGAGAATATAAAAGATAAAAAATTTGATATAACTGACATTGGGTCAAAAGTAGTTAACAGAAACCCCTCTGGCCCATTTACTACTTCTACATTACAGCAAGTAGCTTCAAGTAGACTAGGTTTTGGCGCATCAAGAACAATGCAAATTGCTCAAAGACTTTATCAAGGAATTGAAATTGATGGTGAAACAGTAGGTTTAATTACATATATGAGAACAGATGGCACAAACTTATCAGCTGATGCAATTACAGACTTTAGAGATTATATAAAAAATGAATATGGAAAAGAATACCTTCCAGATAGTCCTCTAAATTATTCTGGAAAAAAAGCTAAAAATGCTCAAGAAGCTCATGAAGCTATAAGACCTACAGATATTAACAGATCACCCGAAACTGTTAAAAAATATTTAAGTGCAGATCAACAAAAACTCTATAATTTAATTTGGAGTAGGGCTCTATCGTCACAAATGGAGACTGCAAAATTTGATAGAAGTACAATAACTATAACTTCAAAAGATGGAGATACTATATGTAAAACAAGTGGTTCTGTTTTAAAATTTGATGGTTATTTAAAAGTATTTCCAAGCNNGAGCAAAGATGATGATGAGGCAATTNTACCAGAAATGTTTAAAGGTCCAATAAACATTGAGGCTCTTTTTGATGAACAACACTTTACACAACCACCNCCAAGATATTCTGAAGCAAGCCTTGTAAAAAAATTAGAAGAACTTGGTATTGGTAGACCATCAACATACGCAAGCATAATTTCAACAATTGCTAATCGTGGATATGCTGAAATTGTTAATAAAAGATTTTTTCCAACAGATCGAGGAAAACTAATTTCAGCCTTTTTAGAAAAATTATTTTCTAAATATGTAGATTATAATTTTACTGCTGACTTAGAGGAACAATTGGATGAAATAACTACAGGAAAAGAAAGTTGGATAAAAGTTTTAGAAATGTTTTGGAAAGATTTTAATAATAATGTTTCTGAGGTTAAAGAAAAGAGAACCAGGGAAGTTTTAGACCTGTTAAATGATAGTCTTGGAACATTAATTTTTGACAAAGACTCTGATGGAAAAGTTTTGAGAAAATGTCAATTGTGTGAAACAGGTTCATTAAGCTTAAAAAATAGTTTTAGAGGTGGAGCTTTTATTGGTTGTTCTAATTATCCAGAATGTAAATTTACAAGGCCATTATCAAAAGCAAAAGCTGCTGCTCAAGCCCAACTAGCTGAACCTAAATTTATAGGTAAACATGAAAATGGGAATGATATTTATTTAAAAAATGGAAGATTTGGCCCCTATTTACAATATGAAAAAATACCAGAAGAAGTTATAGAAGAAAAAGTCAAAAAGAAAAAAAAGAAGACAAAAAAAATTAAAGTAGATGTTAATGAGCTTTTAAAAAATGTTTCAATACCTAAAGGTTTAGAATTAAAGACTATAGATTTAGAAAAAGCTCAATTTTTATGCTCGTTACCAAAACTATTGGGTATTAATCCTGAAAACCAAAAAGATATTACATTAAATACAGGTAGATTTGGTCCCTATTTAAAATGTGAAAATAAATCAGCAAGAATAGAAAATATAGAGGAAATATTTTCAATAGGTTTAAATAGAGCAATAACATTAATAGCGGAAGCTAAACCAGGTAGAATGTCCTCATCAATAATTAAAGATTTAGGCGAGCACCCAGAGGATAAAAAACCAGTAAGAGTTATGAAGGGTCAGTATGGTCCATATATTAAATATAAGTCATTAAACGCAACAATTCCTGAAGAAAAAGACCCTACAGAACTAACTATGGAAGATGCGTTAATCCTTATTGAGAAAAGAAAAGAATACGATAAAAATAAAAAAGGAAAGAAAAAAAAGAAAAAATAATGAAATTAACAATAACTATATTTACATTTTTTATACTCGTAAGCTATCCTGCTACAGCTAATGATAGTGACTGCAGTCAATATGATAAACTTTCTAAAGAATATGCCAAATGCAATTCATTATTACTTAAAAAAAAATCTATTGAAATTAAAGAAAAAGCTTCAAAAAAGTCAAATGAAATTAAAAAAAAAACCTCAAAAGAAATTGGTGATGTAAAAGAAAAAATTAAAAAATTTGATCTAAAAAAAAAATTATTGAAATTTAAGAATAGTAAATCACATAAAGAATATAAGGAGAATTAAAATGAATTTTGATGAAAATATAAAAAAACTAAATATTATTTTACCANAAGCTAAGGCTCCAGTGGGATCATATGTGGCAACAAAGATTGTTGGAAACTTACTTTTTGTTTCTGGTCAAATATCAATNAATTCAAATGGAGAATTAATTAAAGGTAAAGTTGGTAAAGACTTAACCACAGATGAGGCATATAAAGCTGCTGAAAGATGTGGATTAAGTATAGTTTCTCAAGTCAAAAATGCATGTAATGGTAATCTGTCAAAAATAAAATCTTGCATAAAATTAACAGGATTTGTTAATTCAACAGAAGATTTTATAGAACAACCAAAAGTCATTAATGGTGCATCAGATTTAATAGCTTCAATTTTTGGTGAAGCTGGAATGCACACAAGAGCAGCTGTTAGCACAAACAGCCTACCCTTAGGTGTTTCAGTTGAAGTTGATGCTATTTTTGAATTAAATTAAATTTTATCTTCCGATACCAAAATATTTAAATCCTTGAGATTTAATTTTACCTGAAGAAAAAATATTTCTCATATCATAAATTTTAAGATTTGTTGATGGATGTAATTTCTTAAAATTAATAGATTTAAAATCATTCCATTCAGTATGTAAAATTACTAAGTCAGCTGACTTAACAGCATCACTGATTGAATTTGAAAAATTAACATTTTTTATTTTCTTAAATTCATCTTTATATCCTGTGGGATCATAGTATTTAATTTTTGCTCCTTGTTTGGAAAGATGTGGTATCATTTCCAAACTAGATGAGTCTCTCATATCATCTGTATTTGCTTTAAAAGTAACTCCTAAAAAACAAATTTTTTTATTTTTAATTTTATTATTTAATATTTCAGTTACTTTTTTTAATAATAATTTTGATCTTGAGGAATTTGATTTTATAACACTTTTAATCACAGATAGATTAATCTTAAATTTATCAGCTGTTGTGACAATTGCTTTTGTGTCTTTTGGGAAGCATGATCCACCATATGCAGGACCAGCTCTTAAAAATCGACTACCTATTCTTTTGTCTAGACCCATGGCTATAGAAATATCTTCTACATCAACACCTATTTTTTCACATAAATTGGCAATTTCATTAATAAAAGTAATTTTTGTAGCTAAAAAGGCGTTCGAAGCATATTTGATTAATTCTGAAGCTCTTCGATTTGTAGAAATAAATTTTGCACCTTTTGATATCAACGGTGCGTAAAGATTTTGTAAAATTGTTTTGGATTTCTTGTCATTGCAACCAATGACAACTCTGTCAGGATAAATAAAATCTCTTATCGCCTCACCTTCTCTTAAAAATTCAGGGTTGGAAACTACAGAAAATTTATTTTTATTAATTTTTTTTGATAATATTTTTTCAATTTCATCACCCGTTGTTACTGGAACAGTTGATTTTGTAATTATTATCTTAAATTTGTTAATAGATTTTGATATTTCTTTTGCCACTGAAAATACTTGATTCAAATCAGCGCCATCTCCATTTTTTTTTGTGGGTGTACCAACACATATAAAAATGATATCAGATTTCTTTATTGAATCATTTAAATCAGTTGAAAATTTTAATCTTTTATTTTTAAAATTTTTTAATACTAATTCTTCTAAGCCAGGTTCATAAATTGGAACTTTACCTTGTTTAAGATTGTCTATTTTATTTTTATCTTTATCAACACATATAACTTCATTGCCAAGATCAGAGAAACATACGCCACTTACTAGACCAACATAACCAGTTCCGATCATACAGAGCTTCATAACTTTGCGATCTCCTTTGATGAATTAATATAGCCACTCATGGTTCCACAATCTAAATATTTACCAGAAAAGTTATGTGCTATAAAATTTTCATTGTCGTTAATTAAAGATTGAATTGCATCAGTAATATGTATCTCACCTCCTTTGCCTGGCTTTAAATTTTTTAATTTTGAAAAAACTGTTTTGGGTAATATATAGCGACCTATTACAGCTTTATTTGAAGGTGCATCTTTAATTGTTGGTTTTTCAACAACACCTTGAATTAAATAATCAGTTTTATTTAATTTTTTATGAAGTTTATAAACACCCCACCTTGAAACAGTTTTTTTATTCACACTCATGCTTGCCATTACAGAAGCCTTATATTTTTTATGGGATCTGATCATTGATTTGGAACAGTTCTTTTTGATTATAAGATCATCTGGTAATAACATTAAAAAATATTTATCTTTAATTAAATTTTTAGTTTTGAGAACTGCATCACCAGTTCCTTTTGGTTTGTTTTGATATACAAACTTAATCATTTTTCTATATTTTAAAATCTTTTTATACTCCACAATAATTCTTGGATCTTTTTTCTTTTTAATTAGTTCTTTATAAAATTTATCATTATAAAAATATTTTTTAATCATCATTTTTTTTTTTGATATAATAAAAATTATTTCATTAATACCAGCGTCAACACATTCTCTGATTATGTACTCTAGACCAGGTTTTCCATTAATAGGTAAAAGTTCTTTTGCAAATACGCTTGTTAAAGGTAACAATCTAGTACCAAGACCAGCCAAAGGAATAATTGCTTGTTTAATCATTTAAATGTTTTACTTATTAAATAATTTAATACAAATGAAAATTTTATTAAACAATCGCATCTTACATGAAACATTGAGACCTTTTAAAAATATTGGTTTTGTACCTACTATGGGGGGTATTCATAAAGGTCATATTTCTCTAATTAAAAAATCAATCAAATTTAGCAAAAAAACAATAGTAAGTATATTTGTCAATCCTAAGCAATTTAACAACATAAATGATTTCAAATCTTATCCATCAAATATTAAAAAAGATTTGGATATTTTAAAGAAAATAAAAAAAATAGATTTTATTTATATTCCTAAATTTGAAGATATATATGATAACAAAAAAATATCGTCTATTAAAATTGAAAATAAAAATAAAATTTTATGTGCAAAATTTAGAAAAGGTCATTTTGAGGGTGTTTTAGATGTAATGAACAGATTAACGAAGTTAATTAAACCAAAAAAAATTTTTTTGGGTAAAAAAGATTTTCAACAACTTTTTTTAATTAAAAATTTTATTGAAAAAAAATATGATACAAAAATCATTGGGTGCAAAACAATTAGAAATAAGAGCAAATTAGCTTTATCTTCAAGAAACTATTTATTTAGTAAAAAAGAATTAAAGGATGTAGAAAAAATTTCAAAAAAATTTTTTAACTTAAAAATTAAGATAAAAAACACTAAAAATATCAATAAATTTCTACAAAAAACAAAAGTAGAATTAGAAAAATTTTTTAATATCAAAATTGAATATTTAGAAAATAGAAACATAAAAAATCTTTCTATTTCAAATAATTACATAGGTTCGAGAATATTTTTATCTTATTATTTTAAAGGTATTAGATTGATTGATAATTTTTAAGTTTATAGAAAATAAGCGCCTACACCTAAAAATGACACAAAACCTATAACATCAGTAATTGTTGTTACAAATACACTAGAAGCAATAGCCGGGTCTATATTCATTTTTTTTAATGTTACCGGAACTAAAATTCCAAATAATCCTGCTATTATCATTGTTAAGACCATTGATATTGAAATTATAATTGAAAGAGTATTATCTTGAAACCAAATTTGAACAACAATAGCACTTATGGCTGCAAATATAATTCCATTTAAAATTCCAATGGTGAATTCTTTTACAACATTTGATGAAAAATTATTTTCTGTTAAATCATTAGTTGCAATTGTTCTAACGGTAACTGCTAAAGTTTGCATTCCCGCGTTACCACCCATTGATGCAACTATTGGCATCAAAAAAGCTAATACAACCATTTGTTCAATCGTTGCACCGAATAAACTAATACACCATGTGGCTAAAAAAGCTGTGAATAAATTTAACAAAAGCCAGTTAAATCTTCTTCTTGTTTTAGTTATTACACCATCTGTTATTTCTTCATCACCTACCCCTGCTAATCTCAAGGTATCTTCCTCAGCTTCTTCCTTTAGAACAGTCAAAACGTCATCACTCATAATCATACCAACTANCTTATTGTTTTTATCNACAACNGCAGCTGAATTTAAATTATAGTTTTCAAATAAATTACCCACTTCTTCTTTNTCCATATCTACAGGAATTAATAATTGAGACTCGGACATAATGGAAAGCATTTTAGTATCTCTTGATGTGGTTAATACACGAGATGAAGGAACTGTTCCAATTGGTTTAAACTCCTCATTAATAATAAAGATTTCTAGAAATTCCTCTGGGAGATCTTTATTATCTCTTAAATAGTCAATTGTCTGACCTACAGACCAATTGCTAGGTATGGCTGTAAATTCGCGTTGCATTATTCTTGCAGCAGTATCTTCTGGATAACTTAAACTCTCTAAAAGTGCAAAACGATCTTTAGGTGGTAATGAACTAAGAATATTATTTTTTTCTTCCTCAGGTACATTTTCTAAAATTGATATAGCATCATCAGACTCTAAATTAGTTAAGATTGAGACTATTGAATCAGATGAAAGATAAGTAATAATTTCTGCTTGAATAGACTCATTAAGTTCTACAAATACCTCAGGATCAATTTTAAAATTATTAAGTTTTATTAAGCTTTCACGATCTGATTGATTTAAGTGTTCAATAATATCTGCAGCATCTGCTGGGTGCATTTCTTTAAAAGAATTAGTAATGAAAAGAGCATCATCATTAGCAATTTTTGATGTTACAACTTTTATATATTCTTTATTAAATTCAAAATTAACTTTTTTATCTTTTATTTTTTTAACTAAAGACATAATTCTACCTATAATTTAGATTGGACTATTAATAGATAATTAAGATAATACAATTTATAAATGAATATAGAAATCAAAAAGTCAATAAAACCAATAAATTATTTTGATGCAATAAATTTATTGGAGAAAAGATTGAATGATTTACATGAATATAAAGATAAAGAACTTATTTGGTTATTAGAGCATAATGAAATATTTACAGCAGGTACTAGTTATAAGGACAATGAGATTTTAGATAAATCTATTAAGCTTATAAAAACTAATCGTGGTGGCAAAATTACATGTCATGCTCCAGGACAATTAATCTGCTACTTTGTTTTAGATTTAAGAAAAAAAAAAGATATTAGAAAATTTATTACCAGTATTGAAAAAACAATTATTGAAACACTAAAAGATTACAAAATAGAAACATTTTCAGACAAAGACAATATTGGAATTTGGCATAAAAAAAACAATGTAATAAGTAAAGTTGCAGCTATCGGTGTAAGAGTAAAAAAATGGATTGCTTATCATGGGTTTGCAATAAATATAGACAATGATCTCGATCAATATAAAAAGATAATACCCTGTGGGATTAAGGATAAAGGAGTTACCAATTTAATCAAAATTGCAAATAATGATTATTCAAAATTAGATGATTTATTAATAGAAAAATTTATTTCAAATCTGAAAATCTAAGTCTTTTTGTTTTTAATAATTTTCTAAAATAATCTGGTAGCAAAGCTGTATAAGTGTGCTTAATATCATTGGCTATAAATCTTATTTGATATGAATGTAGCATTAAATTTTTGTTAATACCCTTGTATGAATTAGATAATTTATACTTAACATCACCAAAAATTGGCTGCCCCACGGCATATAATTGTTTTCTAAGTTGATGTTTACGTCCTGTAATAGGTTTTAATTCAACTAAACTTGCTTCTGAGTTTTTATCTAAGACTCTATAAATTGTTTTTGCTTTTTCTATAATTTTTTTTTCCCCATCATATCTTATTAGGTCATCATTCCATTCACCGGAGTCTTTTTCTAATTCACCATGACAAATAGCTAAATATGTTTTATGTACTTTTCTTAATCTGAATAATGAAGTTAATAATTGAGCGGACTCTCTTGTTTTTGCCATTATAAAAACACCAGATGTGTCTTTATCTAATCTATGCACTGAATAAGGTTTTGTACCTTGAAAAATTTCACTTTTAGCAAAAATATCAACTAGATTTTTTTTTGATTTTGTGCCGCCTTGAACTGAAATACCAGAANTTTTATTAAGTACTATAAAATTTTCATTATTATCAATAATTTGATCTTCATTAGATTTAATAATATNTTTAGATGGTTCAAATTTTATTTTTTTTTGAACAATAGTTTCTTTGAAATCTATATTAAAAAAATTTATAACATCATCTGTTCTAACTTTAGTAGAACTTCTAATCTTTCTCTTATTAATCTTTATTTTGCCAGCTCTTAGATACTTTTCGATTAAGCCTTGTGGAATTTTACCAATTTTAAATCTTGTCCAGCGATCAATACGCATATCATTACACGTTGAATCAACGGTATATGACTTTTTCATGATTTAAAATTTATGCTGTTGCTTGGTTCTTTTCTTCAGCTTTTAGTGTTTCTTTAGAAGCATCTTTTTTCTTTTTATCTACTCTTCTAGCCTCAACGTCTCTATCAACAAATTCTATAATCGCCATGGGTGCATTATCACCATATCTAAATCCAGCTTTAATAATTCTTGTATATCCACCATTTCTTTTTTCATATCTCTTTGAAAGAGTTTTTTTTACTTTATTGGCAGATTTGATATCTTGCAGTTGGGAAACTAACATTTTTGTGGTTTGCAATGTTTCTTTTTTACCTAATGTTATAATTTTATCTGCTTGTGGTTTCAAAAATTTAGCTTTTGGCAAAGTAGTTTTGATTTGCTCGTATTTAATTAAAGAATTCAACATATTCTTTAAAAGAGCCTTTCTATGTTCAGAAGTTCTGTTTAACTTCTTATTCGCCATTCCGTGTCTCATTAGATAGCTTCCTCTAATTTTTTAGACATTTCTGCTATATTATCTGGTGGCCAATTTGGAATTTCCATTCCTAAATATAAAGACATCCCTGTTAAAACTTCCTTGATCTCATTTAAAGATTTTCTACCAAAATTAGGTGTTCTAAGCATTTCACCTTCAGATTTTTGCACTAAATCTCCAATATAAATTATATTATCGTTCTTTAGACAATTCATTGATCTTACTGAGAGCTCAAGTTCATCAACTTTTCTTAATAAGTTTTTATTAAATTCAGGTTCAGTTGATACTTCTTTTACGGGTGCCTCAACTGGTTCATCAAAATTAACAAACATTTTTAGCTGGTCTTGAAAAATTCTTGCTGAATAAGCCACTGCATCTTCTGCTGAAATTGATCCATTTGTTTCAACGTCCATAGTAAGTTTGTCATAATCCAATGCCTTACCTTCTCTAGCAGTACTTATTGAATAAGAAACTTTTTTAACTGGACTGTAAAGTGAGTCTATAGCTATAAGTCCTAATGGTGGTTCTTCTGGTTTATTTAAATCAGCAGGCACGTAACCTTTTCCAGTACTTACATTCATTTCCATATGAAAGTTTGTATTTTCATCAAGATTACATATTACTAGTTCAGGATTTAAAATTTCTACATCAGCAACTTGTATAATATCAGAGGCTTTTATTTCGCCTGGTCCTCTAGCATCTAATATAAGTTTTTTTGTTCCTTCTGAATTACATTTCAAGGCTAAAGATTTTACGTTTAAAACTATATCTGTAACATCTTCTCTTACACCCTTAATAGATGTAAATTCATGTAAAACACCNTCTATTTGAATTGATGTAACAGCGGCACCTCTTATTGATGAAAGTAAAATTCTTCTTAGAGAGTTTCCTAAAGTTAAGCCATAACCTTTTTCAAGAGGCTCTGCAATAATTTTTGCATGGGTTAGATCATCACTAATTTTGACATCTAATCTAGATGGTTTGATTAATGACTTCCAGTTTTTTACATTTACATTTTCGACTTCCATTAAACTCTCCTTTTTTTTGGTGGTCTAGTTCCATTATGAGGCATGGGTGTTGTATCTTTAATTGATAAAATTTTAAAACCTCTTGCTTGTAATGCTCTTAATGCTGTTTCACGTCCAGACCCAGGGCCCTTAACTTCAACAGATAAAGTTTTCATTCCATATTCTAATGCTTTAGAGGCAGCAGCATCAGCAGCGATTTGTGCAGCATAAGGAGTAGATTTTCTTGATCCTTTAAAGCCTTTTTGACCAGCAGAGGCCCAAGAAATTACATTCCCGTTAGTATCTGCAATTGAAATAATTGTATTATTAAAAGTGGATTGCACATAAGCAATTCCATTTAAAATATTTTTTTTAATTTTTTTCTTTTTTGAATATGAGCTTTTGTTACTTTTCTTTGAAGATTTCTCTACTTTTTGTTCTTTATTTTCAANTTTATCAGCTTTAGCCATAATTATTTTTTAGTTGGAGTTAATTTTTTTCCTGCAATAGCGATAGCTTTACCTTTTCTTGTTCTTGCATTACATCTTGTTCTTTGACCCCTTACAGGTAATTTTTTTCTATGTCTTGTTCCCCTGTAACAAGCTAGATCAATTAATCTTTTTATAGTTAGTGAGTAATCTCTTCTTAAATCACCCTCAACTTTAAAATTAGCATCAATGTATTCTCTAATTTTTAAGATTTCATCATCCGTCAATTCATTAATTCTCTTAGCTCTTGGTATTTCAAGTGAGCCACAAATCTGATTAGAAAATTTGTCACCGATCCCATAAATATAAGTTAAACCTATGTGTACAAGTTTGTTTTGTGGGATGTTGATACCTGCGATACGAGCCATAATTTTTGTGATAATTTGAGCCTTTTATATAATAAGATTCCGCAAAGTCAACGTCTTAAACAATGATAAAAGTGTCAATTTTAGTAGTTATTTCCTCAATTTCAAGTGTTCCATCAATCTCTTGAAAATTTGAATTTTTCGATAGAAAATTGAGAACCGGCTCAGTTGTTTTTGTATAAATATCGTATCTAGACATGATTGTTTCAAGATTGTCATCTTTTCTTTTGGCAAAGAATTCCTTTCCACATGGGTGTAAATTAATCTCCTCTTTATTGAAAAATTCATTGAGAGTTAAATTACATTTATCACAAGTAACTCGACCAATTATCCTTTTTTCTATAATTTCTCGAGGTACAACTAATGAAATTATCAAATCTATTTTTTGATTGGATTCTTTTAAGATTAAATCAAGATTTTTTGCTTGATCAACGGTTCTTGGATAACCATCAAATATAATACGATCTCTAAACTTAAGGTTTAAAATAGTATTTTTAAGAAGTTTATTTACAATTTCATCAGACGCAAAATTACCTTTTGAAATAACAGCTTCTATTTGTTTACCAAGATCTGTATTCTTTTTTATCTCATTCCTTAAAAGATCTCCAGTTGATAGCTGGAAGTAGTTATGCTTCTTAACGATTAATTGAGCCTGGGTGCCTTTACCTGCGCCAGGAGGCCCAAATAAAATAATATTCACTTGTTATTTACCAAATTTAGTTTTTTTGACTAATTGTTCGTATTGAGAGCTCATTAATCTTGTTTGTATTTGAGTTACTGTATCTATAGCAACAACAACAACAATCAAAATTGAAGTACCACCCAAATAAAAAGGAATTGGATAATTAGCAATTAAGAATTCTGGCATCAAACAAACTAATGTTAAATATAGTGCACCAATAGTTGTTAATTTTGTTAAAATATTTTCAATATACAATGCAGTGCTTTCTCCTGGTCTAATACCAGGAACAAAACCACCATATTTTCTTAAATTATCTGCAGTTTCTGTTGGATTGAAAGTAATTGATGTGTAGAAAAATGTAAAAAATATTATTCCTGAAGCATAAAGCATCATATAAAGGGGCTGACCTTGTGTAAAATATGAACTTATGTTTAAAAATGTTTCATTGTTTGAAAAAGAAAAATTTGAAAAAGTTACAGGTAGCAGTAATAATGCAGAAGCAAATATCGCAGGAATTACCCCTGCTTGATTAATTTTTAACGGTAAATGTGAAGACTCACCTCCATACATCTTATTTCCCATTTGTCTTTTAGGATAATTTATCAATATCTTCCTTAAAGCTCTCTCCATAAATACTATAAATAAAATAGTTAATATTAATAAAACAAAAATGGCTAAAATCATAAATGTTGAAACTGCACCTGTTCTGCCAAGTTCAAAAGTTGTAACCAAAGCTCTTGGAATTTCAGCAACAATCCCCGCAAATATTATTAAAGATATACCATTACCTATACCTCTTTGAGTAATTTGCTCACCTAACCACATTAAAAACATTGTGCCAGCTACAATAGTTGTAACAGTTGTAATTTTAAAAAAGGCTCCAGGATTTATTACTAGGTCAGCTGAGGACTCTAAACCAACAGATAGACCATAACCTTGAACTGTAGCTAATACTACTGTTCCATATCTTGTAATTTGTGTGATTTTTGCTCTTCCTATTTCACCTTGAGCTTTTAAATTTTTGAAATAATCAGAAACACCAGTTAACAACTGTACTATAATTGATGACGAAATATATGGCATTATACCTAATGCAAATATAGCCATTCTACTTACGGCACCACCAGCAAATACGTTAAACATTCCAAGTAAACCTTTTTGGTTACTATCCATCATAATCTTAAGTTGTTCAGGATCAATACCTGGCAATGGAACAAATGTACCAAATCTGTAAACTGCAAGAATAAATATAGTAAATAATATTCTGTTTCTTAAATCGTTTGTTGATGACGATGCGCTCATTGAAATTTATTATTTTTTCAATTGAATAGATCCACTAATTTTTTCTAGTTTTTCTATTGCTGATTTTGATGCTAAGTCTGCTTCTATATTTACTTTATCTTTAATTTCTCCAGTACCAAGAATTTTTAACTTTTGAGAATTTTTATTAATTAATTTTAATTTTTTAAGCAGTTCCATGTTTATAGTTTCACTAGGATTAATCGTTTTTTCATTAATAAATGACTGAATTTTTTCAAGATTCATAATTGCTATATTAGTTCTTGAAATTGGATTAAAACCTCTTTTTGGTAATCTTCGATATAAAGGCATTTGACCACCTTCAAAAGCTTTAATGGCAACACCAGATCTAGATTTTTGACCCTTAACACCTCTACCAGAAGTTTTACCCTTACCCGAACCAATACCTCTACCAACTCTCATTTTAGATTTATTAATCTTATCTTTAGTGTTTAAAGTTATCATTATCCTCTTTTCTCAACTATTTCTGAAATCTTTTTNTTTCTAATAGCNGAAATTTGTTTTGGTGAATTNTGTTTTAATAAAGCTTTCATCGTAGCTCTGATAACATTATGAGCATTTGAGGTTCCCATAGATTTTGCAACAATATCTTTTACACCTAGCACTTCACAAACAGCTCTTACTGGTCCACCTGCAATAATTCCAGTACCTTTTGATGCAGCTCTAAGTACAATTCTTCCAGAACCATCTTTTGCTTTTACATCATGGTGTATCGTTCTTCCTTCTCTTAGAGGAATATGTATCAATTTTCTTCTTGCTACTTCATTAGCTTTTTTAATTGCATCTGGAACTTGTTTAGCTTTTGCATGAGCAATCCCAATTTTACCCGCTTGATTTCCGACAACAACTAATGCTGAAAAACCAAATCTTCTTCCACCTTTTACAACCTTTGTAATACGGTTAATGTGAACTAATTTTTCTAAAATATCGTCAGCTTTTTTGTCTTTAAAATTATCCATAATTAAAATTCCATTCCATTTTTACGTAAGGTTTCAGCAAATACTTTAACTCTACCATGATATCTGTATAT
>JGI26262J51727_1000642_pt1 | contig 17998 bp, 20 predicted proteins | sample SaaInlV_150m_DNA_3_FD_51727 | JGI IMG/M metagenome (IMG submission 51727)
ATTGCTTATAATTATGAAAAATATTCTAATCTTTATACTTTTAATATTTGGTCTTAATTCAGTTGCTGTAAGTAAAGAAACTACTTTTACTAATGAGATTTTTGAAAAATCACAATTAGAGGGAAAAACTGTTGTAATCCACTCATGGAACAAGACCTGCACAACATGCGCTAAACAAATAAAAGTATTAAACAAAGCCAAACAAGATTTCAAAGAGGTGATATTCTTAAGTTTTGAACAAACGAAAGATAAAAAAATAGCAAAATCTTTAGGAATTGATTATTGGACTACAATTGTTGTTTATAAAGACAGCAAAGAATTATCACGTACCATTGGTCAAACAGATAAAGACAAAATTTACTCTCAGATCAAATCTTTAGAATAATTAAAATAAAAGCTATTAGGTTTGTTTTCTTCAATTATAGGTTCTAAAGATGGTTTAACGGGATCATCAATAGGCTCAGTTGTTGGATTTAGTTCAATTCCAGCTGGTGTAATTGATTGGGGCATTGCAACGAATTGAGAATCTGGATTTTCGACAACAGGTCTAACTTTTGATCTATAAAGTCCATAAACTCCAATTAAAGCATGAAAAAATATTAAGAAAATAAAAAAACCATTAGGTCCAACAAAACCCATAAAAACTGAACATAAAAAAGGCCCACCCATAGCACCCATACCAAACGTAAACTGTAAACTAGCACCTGCTGCAACGAACTTTTCCTTAGGAATAAAATCATTGGTATGTGCTAAAATTAAAGAGAACATTGGAAGACTACAAAAAGAAAACAAAATTAAAAAAATATAAAACCAAAATTTACTGGTTGCTAATTCACCTGGTAAATACATTTGTCTTGAAGATAAAATTGCACAAAAAGCAAAGAATGATGCTGCAAAAGTTACAATAATAATCACTCTTCTTCTATCAAACATATCTGACAGTTTTCCAATAGGCCATTGAGAGATTGCACCTGATACTGCAAGCATAAATGTAACTAATGAAATTTGAAAAATAGAAAAATTCATTGTTGTTGCGTATACCGCTAGCAGAGTAAATAATGCAGATTGAATAGTTCCATAAAAAAATGAACTGACCATTCCAAATGGAGACGAGTTAAATGCTTCTTGTAAAGACATAGTTGATATCTTTTTAAACGTTGGAGCTTTTCTTTTTGTAAGCAATATCGGAATTAGTGCAGCTGAAGTGATGACTGAAATTAATATGAAAGGTTCCAAGTTTAGTGGATCACTAAAGTTAAGTAAAAACATTCCAAGCCCCATAGCACCATATAAGATAACCATATAGACTGACAAAACACTTCCTCTATTTTTATTACTCGCTCTGTCGTTTAACCAACTTTCAGCAACAGTATAAATAGAAACCATACTAATACCTGTAAGAACTCTAAGTAAAAACCAAGCAAAAGGGCTCACATATACAGCATGAATTAAAACTACTAATGAAGCAACAGAAGCAAAAGCTGCAAATACCCTGATGTGTCCTACGCGTGAAATTATTTGTGGAATAGTTTTGGCACCAATAAAGTAACCAACAAAGTAACCAGACATCATAAATCCTGTTGCTGTTAAACTAAATTCTTCTTTTACAGCTCTAACTCCAAGCAATGATCCTTGAAATCCATAAGCAAGCATAAGTGCTCCCATACCTAAAAATAATGCCCATGAATTTTTTAATACTTTTTCCATCTGAATCGGTGTCTATTTCTGATTTGTGGCCAAATCAAGTTAAATGTATTTAGAGGTTTATGATTTTCTAAGCTTTAGGAATGAGTGAATTGCAATCGTTAAAATGATAACTAATCCACCTTGAATAGTCTCAATACTAGGCTGTTCTTTAATTACCATCCATACCCAAAATGGACCAATTATAGTTTCTAATAAGAAGAATAAATTAACTTCTTCTGCAGGGATAAATCTAGGAGCAATCGTTACAAGCACAAAAGGAATAGCAACACACATAATACTCATTAATGGTACAATAAATAAGTCACGGTCAGCTAAAGTGTAGGTTTCAATAAAAAACATAGCGAATATACCAACACATAATTTTCCAACAACAGCTGCGGGTAGTAAGTTTTTTTTCTTAGCAGATCTAATAGTCACTGCATTAATAGCAAGACCAAGGCCTGTGATAAAACCTAAAATATCACCATAAACATTACCTAATTGAAGAGAGTCGTAGAAGATATAAACTGCAGCTAAAAATGTTACTGCAATTGCAACCCAAGTTTTTTGATCAGGTATCTCTTTTAAGAAAATAGCACCTAAAATTGCAGACAACATAGGTGCCATTGCAATCATGACTAAAGTATTAGCTACATTAGTGTTCTGGATAGAGACTACAAAAGTAATATTAGTAATAGAGAAAGTAGTTATAAAAATTATACCATGATAACCACTATTAAATAACATTTTGAAAAAATTAGATTTATAAACGATTAACATTCCAATCAAGACAGTAAAAAATGGAATCATTCCACGATAAAATACTAAACCCCAAGTATCCACGTTCGACAATCTAATAAATAAACTATCAGGCGTAATAAACATTACCGCAACAAATGCTAAAAAAGATCCTTTTTGTTGGTCTGATAAATTTGTCATGCTTTTAATTCTTTCCAGAATGTTTTTGCAAGATTAATTCCTGACAAATCGTTTAATGTTTTTAATCCTGTAGGTGATGTTACATTGATATCACCGTTTAATTTTTGATCTATAAAATCTATTCCAGCAAAAAAAATATTTTCTTTTTTAAGATCTTTAGCAATTAATTTAGAAATTTTTTTCTCTGTTTTGGTTAATTCAATACTAATTGGTTTTGCACCTTTGCTCATGTTACTTAAAAAAGAACCTTGTTTTGGAACTCTAGATATTGCACCACATACTTTTCCATTTATTAAAAAAACCCTTTTATCTCCCTTATTAATCTTAGGTAAAAATTTTTGACACATTATGTGATCGTGCTTTTTGATAAATTGGTTAATAAATTTTGAATTAAATCTATTTAAAAGATGAATGTCATTTCCTCCATAACTATGAATAGGTTTTATAATTACTTTTTTATGTGTCTTAAAAAAGTTTTTAATTTCACTTATATTTTGAGTAAAAATAGTGCTTGGCATAAATTTTTGATATCGGACTGAATATAGTTTTTCAGATATATTTCTAATTGAAGTAGGATTATTTAAAATTTTAACTTTATCTTTAATTGTATCCAGAATGTAAGTTGCTGAAATATATTCTAGATTAAAAGGGGGATCTTGACGAATTAGAATAAATTTACATTTTGTAAGAGCTAACTTTTGTTTTTTTAGGATTTTAAAAAAATTTTTATCTTTATAATCAAACTTTATAAAAAATCCTGAGGCAATTACTTCTGAATTTATTACTGATAGTTCTTTTGGATCATAATAAAATATTTTGTAATTTTTGTTTTGAATTTCATGAGCAAGAAAAACACTTGTATCTGTTTTTGGATTTAGTTTTGAGGGGTGATTTCCTTGAATAGCAACGATTTTATTTGTCATATAATTCACTTAAATCTTCAGTTTTAGAAAATTTACTAATCATATGATCTGCATTAGTTGCTTTATTATCAATTACTTTTTGTAAATGATTTAAAAATAAGGTTTCATTTTTACCGTGTTTATTTAGAATATCTCTGTTCTCTAATCCTTTTTTAGATAAATCTAACAATGTTCCTGCCCAATAAAGAAGATCTTTACCCATTAGTTGAGTGTTAAATCCTTTTTGAGGAGCCTCAAGATAAGCGTTAATAATTTTATCTTTGTCCCAAGTTGAAATTAACTCATACACTTCATTTAAATTTCCATATAACATTCCGATATTGAAAGCGGGTCCTGAACATAGACAATCCCAACCACATGTATCCATTGATCTAAGTTCAATGTACTTCTTTAATCTATTTTCTGTGAAAATTGTACTTAAGTGAGTAGTTAAATCACTTTCAGTCGGTAGTCGGTTTCCAATCTCATCAATTTTACCCTCCATAAAGTTTTTGAAAGTGTATTTTCTTCCAGAAATATACTCTCCTTCATGTTGAATAAACAAAATTGGGAAATTTATTATAAATTCAGCATATTTTTCAAAGTTTAAATCTTCAAAAAATAATTTAGGAAGACCTCCCCGAGAGGTACTTTGCCAAACTTTAGATCTATAAGATAAATAATTACTTTTTTTCTTTTCAACAATTGCTGAGTTGGCAAATAAAGCAATAGAAATTGGAACTATAGAATTAACAATTTTAAATTTTTTTATAAAATCTTCTTCAGAATTATAATCTATGTTTAGTTGCGTGCCACAAGTTCGATACATCATATCTAAACTCAGCTCTCCTCCTGAAGGCATATCTTTCGTCATTAACTCATATCTTTGTTTTGGGTTATTTGGAATTTCATTTAATTTAGAGATGGGATCAAATCCAGCACTTACAATATTGATATCTAACTTTTGAGTAACTTGTCTTAATTCAAATAGATAATCTTGAGACTCTGCACATGCTTCATGAATATGATTTAGTTTATCTCCCGATAACTCTATTTGGTTACCAGGTTCAAGAGTGATATTTTTACCACCCTTATTAAGTCCAATTATATTTTCTTTTTCTAAAATAGGGTTCCAGCCAAATTCTAAAAGAGCAGCAAACATCTCTTTAATTTTTGAATAATCAATTCTTTTATTATTGATATTACTAAACAAAAATTTTTCATGCTCAATTCCAATCTTAAAATCTTTAGTTTCTTTAACTCCAGATCTAAAATATTCAATAATTTGTTCTTTAGTTTTAATCATTTTTTAGATTATAGCTTATTATTAATTTTAAAGTAAAGAATATGGTTTTCTAGAAAATATTTTTTTAACCATTGGTGTAAAATCTTCTAAACTCATATTTTGATAATCAGGATCAAAAGATGCTTGGTCCCACTTTTCACAAAAATTTAAAGCATCCTGATAGTAAGGATGGTCTTTGTATTTATCTCTTTGGTTTTTATTTTTACCTAAATGATGGGCATAATAATACATTTGAAATTCACCATGTTTTTCAACTATCCAATGAGTTTTATCACTTACATATGGTTTTAAAACTGAAGCAGCATACTCAGAGTGATTAAGGGGTGCTAATTCATCACCAATATCATGAAGCAAAGCTGCAACTACCATTTCTTCATTTGCTTTATCTTTAAAAGCTCGAGTTGCTGTTTGAAGAGAGTGTTCAAGTCTTGTTATTTTGTATCCTTCTAAAGTTGCGTTCAATCCACCCATAAACTTTAAAATTCTATCTGCAGTTCCGTTGATATAATTTTGCTCATGTTTATCGAGCATTAAGTATTCTTCTTTAGTTCCATCTTTCATTTCAGTAAAATTAACTGTCTTCATATCTAATTATTTGATGCAGTGCTTAATAGGGATAACTGAGTTATCTTATTATCACCTAATTGATCGATAGGTTTTACTGGGTAATCTCCAGTAAAATAATGATCGGTAAGTTGAGGGTAAGTATCGTTTCTTTTATCAAAACCAATTGCTTGATATAACCCTTCGAGCGATAAGAATTTTAAAGATTTTGCTCCAATATACTCACAAATTTCATCATTAGTTTTGTTGGCTGCTAACAATTCTTTTTTAGTTGGAGTATCCACGCCATAAAAATCAGGATATCTAATTTCAGGACAGGCAATTTTAACATGTACTTCTTTAGCACCTGCATCATATAACATTTTAACAATTTTATGAGAGGTAGTTCCTCTTACAAGCGAGTCATCAATTAAAATAATTCGTTTATCTTTAATAGTTGTTTGATTTGCATTTAATTTTAATTTAACACCTAAGCTTCTAATTTTTTGACTTGGTTCAATAAATGTTCTTCCTACATAATGGTTTCTAATTAAACCATGTTCATAATTTATCTTTAAATGTTGAGCGAAGCCCAGAGCAGCTGCATTGCCACTATCTGGAACAGGAACCACTATATCAGCTTCAATATCATTTTCTTTAGCAAGCTCAACTCCAATATTTTTTCTATGTTCGTAAGCAGTTTTACCGTCAAGAATACTGTCAGGTCTTGCAAAATAAATATATTCAAAAACACATGGTCTTACTTTTTTTGGAGGGTAGGGTTTAATACTTTCTAACTTATCATTTTCAATTAAAATAATTTCTCCATTTTCAACATCCCTTACAAATTTAGCACCAATAATATCCAACGCACAAGTTTCTGATGCAAGTACATAGCTGTTACCTAGCTTTCCAATAACAAGCGGTCTAATTCCAAATGGATCTCTAACTCCAATTAAGGAATTTTGTGTTAACATCACTAAGGCATATCCTCCTTGAATTTGAAACACTGCATCTACCACTTTATCAATTGTCTTGGGCCGTTTAGATTTTGCAATTAATTGAACAATAGTTTCTGTATCAGATGTCGAGTAAAAAATAGCTCCATCTTCAACAAGTTTATTTCTAAGTGCAATAGAGTTCGTTAAGTTTCCATTATGAGCAACTCCAATTCCACCTGCATTAGTGTCTGCAAAAAAAGGCTGTATATTTCTTAATGTATTTTCACCAGTTGTGCTGTATCTATTATGGCCAATAGCATGGTTTCCCTTAAGTTTCTTAGAACTTTTTCCTTATTAAAGTTATCTCCAACTAAGCCAAATCTTTTTTCTGAGTAATATTTTTCACCATCAAAAGAAACTATTCCACAACCTTCTTGACCACGGTGTTGAAGAGCATGAAGGCCAAGGGCAGTTAAAGCAGAAGCATCTTTTGCATTGCTAATACCAAATACACCACATTCTTCTTTTAATTTAGGATCAAAGTTCTTCAATTTTTTCTTTAGAATCTTGATATGTTTTTTCATTAGGAAACTCTTTTATGAGATAATTACTACCTTTTTCAATGTAAGGAAAGACGTATGATTGATCCATATTAATAGGCCATTTATCGTAATTATAGACAATATGAACGGCAGAGAATATGCAAACTGAAATTATATACGCTCTAATAAAACCAAAAAAGAATCCAAAGGTAGTGTCTAGTCCACCAATACCAGTATAACTAACAGCTTTACTTATTCCTTTATTAACAAGTAATACTAAAAAAATTACTACCACAAAAATAGCAATTCCAAGACTTACATCTAAAACATACTCGTTATCAATAATATCTTCAAAATATGGTTTTACTCTTGGAAATAAAATAAGAGTAATCACATAAGCAAACAACCATTTAGCCATAGATAAAATGCTTAAGACAAAACCTTTTTTGTAACAGGTTATAAGAGATAANATAGTGATGATAAGATATATAAGATCTATGATAGATATTGNGTCATAAAAATCTTTTAAAACATCAATCACAGAATTATTTTCCGAAAGGTTTTATTATTAAAATTAAAGCAGGTAATAAAGTTAATACCGATATCATAGCAAGCAACATTGCAAGCCCTGTAAACATTCCAAAATAAATTGTTGGAATAAATTTAGATAGCACTAAAATTGAAAAACCAAAAACAATAGTTATTGATGTATTTAATATTGCAATCCCAACGGTTGAGTGACATTTCTTTAAAGTTTCATTATAATCTTTGATGCTACTAAATTCCTCTTTAAATCTATAAATATAGTGAATGCTATTATCTACAGCTATACCAATTGTAATTGCNGCAATAGTAATGGTCATCATATCTAATGGAATTCCAAGAAGNCCTATAATTCCCAAAATAAAAAAAGCTGCAATAAAATTAGGCACAACACCAATTAAGGATAATTTTATGTTTCTAAACAAAACTATAAACATAGAAAAAATCCCAATCATCACAAGCCCTAAGGTTAAAATCTGAGACTTAAATAAACTTTGTAGTAAATTATTAAATAGAATTAAAACTCCAGCAAGTTTAAATTCATTTTCATTTAAACCAATTTTATTTTTAAGGTCAAAACTTATTTTATTAATTAAATCATTTCTTCTTAAATTTTCTTGAGAGTCGATAATTCTTAAACTTATCCGAGCTTCGTTATTTTCAATAGATAAATAAGGATCAATTATTTCTGTTTTAATACTCTCTGGAATTTTGGAATACAAAACACCCATTTCCAAAGTACCAAGGGGTTTGTTGTTATTTAATTGAGTTGCAACATCTATAATAGAAGAAAAAGATAAAACCTTACCAACTTGTGGAAGGTTATCTAAATAATTATGAACAGAGGATATTTTATCAATTTTATCCTTTGTGAACCAATATTTTTCATCATCAGCCTCTTCTTCATCTCCCCAGTCTTCAAATTCATCATCCTCAGTTATTTTTTTTTCACTTTCAATATTTGGAAATTTTAAAATTACCTCTAGTGGGGTAGTGCCACCTAATTCTTCATCTATAAGTTTCATGCCTTTGTAGATTTCAGTATTTTTATTAAAGTAATTGATGAAACTATTTTCAACTTCAAGTTTACTTATACCAATCACACTTAAAATAATGACCACACCTGTTAATCCAAAAATTATATTTTTATTGTTTATCGAAACTAAGCCCAAAAAATTTGTAATTTTAGAATCTTGTTCTTTCTTAAGAGAAATATTTTTTGAAGGGGCAAAGTTTAAAAGAGTTGGAAGCAGAGTAAAAGTAATTATAAATGAAGTGACTAAGCCAAATGTCATCATCCAACCAAAATCAATAATTGGTTTAATACCACTAAAGATTAAAGATAAAAAAGCAAACACAGTTGTTAAGACAGTGTATAAGATAGGCCAAAACATTTTGTTGGTTGTTAGAGATATAATTTCAAAATTATTTTTAGTAGGGTGATCTTTTCTTAACTGAAGAAAACGAGTACTCATATGAATATTCATTGCCATTGTTAAGATCAGCATCAAAGCTATAAAATTTGAGGATATAACTGTTACTTTCCAACCAAGAATTCCAAGTAACCCCATCATAATCACTACTGAAAATAAGCAGCTGCTAATTGGAACAATAATCCATATTAATTTTCTAAAAACAAACCATAAAGTTACAACTATAAATAACAAAACACCTAATCCAAAAACTACAATATCGCTTTTAATGAAAGTCATCATGTCATCAGCTATCATTGGAATTCCACCAAGATAAATTTTACCAACATCACCATAACTTTGGATAACTTGTCTAATTTCTAATATATTTTTATGATTTTGTTTTTTAATATTATCTTTGTAAGATTCAATTTCGTCTTTTGATAAATTTTCAATATTTTCTAATTTTTTATTTTCTTTGATATTAACAATAATTCCACTTGTATTTCCATTTTCACTAATTACAAAATTTCTAAAAACAGGACTATTTAATATTTCTTTAAATCCACGATCTTTATCTACATCTTCGTCTTTTAAAGTTTTGAAACTTTCTAATCGTTCTTGTAAAGGAGCATCAGAATTTTCTAAAAGAGGTATATCTAAAAGAGTAATTACACTATGCACCCAATTTAAACTTTGAATTTTATATTTTAAACTTAAAAGATTATTAATAGAATTATCAGTAACCATCCCTTCATTTGGAGTATAAGTAAGAACCAAAAAGTCTTTTGACCCATATCTTTCAGTTACTTCTTGTAAATAGGCTAAGTCAGGGTCACCTTCTATTAATAATGTTTCAGATGAAGCATCTAACCTAAAATCTTTCGAATAATATCCAAAACTTAAAATTGCGATAACTAGTAAAATAAATACTGTTTTTGGGTTTTTTAAAACTCCATTTTGATAAAATTGAGCAAACATTAGCTCTTTTATATTTGAATTTAATTAATTTGAGTATCTTTAAATTTAGTAAATCTCTCTTCAAACTCAAGAGTTACATTACCTATTGGGCCGTGTCGTTGTTTCCCAATTATAATTTGAGCTAAGTGAGCAACTTCATTCATTTTTGCTTGCCATTCAGCATGTTCAACTGTTGCTTCTCTTGGTTCTTTTCTTGATAGGTAATATCCTTCTCTGTAAACAAACATTACAACATCTGCATCTTGTTCAATTGAACCAGATTCTCTTAAATCAGAAAGTTGTGGTTTGTGATCATCTCTTTGTTCAACTTGTCTGGAGAGCTGCGACAATGCTAAAACTGGAACACCAAGTTCTTTAGCAATTGCTTTTAGTCCTTGAGTAATTTGAGAGATCTCTTGCACTCTACCATCCTTATTAAAAGTTGTTCCTTTCATTAATTGAATATAATCAACAACAACCATATCAAGACCATGCAGTCTTTTAATTCGTCTTGCTCTATTGCTCATAGCAGCAATACTAATTGCGGGAGTTTCGTCTATAAACAGAGGTAGATCTGCTATATTTTTTGAAGTTTCTAAAAATTTATCAAATTGTTCATCAGAAATTCTTCCACGTCTTATATCATTTGAACTAATTCTAGCTTGTTCAGATATAATTCTTGTAGATAATTGTTCAGATGACATCTCAAGTGAAAAGAAAGCAATAGAAGATTTTTTACCACTTTCTTGTAATTTGTGAGCAGCATTAAATGCAATATTAGTTGCAAGTGATGTTTTACCCATAGAAGGTCGACCAGCTATAATTACTAAATCAGACTGATGAAGACCACCAAGTTTATCATCTAAATCTCTAAGACCGGTTGGAACACCCACAATACCTTCTTCGTTTTTATAAGCTGCAGATGCCATTTCTATAGTTTGCTTCATGGCCGCATCAAACTTAACAAGATTAGAATTGAAAGAACCTTTTTCTGCCAGATCAAATAAAGATTTTTCTGTGTTCTCAATAATATTTTGACCAGTAGTGTCTAACTCAGTTAATTTTGCACTATCCATTGTTTGTTCAGAGATTTTAACTAATTCACGTCTTACAAACATATCATAAATAATTTTTGAATATTCTAATGCTTGACGAACTGATGTAGAAAATTTTGTAATCTTAACTAAATATTCTGGAACATTTAAATCATCTTTTTCATCTTCAAAATAATTTTTAAGTGTAATAGGGTTTGCAAGCATCCCTTTATAAATTAAGCTTTCAATTGCTTCAAAGATTTTTTGGTGCATTGGGTCATGAAAATTAATACTTGAAATTATTGTACTAATTTCATCAAAGATATCGTTACTAACCAATATTGATCCAATAACTGCTTGTTCAGCTTCAATATTATTTGGTAATTCTTTAAATTGATCTTTAACAATGCTTAAATTGTTTTCCATAAATATTAATTTATAGAATTATTTTTTAATTAAAATTGCTAATAATTGTTGGGGAAAAGAATGTATAATTATTGGATCGTATCAGCTGATGTAACACTGATTGTAATTTCAGCATCAACTTCTGAGTGCAAAGAAACTTTTACTTTAAATTTACCCAAAGATTTAATTTCTTCAACTGGTTGTATCATTGAAGGTTTGATATCAATTTTATTTTCGTCTTGAATAAGTTTTGAGATTTCAGTTGGTTTAACTGAACCATATAATTCATTATTTTCAGTGCTTAGTTTTTTAACTGAATATTCTTTTCCATTAATTTGTTCTGAAATCTGTGNAGCTTCTTTTTTCTTTTCACTGTCTTTTTTAGATAAATCTGCTTTTATTTTTTCAACTTCTGAAATGTTTTCTTTTGAAGCATATAAAGCTTTTTTGTTCGCAATTAAAAAATTTCTAGCATAGCCTCTTTTAACGTCTATTACTTCGCCAATAGAACCAATTCTCTTTACGTTTTCTAATAAAATAACTTTCATTTCTATATTAATGCTAAGTTTCTAGCTCTTTTAATTGAAAGAGACAATTCTCTTTGTTTCTTCTGTGAAACATTAGTAATTCTTGAAGGTAAAATTTTTCCGTTTTCAGACATATATTTCTTTAAAAGTCTTACATTTTTATAATCAACAGCAGGAGCACCTTTTGCTGATAATGGGCATGTTTTTTTGAATTTATATTTATTTGGTTGAAAGATACTTAATTTTGCAAAGTTGCTTTGCTTACCTTTTTTATTTCCACTTTGTCTTTTAGGCATAGTTAATTTCTGTACCTTTCTTTTTTATCGTCATCTTCTCTTTTAGCAAAGTAATCAGCTTCTAGATCAAATTTTTTAACTCTTACTGTTAAGTATCTTAATAATTTTTTGTCAATTGCTTCATTTTTTTCTAGCTCATCTATTACATTTCCTTTACCTTTAATCTTAAAGTGAATGTAGCTACCCTTTTTATTCTTTTTAATTAAGTACGATAAGTTTAGTAATCCCCAATTTTCAGTTTTGACAATTTCACCTTCATTTTTTTCAACAATTTTAGAATATTTTTCTGTTAATTGCTTAATTTCACTAGGTGAAGTGTCTTGTCTCGCTATAATGGTATGTTCGTATAAATTCATTTAAGTTCTTTAATAAAAAGTGAGGATATACTATTATAAATGTTCAATTACAATAGTTAAAAAGTCAAAATAGATAGTTTTTTTATATGTTTTCAGTAATTTTTCCAGGTCAAGGTTCACAAGTAGTTGGTATGGGAAAAGAATTCTACGACAAGTTTGATATTGTCAAAAAGCTCTTTAAAGAAGCTGATGAAACGCTCAATTTTCCTATATCAAAGCTTATATTGGAAGGCCCTAAAGACGAACTAGACTTAACAGCAAATACACAGCCAGCAATCTTTTTAATAAGCTATTCAATTTTTAATGTAATTAAAAAAGAATTTAACATTGATTTGAGTAAAGCAAAATATTTTGCNGGACATTCTTTAGGTGAATATTCTGCTTTNTCATGTGCAGGATATTTAAGTTTTTCTGATACTTTAAAAATCTTAAGAATAAGAGGAGATGCGATGCAAAACTCAGTTCCTAAAGGGCAGGGTGGTATGGTTGCGGTATTAGGTTCAACGGTTGAAATAATTGAAAAAATATTAAAAGAAAATGAACAATATTTTAATGCTCAAATTGCCAATGATAACTCTGAAGGTCAAATTGTATTAAGTGGTAAAATAGAAGATTTAGATAAATTAATTATAGTTTTAAAAGAAAATAATATTAAGAATATTAAGTTACCCGTAAGTGCACCTTTTCACTGTAGCTTGATGAATAAAACAACAAACATTATGAGGGAAGAGTTAAATAAATTAAACTTTATGAATGGTGGCAATAAACTGATCTCAAATGTAACCGCAAAAGAAATATCAAACACTGATGAGCTTAAGGATTTATTAATTAAACAAATTGAAAATAGAGTTAGATGGAGAGAAAGTGCAATCAATATGATTAATAATGATATAAATCATTTTATTGAAATAGGCCCAGGCAAAGTTTTATCAGGTTTAATTAAAAGAATTAGTAAGGAAGTAAAAATAGACACTATTAATAATCAAGGAGATATCGAAGGTTTAAAAATATGAGTAATTTAAAAGATAAAAATATTATTGTAACTGGCGCATCAGGTGGAATAGGAAACTCTATAGTTAAAAAATTAAATGAGTCAGGAGCAAATATCTTGGCATCAGGGACTAGAATTGAAAAGCTAGAAGAGCTTAAAAAAAACTTTAAAAATATTAAAATATTAAAATTTGATATCTCGCAAAGTCATAAAATTGAAGAGTTTATTGAAAACGCCACTATTGAATTAGGTGGAAGTTTAGATGGCATAGTTAATAATGCTGGAATAACACAAGATAACCTTGCTATAAGAATGAGTTTGGACGAATGGCAAAAAGTTATTAATATAAACTTAACTTCAACTTTCTTAATGAGCAAATTTGCTATTAAAAAGATGCTTAAAAATAAATCTGGAAAAATTGTAAATATTACCTCAGTAGTAGGTCATACTGGTAATTTAGGGCAAGCAAACTATACAGCATCAAAAGCAGGGATTGTTGCTATGTCAAAAAGTCTTGCAATAGAATACGCTAAGAAAAATATTAATGTAAATTGTATTTCACCAGGATTTATTAAAACAGCAATGACAGATAAAATTAATGATAAATTTAAAGAGGTAATTGTGTCAAAAATACCGTCTGCTCGCCTTGGTGAACCAGATGATATCGCAAATGCTGTGTTATTTTTAAGCTCAGATCAGTCTGATTATATAAACGGTGAAACAATACATGTTAATGGAGGCATGTATATGGCTTGACAAAATAGCTTTTTAAACTATTAAGAATTTATAACAAAAAGGATCAATATGTCAGAAGACGTTTCAAGTAAGGTAAAAAAAATTGTAGCTGATCACTTAGGTATTGATGAAGCGAAAGTAACTGAGGAGTCTAGTTTTATAGACGATCTAGGTGCTGATAGCTTAGATACAGTTGAATTAGTGATGGCTTTTGAAGAAGAATTTGGATCTGAAATTTCAGATAGTGAAGCTGAGAAAATTTTAACTGTGGGTGATGCAGTTAAGTTTATCGAAGGAAAAGCGAACTAATAATTTAAATGCCCTCAGAAAATGATGGGGTAATGATTGTTTTATCCTCTCCGTCTGGAGCGGGTAAAACCACATTAGTTAAAATGTTATCCAAAATGGATAACTACAAAGTATCTATTTCACACACAACTCGTCGACCAAGACCTAACGAAATAAATAATAAAGATTATTATTTTGTTAATGAAAATGAATTTAAAAGACTAATTAATAATCAAGAATTTCTTGAATATGCAAAAGTATTTAGTAATTTTTATGGTACAACTAGAACACCTGTAATTGATAGATTAAATAAAGGAAAAAATGTTTTATTTGATATTGATTGGCAAGGTGCAGATCAGATTAAAAATAAAAAATTAGATTTTAAGCTAATAACTTTTTTTATTTTACCTCCAAGTAAAGAAGTCTTGTTTGAAAGACTTTCAAATAGAGACATGAAAGATAAATTAATTGTTGAAGAAAGAATGAAGCAATTTGAAAGAGATGTATTACATTGGATAAACTATGATTATGTAGTTATCAATGACAATTTAGAAAGTTGCTATTCAAAAATTACTAATTTAATTAATGCTGAAATTTCTAATGGTTCTAAAGATTATGATTTAGAATATATTAGAAAACATATTGATAAATTAACTTCTTAAAATCTCATATTCATCGGCAAGTTTGTAGTAAGTTTCAAATGTTAAATTTTGTGGTCTTAAGTTTAAATCTAATTTAAGTTTTTCTAAAACTTTTTTGTTACCATTAAATAATTGATTGAAAGGTTTTTTTAACATTTTTCTTCTATGATTAAAAAAAATTCTAGTAATTTTTTCTAAATTTTTTGGGTCTTTAATTTTATAATAATCTTGTTTAGGAGAAAAAATTAATAAAGTGCTTTCTATTTTTGGTTTTGGAGAAAAAGATACAGGTTTAATGTCGCAAATTTTTCTTATATTTAATTTCCAATTACTCAATATAGATAATCTTCCATATGATGAAGTATTGAATTTTGCAATTATTCGGTCTGCAACTTCCTTTTGAAACATTAAAACAAGATGATCAAACCAAAAATTATCTTTTAGATTTATTATCCATTTACCCAATATTTGAGTTGATATGTTATAAGGAAGATTGCCAAAAACAGTAACATTTTCATTAAATAATAAATTTTCATTAATATTCAAAATATCATCATTTATTATTGTTACTTGATCGTTAAAGGTATCTTTAAGAATTTTGCATAAGTCACGATCTTTCTCCACAACAAAAACTTTTTTAGGATCATTCTTTAAGATAAAAGATGTGAGATTTCCTGTTCCAGGTCCAACTTCTAATATGGTTTTATTTTTTATTTCTGTTGTATTGACTATTTTTTCTAAGACAGTTCTGTCTGTAAGAAAATTTTGACCTAAACTTTTCTTGGCTTTAATCAATTTTTATCCAAGAATGAAATTGCTTTTATTAAACTCAATGGATTTGATAAGTTTTTACCTAACATTTCCGCATTAGGACCATGATCTGGAGAAATTCTCGTAAAAGGTAATCCCAGAGTAATATTTATTGCATCATATTCATATAGCGTTTTAAGAGGTGTTAAAACTTGGTCATGATACATACCAACAATAACATTAAATTTTTTTCTATTATTCTTTAAAAAAATTGTATCAGCAGAATAAGGTCCTGAAATTTTATAACCTATATTATTAAGATGTTTAATTGCTGGTTTCAAAATTTTTTCATCTTCATTAAAATTATCTATTGTTTCGCAATGAGGATTAATTCCAAGAACAGCTATTTTAGGTTTAAAGCCTAAATTTGTTAAATAAAAATTGTTTAATAATGAAATTTTTTCATAAATAATTTTTTTTGTAATCATTTTTGTAACCATTTTTATTGGAAGATGCGTAGTAATAGGACAAACAGATAGATCTTTATTGTAGATCAGCATTGCAACTTTTTTTGAACTGCATTTTTTTGCAAGATATTCAGTAATACCTAAATATTTTTTATCTAAAAAATATTTTTTTGATACAGGGCCGTTAATTAATTTATCTGTTATACCCTGGTTAAGGATTGTTAAAGCTGTATTGAACGAATTTTTGATAAAAGATTTTGATTTATTAGATATTTTTATAAATGCTTTCTTTTGATTAAGTTTAATATTAATTAAATTTATACTGTTATTATCTAATTTATAATTATTNAAATTTTTTATATNAATCAATTTTATATNTTTTTGAAATTTTAATTTTTTCATTTGAAGCCTCAATAGTTCTAATGATGAAATCAAAATTAATGGACTTTTAAATTTTTTATATTTTAAAGTTTTGAAAAAAATTTCTAAAAAAACACTATTNGGTTCACCATTAACAATTATTATTGGTTTATTTTTCATTTATCAAAATATCCTTCTTAATTTTTTTAAAATATATATTTGAATATTGATTAAGTTGTTGATTTTGTAATGATCTAATTCTTAAAACTAATTCTTTTTCTATATCAATTTTTTTCTCAACATTTTTTTTATCTTTCAGTTGTAATATTAAAAAACCACCAGGAATTAATATAGGTTTAGTATGTTGTCCAATTTCAAGAGTATTAACATTTTTTAAAATTTTATTATTAATATTATTTTCATTAACCCAACCTAAATTACCCCCTGTCTTAGATGATTCTGAAATACTATAGATTGCAGCAGCATTCTCAAAACCCTCTTTAAGTATACTTTTTTCAATACTGTTAAATACCTCATTATTTTGATTATCTTTATCTATGCTAAACACTATTTCATAAAGAAGAAATGAAATTGATTTTTCTCTATTTGCATCAATATTTTTTCTTATTGATTCTTTATCAATTTTTAATTTTGAAAAAAATTTTTTATAAATTAATTGATTCCAACGAGTTTCTATTTGAAGTTTTTTTTCAATAATTTCNATATCTATTCCAAAATTTTTCACATATTTTTTAAATTCACTTTTGTTTTCAAGGTCTATTTTTGTGTAAATTGATTGAATTATTTGTTCTAAATACTTTGGATCAATTTTATTTTTTTTATATTTTGACAATTCTATTTCTTTAATTTTTTCACGAATTAATGATGATCTTGCAATATCTAAAATTTTTTTCTTATCTAAGTTCTGAATATTTGGATTGAGTGCCTTAAGATAGTTAGCTTCTTGATAAACATCTATTGTTGTGATTATTTGATTATTAATTTTTAACATTATTTTATTTTCAATCGATAAAGCAAATGACTGCAAAAAAAGAGTAAAAATAAAAGTTAATTTTATAACTTTTCCTAAAAAAATATTCATTAATTAATTATTAATCTTTTGATCTATAGAGGTTATGGGAAAGAAGCTTATAGTAAACATTAGATTTTCGGTTGGTTTCAAATCACTATCATTATAATAAGTTTTATTAAACGTTACACCTGCTGTTAAACAATCATTTTTATATTCATAAACTAAATCATAATATTCTGTAAGATTAATTTCCCTGTTTCTTCTTGTTTTAAAAGATAGCATATTAGATTTATCAAAATTATATTTAGTTTCATTTTCAAAAATATTAGTATTTCCAATAA
>JGI26262J51727_1000685_pt1 | contig 17373 bp, 17 predicted proteins | sample SaaInlV_150m_DNA_3_FD_51727 | JGI IMG/M metagenome (IMG submission 51727)
CGTGTCCTGTCATTTTTTCCTCCCACTTTTCTAACTAACCTTGCATCCAAATAAGTAAGGTGCTAGACCTTAATACTAGGGATTCAACGTTTACGGTTCTTTAATCTACTCCTTGGTAAAGGAGTTGTCAAGGGGAGGGTTATTTTGAACTGTGAGGCGCTATATCCGTTTCTGTTAATTCAGTTTTTACTGGCTCATTAAAACAAGCGGTTAAAAATAGAACGGAAATGGAGATCAGTGTTAATTTGATTATTTTTTTCATGATTGTGATTGAGTAGGGTTAATTAGGAAATAAGGCTTACTAGAAATAAGGCTTACTAGATTTAGTGTGGACCGTTGATTTAATCAAAGGTTAGCGTAAACAACGGGAGCAACAAAAGCCGACAAGAAAATGGAGCACCAAAAACACCGGTGCGATATTTTTTGACGCGAGTTAAAGAATGACTTTCTTTGGTAGTAGCTTTCTACCATGTTCATTAGAATAAATGATGCCAGTAAACTTAACGTAAACCATAATAAATACAGTGCCACAACCTCTCCCCAAGTGCTCTAACTAATTTCTAAAACCCGATATTACTTGTTTTTATCGGTAATGTCAACAACTTATACGATATATTTGCATTATTTGTCTATTTTGTCTAATTTTTAGCGAAATGACTAAGGTTTTATCGTTATTTATTTTGCTTTCTAAAGGTGTTGTTATTGGCTAAAAACTCTTTATAATGGCAATCACTCAGCGCTGAGGGGGAGAGCGAAAAAGCGCCTTGTGTTTTTAAGGAACAACTTAGTGTTGAGACTATCTTTTATGATTACTTGTTAAAGATTGCTGAGTTTTTCGACGGCTAATTTAATGTTGTCCATGCTGGTGGCAAACGAAAAGCGAACGTAACCCGATGCACCAAATGCAGATCCTGGCACGAGAGCGATGTTTAGCTCTTCTAAGCAATAAGTAGACAACTCCACGTCATCTTTTAACCCTAAGCGTTTTATTAGGCCTTCAACTCTTGGAAAAGAATAAAAAGCACCTTGAGATTTAGGGCACTCAACGCCATCAATCGCATTGAGAGCGTTGACGATAAATTTATGCCTTTCTTCAAAGGCAGATACCATCGTAGTAATGATACTTTGATCGCCATTTAAGGCCTCAAGCGCGGCTGCCTGAGCAATCGAACACGGTTTGAAGTTGACTGGCCTTGAATTTTTTTCATGGCTTTAATGATGATCTCTGGGCCTGCGCCGTAACCAATGCGCCAACCGGTCATGGCGTAGCCTTTAGAAACACCATTAAGAATGATGGTGCGTTCTTTAAGTGAAGTGTCTGCCATTACTATATTAATAAAGTCATTTTCTCCCCAACGGATGTGTTCGTAAATATCGTCGGTAATGATAAAGACTTGTGGATAATTTTTTAGCACATTGGCCAAGGCTTGTAATTCGGCCTGGGAATAAACAGCACCAGTTGGGTTGGAAGGGCTGTTAATCACAAAAAGTTTGGTATTTTTGGTGATGCTGGCTTCGAGTTGTTCTGGCGTGATTTTGAAATCTTGTTCTAAACCGGTTTCTACGATAACCGGTGTGGCATCTGCCAAAATAACCATGTCCGGATAAGACACCCAATACGGCGATGGAATGATGACTTCGTCGCCTTTATTGAGCAGTGCTTGGCAAAGGTTGTAAAAAACTTGCTTGCCGCCTGAAGAAACCATTACTTCAGTTGCAGAGTACTTTAGATTATTTTCGCGCTTAAATTTGTCGATAATGGCTTGTTTTAGTTCTGGAGTGCCATCAACAGCGGTATAGCGAGTTTGACCGTTATGAATAGCTTCTACCGCTGCTTGTTGAACGTTTTTAGGTGTATCAAAGTCTGGCTCTCCCGAGCCCATGGATACAATTTGAATGCCTTTTGCTTTTAGTTCGTTAGCTTTTGCAGTGATTGCAAGGGTGGCTGAAGGTTTAACTTTTCCTACTCGATCTGAAAGAATTGTCATTGGCTTTTAAATTGTTTTAAAATTCAATGTTTATGTTAATGAAAAATTACGTTCGTGGATAGAAAATTTCAACTTGAGTCACAGTTTTCTCCAACTGGAGATCAGCCACAGGCCATTAAGGCTTTAGTGGATGGTGTGAATGCTGGCGAAAAGTTCCAAACACTGCTTGGTGTAACGGGTTCGGGTAAGACGTTTACCTTGGCCAATGTAATTAAACAGACCAAACGTGCTAGCTTAATTATGGCACCGAATAAGACATTGGCAGCACAGCTGTACAGCGAGATGAAAGAATTCTTCCCACACAATGCGGTGGAATATTTTGTGTCTTATTATGATTATTACCAGCCTGAAGCTTATGTGCCGGCAAGCGATACTTACATTGAAAAAGACTCTTCTATTAACGAGCAAATTGAACAAATGCGCCTGTCTGCCACCAAATCTTTGCTTGAGCGCGACGACGTTATTATCATTGCTAGTGTATCGGCTATTTACGGTTTGGGCGATCCTGATAGTTACATGCAAATGCTGTTGCACCTTAGTGTGGGTGAGGTTACCAATCAACGAGAAATTTTGTCNCGGTTATCACAAATGCAGTACACCCGTAATGACGTGACTTTAATGCGTGGACACTTTAGAGTTAAAGGCGAAGTGATTGATATTTTCCCGGCTGATTCTGAAGAGCAGGCCATTCGCATTGAGATGTTTGATGATGAAATTGAGGCGATTTATTGGTTTGATCCGTTAACGGGTGAAAAGCTTAAATCTTTGCAACGGATTACCATTTACCCACAAACGCATTACGTTACCCCTAAGTCTAAAATTCTTAATACTTTGGATGATATCAAAGCTGAGCTTAAGGTGCGACGTAAAGAATTGTTGTCACTTAATAAATTAGTGGAAGAGCAGCGTTTAACCCAGCGTGTGAAAATGGACATTGAGATGATGCGTGAGTTAGGTTATTGCAATGGTATTGAAAATTATTCGCGTTATCTTTCTGGCAGAAAATCGGGTGAAGCACCACCGACATTGATGGATTATTTGCCTGATAATGCATTGGTGATTTTGGATGAGTCCCATGTAACCGTGAGCCAGATTGGCGGTATGTACAAAGGCGATAGGGCGCGTAAAACCACGTTGGTTGAATACGGTTTTCGCCTGCCCAGTGCACTGGATAATCGCCCGTTAAAATTTAATGAATTTGAAGATCGAGCGCATCAGTGTATTTTGGTATCAGCCACACCTGCGGCTTATGAACTGGAAGTGTCCAATGTAATTGCTGAGCAAGTAGTAAGACCAACAGGGTTGCTCGATCCTGAAATCGATATACGCCCAGTGGATACTCAGGTTGATGATCTGCTTAGTGAGATACACAAATGTGTGAAAGTCGGTGAACGTGTGTTGGTCACTACGCTGACTAAGCGAATGTCTGAGCAGCTGAGTGATTATCTTAATGATCATGGTGTTAAAGTGCGTTATCTTCATTCTGATATCGATACCGTAGAGCGGGTGGAAATTATTCGTGATTTGCGTTTGGGTGTGTTTGATGTGTTGGTAGGTATTAACCTTTTGCGTGAAGGTTTGGATATTCCTGAAGTGTCTTTGGTGGCAATTTTAGACGCTGATAAAGAAGGGTTTTTACGTTCTGAACGATCACTGATTCAAACCATGGGTCGAGCGGCGCGTAACGTTAACGGTAGGGCGATTTTGTATGCGGATCGAATTACCGGATCGATGCAACGTGCTATGGATGAAACCAGCAGACGTCGTAAAAAACAAGAGGCTTATAATAAAAAACACAACATCACACCTAGAGGTGTTGTGAAGCCGATTATTAATATCCTAGATACTGATATCACCAGTCAAGAAGATGACGATAATATGGTGAATGAGAACATTCAAAGGCAACTTTCTCCAGTGCAATTAGTCAAAGAGATCAAAGCCTTAGAGAAGCAGATGTATGCTTTTGCAGGGGAATTGAAGTTTGAGAAGGCAGCCGATGTGCGTAATCAAATCAAACTTTTGAAAGATGGTCAATTTAAACATTAACGAAATATTTTATTCTCTGCAAGGTGAGGCTCGTGAAGTAGGCCTGCCAACGGTATTCGTGCGTTTAACCGGTTGCCCCCTACGCTGTACGTATTGCGATACTGAATACGCTTTTAAAGGCAACAATACGTTGAGTATTAGCGAGATACTCACTGAGGTTAAAAAATACAAGACACGGTATATGTGTGTCACCGGTGGTGAACCACTTGCACAAAACAATTGCCATGTTTTGCTAGATGCGTTGGTTAAGGAGGGTTATCAAGTGTCGTTAGAAACCAGTGGTAGTATTGATGTGAGCGCTGTGAACTCAGGAGTGTCGATTGTGATGGATGTAAAGACGCCTTCGTCAAATGAATCTAAACATAATAAATACGACAACATTGATAAGCTCAAGGTCAAGGATCAATTGAAGTTTGTGATTGGTTCGAAAGAGGATTTTGACTGGAGTNTTGNTGTTTTAGNTCGATACCCAACGATGGCTCAAGTNTTATTCTCGCCGGTGTTTGAAGCGATTAAACCAGCGCAATTAGCCGATTGGATTTTAGAAAAACAACTGAATGTACGAATGCAAGTGCAATTGCATAAATTACTTTGGGGTGACACCAAAGGGAAATAATCTATATTATAGGCAAGGCCTATAATATTAAAGCTGATGAAAATATCAATATAGACTTAGAGCGGTCTTTAAATTTATTGTATTTGTATTTTTTGGATTCGTGGTTTTGGCTTGCTAAGTTTTGGAATGCTAACCGTTAAGACGTTATCTTGAAAAGTGGCATTGATATTGTCCTTGTCGGCATCATTCGGCAAGGAAAAGGATTGTGCAAAGCTAGAGCTTGATCTGCTTGAACCATTGGAAGATTTGTTTTCAATTCTATTATTACCTTTGATGGTGATTGTATTGTTGGCGGTAGAGATGTCTAGGTTGTTTTTAGTTAGGCCTTTGATGCTTATTTGCACAACGTAGTTATTGTTGTCTTTATCAAAATATTGTCGGCTTTTCATGCCAAAATTATTGCTTGACTGTTTTAGCTGATTAAGCTGACGATCCAGTTGTTGAAATTGCTGGTCAAAATCGTGCCAGAATCCATTGTTAAAGCCGTTATTAAAAAAGTTTGAATGAAAAGAATTATGAGCTCCAAGTGTGGTTGATACAAGGAGTGTGGTAATTAACAATAGCTTATTCATGGTTTCTTAGTGTTTTAGTTGGGTTAATAATATTAGGCAAGTTTATCGTCAGCCACGTGATATTTTGGATCTTCCAATACGTTTACCTCGACTAATCCTCTGGCTGTTTTTAGGAGTAATTTACATTCTGCGCTTAAATGAATAAGGTGCAAGGTTTTCCCTGATTTTTTGTAGCGATCAGCCAGTTTGTCGATGGCCTGAATGGCGGAGTGGTCCATTACTTGTGAGTTTTCAAAATCGACAAATACATTTTTAGGATCATCTTTTGGGGTGAACAGTTGCTGAAAATTATGTGTATTGGCGAAAAATAGTGCGCCATTAACTTGATAGGTTTTAATCCCACTCTGTTCATCTATACTCTTTTTAGCGTAGATCTGTTTGGCGTGCTGCCAGGCGAATACAATGGCAGACATCAAAACGCCAACAATAACGGCAATGGCTAAATCGGTAAATACGGTAATCACGGCCACGGAAATGCCCACAAAGCTGTCGGCAATAGGCACGCGTGAAATCAGCCTAAAACTGCACCATTCAAACGTGCCAATGACCACAATAAACATGACACCAACCANTACGGCGATGGGGATTTGCTCGATGTATTGAGAGAATAATAAAATAAAACTCAGTAAGAATGCGCCGGCCACAAAGCCNGACAATCTTCCACGACCACCTGATTTGATGTTAATAATGCTTTGGCCAACCATGGCACAACCACCCATGCCTCCAAAAAAACCAGTTACTGTGTTGGCAATGCCTTGCGCCACACTTTCTTTGTTAGGTTTACCCGTGGTTTCGGTTAATTCATCAACCAAGTTAAGAGTGAGCAGGCTTTCAATTAGGCCTATGAGTGCAAGAATTACGCTGTAAGGCAGAATAATGTAAAGTGTTTCCAAGGTGAAAGGTATGTTGGGGATAGCGAAATCTGGCAAACTTCCAGAAATTGATGCCATGTCGCCTATGGTTTTGGTGTCTAAATTAAAAGCAATGGCAATGGCTGAACCGGCAATAATAGCCACTAAAGTAGATGGAATGGCTGTGGTTAGCTTAGGTAAAAAATGAATGATTGACATGGTGAGTGCAATTAGACCGGCCATGATCATTAGTGCATCGTTGTTAATCCAAGTACCTTCAGTAGTTTTAAAGTGCCCCAATTGAGCCAGAAAAATCACCATGGCTAAGCCATTAACAAAACCTAAAAATACCGGGTGAGGCACAAGACGAATAAATTTACCTAGCTTGAACAGGCCAAAAGCTATTTGCAATAAACCCATCAGCACAACGGCAGCGAATAAATAATCCACACCATGCTCCACTACTAGGGCTACCATTACCACGGCCAATGCGCCCGTGGCACCAGAGATCATGCCTGGACGACCACCCAATACAGAGGTGATCATGCCTACCATAAAAGCAGCGTACAATCCTACTAGCGGGTGAACGTGCGCCACTAAAGCAAATGCCACCGCTTCAGGCACTAATGCTAAAGCAACGGTTAGCCCTGATAAAAAATCATTTTTAGCATTTTTAGGAATGTGCTTATTAACGAGTGAAAACATGTATTCCTTCTTGATTATTTAAGCTTGGGCAGGCACAATGGGTGTGGATGATTTAACGCCTGAATTTTGCCCTCGATGGCGCAACACGTGATCCATGATGGTTATGGCTAACATAGCTTCAGCAATTGGCGTTGCACGGATGCCCACACACGGATCGTGTCGACCTTTGGTAATGACTTCAATAGGATTACCTTTTTTATCAATACTGTCAATGGGTAAGCGTAGGCTTGAAGTTGGTTTGAGTGCAATGGAAACCAGCACGTCTTGCCCAGAGCTAATACCACCCAACACACCGCCAGCATGGTTAGAAGTAAATCCTTTTGGGGTAATGGCATCACGATGTTCAGTGCCAAGTTGGGTAACGGATTCAAAGCCTGCGCCAATTTCAACCCCTTTAACGGCGTTGATGCTCATCATTGCGTGAGCAATATCTGCATCAAAACGATCAAAGATTGGCTCTCCTAGCCCAACGGGCACATTGCTGGCCACCACATTAATGCGTGCACCGACTGAATCGCCTGACTTTCTAAGTGCATCCATGTAGTCTTCAAGCTCTTTAACTTTACTTGGGTCCGGACAAAAAAATGGATTGTTGTGTACCTCATTCCAATCAAGAGTTTCGGCTTTAATTGGGCCGAGTTGTGCTAAGTAGCCATGAATTTCAATGCCTAAATTTTCTTTTAAATATTTTTTAGCGATGCCACCGCAAGCAACTCGCATGGCAGTTTCACGTGCGGAAGATCGTCCACCACCGCGATAATCTCTGAAACCGTATTTTTGATCGTAGGTGTAATCGGCATGGCCAGGGCGGAAGGTGTTGGCAATATTGCCGTAGTCTTTAGAGCGTTGGTCGGTATTTTGAATAATCAAAGAAATTGGAACCCCTGTGGTTTTGCCTTTAAAAGTGCCTGATAAAATTTTAACCAAATCTTCTTCACGGCGTTGCGTGGTGTGACGAGAAGTACCTGGTTTTCTAAGGTCTAAATCACCTTGTAAGTCGGCTTCACTAAGCTCTAGGCCGGGAGGGCAACCATCGACAATGCCAATGAGTGCTTCGCCATGAGATTCTCCAGCGGTGGTGACTGTAAATAATTTTCCATAAGAGTTGCCAGACATATTTTTTAACCTAGGGTTTAATATGCCATTGATTATACAGAGTCAAATATTTATTTCGATAGTTTGTTGTACAGCCAGGCAATTACAAAGCCACCGATGGCAGCATCAAAGAATGCCCAGATCATACCGATGATAATGCCGAAAAAACTGAGTGAATAACCCAGATACAAGGTTGATAAAAAATCGGACACATTGTGCAGATAGCTTTGGGACATTAACGATACAACTGATACAAACAGTATGCCTAGTGACCAAACAGTACCAAGCGTCAATGCAAGCGCTTTTGGATTGAGTTTTTTGTCCATAATCATCTCCAGATGTAGTAATACCTTCATTGTACTACTAAGTTGGGAGTGATGGTAGTTGTGGTGCCCTCGAGAAGATTCGAACCTCTGACCTGCCGCTTAGGAGGCGGCTGCTCTATCCAGCTGAGCTACGAAGGCAAGTTGTGTATTATCGATTGATAGTGAAATAAATTCAAGTAATGATTTGATTGATTATTGATTTTGGTTGATTGTAGTCAATTTTAATGTGCTGAATGCTGTTGTTTTTTCTGAGTACAAGTGAAGGAAATCCATTAATAGACAAGGATTTTGCGAGTGTCGTATCGTCTAATAATTTTTGTTGGGTTACTTTAGTATTTAAATCACGTGTAAATTGTTCGATGTTTAAATTAAGAGTGCTTGCCAGTTCGATTAGTGTTGAATCCTTTGATGGATTTCTTGCTTCTAAATAATAGGCTTGTTGTATCAAATCAATCATTTTAATTTCTAATTCTGGATTTTGATTTTTGCATGCAATCACAGCCCGACAGGCAGGGTAGGTGGCTCGTATTGGGGTGCATTCTTTCCAAAAATCGTAATTGAATTCAGTATTGGGTATTTTTTCTTGAATTTTTTTCCAGTTTGCTTGGACGTATTCTCGCATTTCATTAGGCATTACTTCGCTACTGTCAGGTGCTAAGCCACCTAAGACGTAATAAACATTGATGGAATTTGGCAATAATTTTTGAACTTTTTTCCAAGTTTTATTAAAACCCCAACACCAAGAGCACATTGGATCGTGGATGTAATAAAGTGTATTTTTTGGCGAAATCATAGAACTATTATGGATATGAGCGTAGAATATATATTACATTAATTGATTAAAAATGGAGCAGTAAGATGAAAAAACAAAACTTATTTTTTTTACCATTATTATTAGCAACTCAGTTGTCATTTGCGGGTAGTTTTTCTGACGAGGCACGAGTTGTTTCTGCTGATCCCGTGTATAGCAATCATATCATTCGTGAGCCTTATCAAGACTGTTACGTTAAAGAAGTTTATGAAAGCAAGGGTGATGGCTCTGCAACCAATGAAATAATTGGCGGTATTTTCGGTGGCTTAATTGGTAATCAATTTGGTAAAGGAGGGGGCAAGGACGCTGCTACCGTAGCAGGAACCTTGTTAGGCGCTTCATTGGCGCATGATGATGAGCTGGCTAATTCTAGAAATGGCCGTGTGGTTAGGAAAGAGATTTGCGAAACAAAATATCGCAATGAATCTGAGCGTCGTTTAGACCATTATCGTGTTGAATATCGTTATGATGGTCGTACGTTTACCTATACTACTCAGAACAGACCTTATTCCGATACTATCAAAGTTAGAGTGAGAGTTTCGCCTGAATAATTTTTCTTTGTGAAAGAGCCCTCTAGTCCTCAAGAGGTTGTTAATCTTGCCAATCAAGGCAATGCAAAAGCTCAGTATGAATTGGGTTTGATGCATGAGTTAGGTTTGGGTATTGAAAAAAATCTGAATCAAGCGTTTGTTTGGTATCAAAAATCTGCCGATCAAAATTATGCAAAAGCACAGTATAATTTGGGCATTTTTTATGCATTGGCCAAGTCAGTGGATAAAGACATTGAACAATCAAAACACTGGATTAGGAAAGCGAATGAAAACGGCTATTCTGGTGGCAGTGTGTTTTAATAAAGGACAACAATGAAAGACATTAAACTTGAAGATAGGCTGATTTTTGCACTCGATGTTCCTGAAGTTGATCAAGCTAAAACATTGGTTGAGCAGTTAGATGACAGTGTTACGTTTTATAAAATTGGCATGGAATTATTAATGACAGGTCAGTACTTTCAATTAATGGATTGGTTGATTGCTAAAGATAAAAAAGTATTTGTTGATCTTAAGTTTTTTGATGTGCCAGAAACAGTCGGTAGAACCATCAAGCGTTTGAGTCAAACCGGTGCAACCTTTGCCACCATTCATGGTAATCAAGGTTTAATGGAAAAAGCCGCTGAAAATAAAGGCGATCTTAAAATCTTAGCAGTAACCGCATTGACCAGTTTGGATCGTGGTGATCTTGATGATTTAGGTTTTGATTGTGACGTGCAAGATTTAGTAATTTCCCGTGCCAAGCGTGCTTTTGAGGCCGGTTGTGATGGCGTGGTGTCTTCAGGACTTGAAGTTCCATTTTTAAGAGAATACGTTGATAACAAGCTGATTGCAGTAACACCAGGCATTCGCCCCGTAGCGAATGACGACGATCAAAAGCGCGTGGTCGATGTCGCTACGGCGTTTAAGAGTGGTTCAGATTATATTGTGGTGGGTCGTCCGATTAAAGATTCGGATGACCCTTATCAAGCCGCAAGTGACATTCAAAAAATTATTCGCGGTTGTTTCTAAAGTTGTTCTCATCGAGTATAATTTCGTCGTTGTCAATTTTCAATTCAATAGTCGCGTAACTCAGTTGGTTAGAGTGCCAGCATGACATGCTGGAAGTCGTCAGTTCAAATCTGACCGTGACTACCAAAACTTTAAATCACTTCTTGTTCTCGTATACAATCTCATTCATGAAGTTTTTATCTTTATTTTTGTTGTTTTTCACCTCTTCAGTGATTGCTGGCAGTAGTCTGTATGAAAGAGGAAAGGTTTATTATTATGGCAGTGATAAAGCTAGTGTGGATCATAAGAAAGCTTTTAATATTTTTGGGCATGCCTCTAAGATAGGGGATTTGGATGCACAAACTGCTCTAGGTATTATGCACATTGAGGGTAAAGGCACTGCTCAGAATGATCAAAAAGGCATTTCACTGTTAGAAAAATCAGCCGATAAAGGGCATGCGAAGGCTCAATATTATTTAGGTGCCATGTATTACTTAGGGATTGGCGTTGAGCAGGATTTTAAAAAAGCCCATCAGTGGATAAAAAAAGCGGCATTGCAATCTCATGCAGATGCTCAAAATAACTTGGCCCAAATGTATGAAGTGGGTAAAGGCACAATAAAGGATTTAGCGTTGGCTAATAAGTGGTACGCTAAATCTGCTAAATTTGGCAACAAAGACAGCCAGTATTATTTGGCAAAAATGCATGATAAAAATAAAGACTACAAAAATGCACACACTTGGTATGAAAAAGCTGCAAGACGGGGTCATGCCGATGCTCAATATCGTTTGGGCGAACTTTATAAAAAAGGCAATGGCGTTGTGCAAAATCACAAAGAAGCACTTTTTTGGTATGAAAAAGCCTCGCAGAGTAATCATGTTGAGGCGTTGGGTGCGCTTGGCTTAATTTACAACATCGGCCTTGGCGTGGAAAAGGATCATGAAAAAGCGCAAGCTTATTATCAAAGATTTAGAGACGCTAAAAACTTGCCATCACAGGAAGTTATCAACAAGGAAGATTACAAAGTTCACATTGAAAAAGCAAGAAATGGGGATAAAACATCACAGTTTAAAATAGCGGTGATGTATAAAAACGGCATTGGCACTGAACGATCAATTGAAAAAGCAAAATATTGGCTGAAAAAATTAGTTAAATCTGGCGATAAAAAAGCTAAGATTGAATTAAATAAATTAAAAGAATAGTACTCTTTTTACTACTTTTTAAATAGTAAGAGACCTTTGTCAATTATCCTTATTTATTTAAAGGTTTCGGTAAAAATCTCCCTGTATTTTTTTTATAGTTTTGATATTGATCAAAGCGATTGAGTAGTAGCTTTTCTTCAAGACTAGACTTAAGGATTAAATCCACCAGCAATACCAACATAACAAGCTGTGCAATTAAGTGTGCATTACTTAGCATAAGTGCTAAGCAAAACAACAAAACACTGCTGTACATTGGGTGTCTGATGTAAGTATAAATACCAATGGTGATTAATTGATGTTTATCTTTTAACGTAGGCACAATGTTAAGATTGCCCGGCTTCATGTTAATGATTGCCACACCGCCGACAACAGCAGAAAGCAATATTAAGAAATAAGACAGAAAGCTAAAATTAGCCAATTGCGTGTTAATGGCTAAATAAATAATGCAAGTAAATTGAACAACAACGTAAATCATTGAAAGCCCTGATAGTTATAATAGGGTTATTATCTCAAATTTTTCTAAAATGAAATACGATATTGTAATTATTGGTGCAGGACCAGCAGGACTAAGCTTTGCATCTTCGATGATGGATTTAGATGTTAAAGTACTGGTGATAGAAAGATCCAGTACCGACTCAATTTCCAATCCTAAGGCAGATGGTAGAGAAATTGCACTGACACACTTGTCAGTTAAGATTTTAAAAAAATTAGGTGTTTGGGATTTGATTGATCAAGCGCAAATTTCCCCTTTAAAAGAAGCGAAAGTGTTTGATGGTGATTCACCATCGTTGCTTAATTTTAAAAGTGATGATTCTTCAATAGAAGCACTGGGGTATTTGGTTCCTAATTATCAGATTCGAAAAGCGCTTTATGAGCGAGTTATTCAAGCGAAAAATATTACCTTATTAACGGATACCACGGTTGAGGACGTTAATCCTTTTGAGGATTACTCCGAGGTATTACTTTCAGTTGATAAAAAAATTGAGGCCAAATTAGTGATTGCAGCCGACAGTCGTTTTTCAAGTATTCGTAGAAAGATGGGTATACCCTCACTAATGAAAGACTTCTCTAAAGTGATGATTGTTACCAAAATGAAGCATGAGCGTTCGCACCATAATGTTGCATTGGAATGTTTTGATTACGGCCAAACGTTAGCATTGTTACCAATGGTGGGTGATGCATCGTCTATTATTTTGACGGTGACAACCGATAAAGCACAAGAGGTCTTGGATCTGTCTGAAGAAAAATTTAACGTTAAAATTACACAGTCTTTTAAAGGTGAGTTAGGGGGAATGACCCAAAGTGGTGAGCGTTATTCTTACCCGTTGGTTGCGGTGCATGCGCAAACTTTTATTGCCAACCGTTTTGCGCTCATAGGAGATGCGGCGGTAGGTATGCATCCGGTGACAGCACATGGATTTAATTTAGGTTTAAGAGGGCAGGATATCTTAGCAGGTTTAATTAAAGAAGCCCATCAGCATGGGCAGGATATTGGATCCAAGTCGTTATTAAAGTTGTTTGAGAAAAAGCACATTAATTTAACCCGAATTATGTTTTTTGGTACAAATGGTATTGTGGCATTGTTTACTAATGATGCGCCGTATGTTAAGCAGATTAGAAGGTTAGCGCTAAAGTTTGCTGAGCATTTTCCACCGATCAAGTATTTGATTACTCACCATTTAACCGAAGCCAAGAAAAATAGATTTTTGCCTTTTTAAAAAAATATGAGCATTGACTTAATCCAGTTAAGACGTGAATTTACCAGTAGTGGTCTTTCGCGTGAGGAACTGAACGATAATCCTTTTGTGCAATTTGAAAATTGGATAGAGCAAGCAACGAAAGCAGAGTTGACTTTGCCTAATGCCATGAGTCTGGCAACGAGTGATGAAGATAAAATCAGCATTAGGACGGTGTTGTTAAAATCATTTGATGAACAAGGATTTGTGTTTTTTACCAATTACAATTCTAAAAAGTCAAAACAAATTCAGGGCAATCCAAAAGCCGCTTTGTTGTTTCCTTGGTTAGATCTTGAGAGGCAAGTTAAGATTTCAGGTGCGGTTGAGAAGGTATCAGTCCTCGAATCAATTAAATATTTTGCTTCTAGGCCCAAAGAGTCGCAGTTAGGAGCATGGGCTTCAAGTCAGTCTTCTGTGTTGTCTTCTCGACAGGTTTTATTGTCTCAGTTTGAATCGATGAAAACTAAGTTTGGTAAGGGCGAAATACCATTACCTGATTTTTGGGGCGGGTATCGTGTCGTGCCACAAACGATTGAATTTTGGCAGGGTAGAGAGAATCGATTGCACGATCGATTTGTTTATAAAAAAGAAAAAGATAAGTGGCTGATTAGCCGTTTAGCTCCTTAAATTCGCAATCACTTTTTGAGTGTCTGGTTGTTTTCCGGTCCAAAATTCAAAGGCTGCTGCTGCCTGTTCAACCAGCATACCTAAGCCATCCACGACCATTTTAGCGTTGTTTTTTTGTGCCCAGTTCATAAACGGCGTTTGCGTGCCGTACATTAAATCATAACAAATCGAACCGTTTGCTACACCATTAGCAATGTCTGGCATTTTCCCATCAAGCGAGGCACTGGTAGCATTAATAATAATGTCCACTGGCTCGTGTTTAACTTTTTCTAAGCCAAAGCCACAAGTCTTGCCATGGCTGGAAAAATCTTTGGCCAGGTTAATTGCTTTAGATGTTGTTCGATTAGCAATCATAATGCGTTTAGGCTGTTGCTTGAGTAGAGGCAGTAGGATGCCACGTGTTGCACCACCAGCACCGAGTATTAATATGACTTTATCTTTAAGATTAATATTAAGGTTTTTGACTAAATCGTTAACGAGCCCAATGCCATCAGTATTTTCTCCTATTAAGGTTTGACCATCGACCTTAATGGTGTTTACCGCGCCTGCAGTTTGGGCGTTTGTTGTTAGCTTAGTGGCTAGTTTAAAAGCGTCTAATTTAAAAGGTACGGTAACATTAAAGCCTTTGGCACCTTGATTAATGAATTGGTGTGCACTTGAGGAAAATTCATTAATCGGCGCTAGTATTTTGTCATAACTGATGTTAATTCCAGTTTGCTTGGCAAACTGGGTATGAATAGTAGGTGATAGGCTGTGCTTTATTGGATTACCAAAAACACCATATTTGTCCATGCTAGTCTTTTTTATTGGTGCTACTACTTGTCTTTGGTTTTTGTTTAGCCGTTGAGCTTTGTTGAGGCTTTTGGTTTTTATTTTGTCCTTTATTCTGGTTTCTATTGCGATTCCTATTGCGATTCTTATTGCGATTCTTGTTGCGGTTATTTTGATTTGTTCTTTGCTTATTTGGTTTGGCCTTCTTCGTTCCAAACAATGCAGATTTTATTTTTTCAAATAAAGACATTTCTTTTTTAGGTATACGAGAGCTTGGTCTATTAACATTAATGGCTGGCTCCTCAGCTTTACTGGTTAAACCATTTTCAGCGATGTTGTATTGTGGCTTTGATATGCCTTGATAGCTCCTGTGTTGAGATTTTTTATCACCTTTTTGTTTATTGATGGTGAAGTTAGGGAACTGCATGTAAGGGTTAGGCAATAGCGTAATTTTTATCTCGTGCTTATTTTCTAATCTGGCAATGTCTTGACGTTTTTCATTCAGCAGGTAAGTAATCACATCAACACTGGATTGAATGGTTAAACGCTCTGTTTGTTTGGATGCATTGCAACCGTCTTCCAGCTGTCTAAGGATGGTTAGTGATAACGTAGGAACGGTTGGTGTTGTGCCACGACCATCACACTGAGAACATGATTTTTCGACCGATTCAGTTACTGAGCTCATTAAGCGTTGTCGTGACATTTCAAGTAGGCCAAACTGAGAAATGCTGCCAATTTGAATGCGTGCACGATCAGAGTTCGTGGATTTTTCCATGGCCTTTTCAACAGACTTTCTGTGTTCTTCAGACGACATGTCAATAAAATCAATAACCACTAGGCCACCGATGTCTCGAAGTTGTAATTGAATGGCGATTTCTTTGGCGGCTTCTAAGTTAGTGTGATAGGCCGTTTCTTCGATATCAGAGCCTTTAGTAGCACGGGCAGAGTTGATGTCGATTGCTGTTAGTGCTTCCGTTGTGTCAAAAACAATGGTTGCACCAGTGCGCAGTGAGACTTCACGATTAAACACGCTTTTAACTTGAGCTTCAACACCCATGTGATTGAATAAAGAATGTTCAGAAACATCAAAAAATTTGATGCGGTCTAAATAATGAGGCAACACAAAACTAACGAATTCTTTGGCATTTTGGAACGTTTCTAAATCGTCAATGATGACGCTGTCCGTGTCAGCCCTAAGGTAGTCGCGCAGAGTACGAATAACAATGTCACTTTCTTGATAAATTAAAAAAGGTGCCGATCTTTTTTCTGAGACAGTATTGATTGATTTCCACAGGTCAGATAGATAATCTACTTCCCATTGAAGTTCTTCAAGACTTTTTCCTGAACCGGCAGTACGAATAATCAAACCCGAATTATCAGGCAGTACTATTTTTTTAATAATCTCTTTTAAAGATTGCCTCTCTGTAGTTGTGATTTGTCTTGAAATACCATGGCTTTTAGAATTGTTTGGCGTTACAATCATGTACGCACCAGCCAGATTAATGTAGGTACTTAAGGCTGCGCCTTTATTGCCACGCTCTTCTTTTTCAACCTGGACAATAATCTCTTGACCTTCTTTAAGAACATCAGAAATAGTGAGTTTGTCGCCTTTCGCTTTGGCACCGTTGTATAGGCTTTCAGCAACTTCTTTGAAAGGTAAAAAGCCTTGTCGTTCTTTGCCGTAATCGACAAAAGCAGCTTCTAAAGATTGCTCGACTCTGGAGATCTTTCCTTTGTAAATATTGCCTTTATTCTTTTGATTAAGGCTGGTTTCTATATTGAGATCAGTGAGTTTTTTGTTTTTGACAATGGCAACTCGGATCTCCTCTTTGTGAGTTGCATTGATGAGAATGTGATTCATGGTTAAGTCCTATTGTTAGTAGGCTTTTTTCCGTACATAGAGGTTCGACACTTGCGTGCTGAATGGATATTAAAATGTGATTTATTTGTATCATAAATGATCTAAAATCCTATTTACTAAAGGGCGTTACCCCTTTTTTTTGTTTATCATCTAAAGAAGATAATAAGCCGTTTAATTTACTCTATATGTGGCAAAAAAAAGCCCAAAATATTAATGCGGTTTTTGTGGAGTTTTTTTATGCACAAAAACGTTTGAAAAATTCTTTTAGCCGATGCACTTTTAAGCATCAAGCCGTGCGATTATATCACAAAAATATTTTATTGAGGGCTTACTGACTTAATGTCCGACCACCATCCACATTAATAATTTGCCCNGTAATGTAATTAGATTTAGCTAAGAATAAAACCGTATCGGCGATATCACTTGCCTTGCCTTGTTTTTTGAGTGCAATTTTTTCTAGCATTTTATTTTTTTGTTCGGTGTTTAATTCAGCTTTATTTTCTGGCCAAAAGATTGAACCTGGTGAAACGCCACAAACACGAACATTGGGTGCTAATTCTTTAGCCAAGGTTTTTGTCATCATTGCAAGACCTGCTTTTGAAATGTTATAAATCGAATGATTTTTAAG
>JGI26262J51727_1000691_pt1 | contig 17193 bp, 10 predicted proteins | sample SaaInlV_150m_DNA_3_FD_51727 | JGI IMG/M metagenome (IMG submission 51727)
TTCTTTCAACAGGCCATGAACATCACTAATAATGGGACCGTGATGGGTGATCCGAATAGTAATTGTTGTATCTCTCCCATTTTTTAATGGAATAGTTTCTTGAACTAACTCCATGGGCAGCCATTTATCGCCAGAACGATATTCATTAGGATTTTTAGGATTAATTGTTTCAATAAAAAAATCTAAATCATCAACCATGCTGTTGGTGAATCCCCAGGCCACGTGCTCGTTTTGTCCAATGACTGGCATTGGTATACCGGCGATACACACTCCGGAAACATTGAACCTTCCCCCCTTTAAGTGAATTTCAAACCAGCGTGGTGGTTGTGAATAAGCAAGGTGAGGATCATTGGCTAGCAGCGGTTTGCCCGATGCGGTTAACTTTCCCGACACCACCCAATTATTGGATCCAATATCTGCATTGTGTTTACCAAACAAGTCACGTATTGTGAATTCCTGAGTAATAATTTCGTCAAACACGGGTTTCAAGTATTTCAATGATGTTTCGACGATAGTGGGCTTATCCTCATCATAGCCGGGAATAAGGTCTGCCAATTTTTCCTCACCAAAATAAGACGCCACAGCACCATACACAATTTCAGGCTCCCAGGCTCCTTGCATTTCGTGAGCCATCATACGCGCATAACCAGCCACAATACTGGGATCCCAATAAGGCGGATCAATGCCTAATATTTTGAATTCAATTGGTGCGTCTTTTTTTATTTCATCTATTCGATAATTGATTCCATCACAAAATGATTCAAAGATTCTTTTATTTTTCGGCTCCATGGATTCAACCATCTTCTTGGCTATATCGTGAATTCGCCAAGTGCGTAAATATATATCACTACCCAGATATTGGTCACCTAGCGCAGATGCTAATTCACCCCTAACAGCGAGGGCTACGGTGGAAAGTTGAAAGAGACGTTCTCTGCCCGCAAGATAGCCGGCTGTAAAAAACAAGTCATCTTCATTGTTGGCAAACACATGAGGCACGCCAAATTCATCTGTAAAAACATCCACGGGGCTTTTTAAACCAGACAAAGGTAATTCACCTTGATAGAGCGGTAGCGGATGATGTATCCAACATACAAAAATAATGGTTATAAGTAATATTCCACCGGTTATGATTTTGACTTTAGGGTGTTGCATTTTATTTAGATTTTTGTTTTAGGTTATATAATACCCAATTATCGGGATCAATAATCAAGTCTGATTTTAAAGGAATTGCAATGCGAGTGGGAGAGTTATTCAACATAAGTTTTCGATCTCTTTGCCCATCAAATGATTGGAAAGAAATGTCCATGGGCATTTTGAATCCATCGTTCTGCCACCATAAATCAATAAATTTTTTATTCTTTATTATTTCTTCTTCTATTTCAAGGGTTGGGAGCTCAATTTGGTATAAGTACCGATCAAAAAACCATTGAATATTATCACCTGAGTTTTCATGGATTAAGGAAATGAACTCTTTTGTGGATGTTTGGTTTTGTGGAAGCTCCTTCGGCATATGAATAAATTCTTTTAAGCTTTCTCGCAATACTTCATCCCCAACCAGATATCGCAAGGTATGAAGAATGTGGGCCCCTTTATAATAAACATCATTATCAGTTTTATACTCTGTTGTTGTGTTTTTTACAGGTACGACAATTTGTTTATTTTGAATATTCTTTTTATAGCGATTATTCACAAAAGTTTTTGCAGCGGCTTCTCCATATTTTTCCTCTACAAAAAGAGCCTCTGCATAAGTATCAAACCCCTCATGAATCCAAAAGTCAGCCCAGTCTGCTACGCTTAAATAGTTTCCCCACCATTCGTGGCCCATTTCATGGAACATTAAAAAATCATAACCCAATTTTGTTTTTTTATAATTGTTTCCATAAGCGTTAATTGTTTGATGTTCCATGCCCCAATACGGTGTGTGAACCAAGCCGAATTTTTCTTTCATCCACGGATATTGACCAAAATTTCGAGCATAAAAATTCAAGTATTCTTCCGCATCTTTTAATAGCCCTTCTGCCCCATCACGTTTTTCCGGTAAAACATAATAAACCATATTTAACGGTTTATCCAAAATGTAGCCCGTTCGCTCAACCACTTCGAAATAGCCTGCAGTAAAATTCACATTATATGTGCTGATGGGATATTCGGTGCGCCAATGCCAAGTGGTCCATTTGTCTCCTTCTGAGTGGATGGATTGAATTACACCATTTGCCGCCACCGTAAGGGGATCTGGAACTGTAATAGAAATGTCAACACCGTCTGGTTTATCGCTAGGATGATCTTTACAGGGATACCAAATATATGCACCATTTGTTTGACAGGATACGGCAATCCAAGGGTGTCCATCCTCGCTTTTTTCCCAAGTGAATCCACCATCCCAAGGTGGATTTTTCGCCACCGGCGGTTTGCCGCTATACTTGATTTCTAGATAATGAGTTTTGAATAAATCTAACCCGGGATACTCAATTAAGATTTTATGATTTTTATGCGTAAACGAAAGATTCATTCCATCAATGGCTGTGCCAGAAACATGGAAATCATCCAATAGATCAATTTCAATTTTATCTGGTTTTCCAATTAATATAAACGAAATGTTTACAATCCCGCTAATGGTCTGTTTATAAGGATCAACTTTGAGCTTAATTGTGTAATGGGTTACATCCATGGCTGCTTGATTGGATGATAATTTCCCGCCACTATATACATCCAAAGAAAACCCAAAGGAAAGGAAAATTAAATAAATCAAATATTTTTTCAAAATTTCAACACCTTGTATTGGTATTGAAATATACCGTTCTTTTCATCCACAGGAATCATTTTTTGAAATTTCAAATTTAATTCAGGCACCTCACCATCAAATAAAGGAATCCCCCTTCCCATAACCAGTGGATGAGGCGTAATAAATAAATGTGTTAAATGGGAAGTAAAACGAGCATACGTTTTTCCACCACCAATAATAAAACATTTGTCTTCTTTAATGGATTCCAAAATTGAAATAGGATTATCGTTTCTATGAACTACAATCATTTTGCGACCCTCTAATTCTGCCGCCAGTGTATCGTAAGTATTAGAGCCCATGACCACAGGATGCCCCAGGGTTTGTTCTTTAAATAAATGAAGGTCTTTTGACCAAGTTGTCACTTCGCGAGAGTGACGGGCGATAAATCCATCAACCGTAACCGCCGCAATCAGGATGACTTCGTTGGGCATAATTTTTATTTATAAGATCTAGATGCTTTCCAACTGTTTACATCTTTAAAGGAGCTTTTCATTCCCGTTGCATTTTTATGCTGTTCTGCAAACATAAGAAAATTAGCCATTCTCCGTGAGTCGGTTCCAACAGTCTTAGACAAAAGGTCAACAGCAGATACTTGTTCAAGTGCTTTAAGAGCTACGATTGTTTTTTCATCACGTAGAAAGTCCGCATCGTACTCAAATATGAATGCTTTCAGTTTGTTCGCTCTTTCGCCGATGCTCATGGGTTTTTTCTCCAATTGCTCGATGGCAGAATCCTTCAACTGTTGGAAAGTTTCGCCATCCATAGAAGAGAGAAATTCAGGCGTTGTTGCAATAAAATCATCAGCGCGTTGATTCACATCATCAGCGGTAAATGCACCGGATTGAATGACAAAAGTCAAATAATGTGTTTCATCTCTGTTGCGGGCATAAGACCAAACAATATAGCCCAGTTGCTGATTGGTTCGCATTTCTGTAAAGAAGGGTTGCTGAAGTGCTTGACTAATGATCATAGATGTTGCTCGCATTTCAGGTGAATCCTCGCCCAAAACATACTCTCGATAAAAACAGGAATTATTTACGGATAAATTCCCAATATATTGAATTTCTTCAGCTTGAAATTGATCCAAATATTTTATGTCAAAAGCATCTTTTCGGCTAATGCCTCTTGTATTTGTTTTTTCATTAAATACGCGTAAGGCACGTCGGGCATCTGTTTCTTTGAAATCACCATAAACTAATGCTTCCACAAATGTTTTACTATAAAGCGTTTTTCCATAATCCTGAATATTTGCAAGGTTTGCTGCTTGTGCTACAGGTAAACTTTCTTCCCAACTGTATTTTACATGATTAAAAATGTCGGCGCCCTTTTCACGTGTTTGTTGATGGGCATCCGAAAGTGAAAAATTCTGGTAATCCCTGACAATCTTATCTTTTACGCCATTGAATTGATCCTCTGTAATGGAGAAATCAACCATGTGGTTTAAAATAATTTCATAAAGGGTCATGGCAGATTCAGAATAGCCACTCACCGTTAGAAAGATTCCTTCATATCCTTCGCGGAAAGAATAATTTAGGCCTGCTTGTTTGGCGGGATACCCCAATTCGTTTAACGATTCATTTACACAGGCAGCATAGAGTTTTGAATAAACGCGATGTTGAATATCCATCATTTCATCCGGAAAAAGAATCTTAAAAGTAATGACACCTTTGGGGCGTAAAAATTCATGATCCGTGCCAAAATAAAGAGTAGCACCTCCTCCATTTGTGATAGAGAAAGGCAATACATCATCTTTCATTTCCCGATTTGGTACAGAGGCTGATTCTGGAATAAATGGATTTGCTTCCGCTATCATAAAATCGGATCGTGGAGATGGTGCCAAGAGTTCATTATAAAAATTGTCATCTTCCGTATAAGAATAGGCCGCTTGATAATGGTGTTCTTTTTGGTCAGTTTCTACTCCTTTTGCCACCAAAACAACTAGCATATTATCTGGTGTAAAGTGTGTTAATAATTTTTCAAAAGAGTTTTTTGAATCATCCCTGTAAATAAAGTTCACCCGTCCCGCATCTTCCAGTGGATACATCATAGCTTCATTTGCCAACTGCGTGGCGCGCCACATGCCTTCTCCTTGGCTGGCATATATTTCTTCCAATTCAGCCATGGTTTTCAATTCACTAAATACATGAGATTGATATCCTGACTCTTTCATCAGTGCAATATAATCTAAAGTGGCTTTTACAATTTCTTTATAATCTGTTTGCCCTTTTTGAGTCAGTCCGATACGAATATTCGCCCACCCAAATTCCTTTGTTTCTGANCCTGCACCAGCAGAAAGAGACAAGGCCCATCCTTTGTCTTTCAAATAAGAAAGAAGGCTTCCCTTGCCCTCATGTCCGAGAATAAAACCCAACTGTCTGCCTGGCTTACTTTCGTACAAATGACGAGTGCTTGGAATAGAAAAACTAATTTCCATATCGCGAAGATCCTTCACTGGATCAATTTGAACCAAACGGAATGTTTCTTTCTTTTCAAATACATCCGGATCGTGGAAGGTCCTTTCAAGATTGTGGTTTTTGACTTCTGAAAAATATTGGCGAGTCCATGCTTCCATATCGTCTAAGGAATGGGTGCTTAATAAAGCCAATCCCATGCGATTCGCGCTGTAATTATTATTATAAAATTCAATCAGTTCTTCGCTGGTAATATCACCCAATGTTTCAAGGCTTCCCNTAGAAAATTTCCGTGACGGATGTCCTTCTTTCACAAACTGGCTGATAATGCGATGCTGNCGCCACATATCGTTCATTATATTTTTCTGATGTTCCGAATTTACCGCATTTACCTCTCTCGCTGTATATTCCGGTGTAAAAAGTGGACTAATAAAAAATTGAGCAAAGCGGTCTAATGCACCTTCAAATCCGTCAGGTAGAATCTGGAATTGATAATTTGTATGGTCACTTGCTGTATATGCATTTGAGTAGCCGCCAAGATTCCGTAAATAGGTAGAATATTCATCCACATCAGGATATTTTTCTGTGCCAAGAAATAGCATATGTTCTAAAAAGTGAGCAAGACCTTCTCGGTTATTGGGGTTTTCTAAAGAACCCGTTTCAACCACCATAGATGCGGCTGACACATTAAAATTTGGATCGGATAAAAGATAAACCCGAACACCATTTTCAAGGGTTAGTGTTCTGACTTCTGACTTATCTAAAGGATGTTTATCTAAGGGTTTTTTATTCATATTTGTGCAACCTGATATAAAACAGATTAATAAGAGTGTGATTGTATTTTTCAAGGATAGTCCTTTTCATGTTTAGAGACTTTTTCAAAGTTTTAGTAATGAGCCTCGATTAATTAATAGCTAAAGTTTTATCAATTCGATAGGTTAAATATTGACGATGCGCTCTGGTTGTAGCGTTTACTCCACTGGATCTTATGGTATATTTTTTAACCTTATTCAAATTATGAAACGCAGCTGAAACCGATAAATAATCGTACTTAACCTTTACTTTGTTTTGTACTATACGGATTAAGCGCTCCGTGTACTCTATCTGAAGGTTTCGGCGAATTCCATTCACATTGTCACCCGCATCCGCAGAAAAGCAAGATGTGGTTAAATCGCCCATCATATCATTAAGATTATACGAGTTTCCATAGAGCTCAGAATCAGAAATTCTTTTTAAAACATTCATATGTAATAAATGATCCAATATACCTTTTTGTGCTCCTAAAATCATATCGTGTATTTTGGGGTCTTTTGTACCACTAAAACCTCGTCGTTCTGATTGAAGATAGTTAAAAACTTCATCAGGAATTTCGTATGCGTTTGGTGCAAAGACATATTTTCCTAATAAAGTCATGGCCCATTTTTGTTTAGCTTCTGGAACTGGAACGAATGGTTTATTCCGATCTTCTTGTCCCACCAATGATCGATCCACATATACGCCACCAACATAGCGTGAAATAACATTTGCTGAATTGGTGTATTCTCGATTCAAAATAGAAAAGGCATCGCGAAACGCATGATAGGATTCACCCTTTTTCTCATATCTTGTCTTCAGATTCGGAAACAATGATCGAATAATATCCATGCGTTGCTGGGCATAAGCGACAGGATCATTGCTCATGTCGGACACATTCACACGGGGGTCAATTCCCTTTCCGGGAGACCGCATGTCATCTGCATCATTTCCGAAACCTAATTCATTTTTTGTGGATTGACTTAATAATATTTCCATTCGCTCCTCTTCATCAACGGGACTTTCTAAAGAAGGCGTATATCCAAATTCAATGGCCCAAATATCATATGGCCCTGGCGTGGTGGAATAAAATTGACCATGGTGACTTGGACTATCGCTCACATTGGCGGTGACGTAATCCATGACGGAAGATGTGAGCCCAACCGGTTCGGTAATGAGTCGATCGTGAATATTTTTAAAACTATGTAAATGGCTCGCATAAAAATTATGATTCAAGCCCAAAGTATGTCCAACCTCATGAAGTGTTAATTTCACTAAGCTTTCATAAATCATTCGATGTTGTTCTAATTGAGAAAAGTCATCAATCGCAGTCAATGCTGTCAGTCCAAAAAGATTCCCTTGATGAAGATAGTCACCGGCAAGACAAGTTTTTGTTGGGTCAATTTCAGAATCAGAATCCAAATCAAATGTTTTATAAAGTTGTTCATATTTCACTCGATTTGTGAAATAAACATATTCCAACATAATATCGGCGCCCAATATTTGCCCCGTACGCGGATTTACAAAACTAGGGCCGTATCCACCGAAAGGCGGTCTAGGAGAAGATGTCCACCGAAGAACATTATAGCGAATATCGCCTGCGTCCCATGCTGCATCGTCTGGTTGAATTTTTACTTCAACAGCATTACGAAATCCCGCTTTTTCGAATGCCTTATTCCAGGCTAAAACACCTTCCGTAATGGCACCTCGAAATTCATGAGGTGTTGTATTCTCAATCCACCATACAATGGGATTCACAGGTTCAGAATATTCTTGTTGTGGGTGTTTCTTTTCAAGATGCCACCGATGAATTAAGTCTCGATAAGGCGTTACATCATCCGGTGTTGTCATATCTGTAATTTGTGTTGAAAAATACCCAACCCGTACATCTTCATATCTCGTTGTATAATCATTTTCGGGCATTTGGATGAAACTGTGTTGGATTGTAACATTTACAGACCGTGGGTCCGTCAGTCCCTTATCCGATCCCCAATTGGTTGGCATAGGATTTGCGTAAACGTATTGGACGGCTATATCCGTATTCTCGGGATAATTTTTAATCGCTGAATATTTGGATCTATCTTTAGCCAATTTCCCAATTTTAAATGGATTTTTATTTTTCCCGCCTGGAATTAATCCACGAGATATTTGATGGAGCGCTTCAGACAAAAAGATATTATCAATTTCAATTAATACGGCTCCATCCTTCTCTGCAACAATGACTGCTGAGGCAAGAATCGCCGTGCTAATATTTGCATCCGCAGACTTACTTAAGGGAGTTTCCGGCTCAAACCAAAAAGCATTGTTTTGAACTTCAAATTCAATCCGATTAAAATATCGATTTAATTTCAACACGCGGGTACCACGGTAATTTCCTTTAAAAACGCCTGCATTGAGTTGACCATTAAGGCCATGAACAAAATGGATAAATTCTTTTTCCAATTGTTCTTTTTTAATCAACATTGAAAGTTTGCCATTCGTCGTATCTTGATACAGCGTGAAAAGACCTTGAATTTCATTTTTATCTTTAAGCGCTTCTTCCATGGTTTTATTTTTGGGTGGCGTTGCGGGCTTGGGCTCACCAACCGTAGCGGTATCGCCTGGGCCTGTTGCCTTTTCCTGTGCCATAGAAAATGAAATAATAATAATAATTGTTGTTAAAAGAGATTTCATAGAATTACCTTTTTTTAGGAATATAAAGATCTGTAATTGTACCTTCAAATACTTCGGCTGCCAACCCAAATGTTTCACCCAAAGTTGGATGAGGATGAACTGTTAGCGCAATATCACTTACATCTGCACCCATTTCAATCGCTAACATGCCTTCGCAAATCATGTCGCCTGCACCAGTTCCCACAATACCAACGCCAAGAACTTGTTTGGTTTCGGGATCAAATAAAATTTTTGTTTTTCCCTGATTGGCGCCCATAGCAATTGCTTTTCCACTTGCAGCCCAAGGAAATTCACCTTTTTCGTAAGCAATGTTATTTTCATTTGCATCTATTTCCGTAAGCCCCGCCCAAGCCACTTCCGGATCTGTATAAACTACAGACGGAATAGCTCGAACGTCAAATGCGGATGGATGACCAGAGCGACTTCTGCTGCTACTTTTCCCTCATGGCTTGCCTTGTGGGCTAACATTGGATTGCCAACAATATCGCCTATGGCGAAAATATTTTTGACGGTTGTTTTTTGATAAACATCCACCTTTACAAATCCCTTTTCATCTAATTCTATATCGGTAGCATCAATATTTAATATGGTTGAATTTGGTTTTCTACCCACTGCAACCAAAACTTTTGAATACCTTTTTTCAATGGAGCCCTTTTCTGTTTCAATAGTCACATTGAGAGAATTGTCATCATTTGGAATCACCGAAACAACCTTTGAAGAGAGTAATATTGATTCAAATTGTTTTTTTAATTTCCGTTGAAGCGGCTTAACAATATCAGGATCAGCACCGGGAATAAGATTCGGTAAAAATTCTACCACGGATACTTTAGATCCAAGTGCTGCATAAACTTGACCCAACTCTAGTCCAATGACACCGCCACCAATTACCAATAAGCTTTCCGGAATATCCACCAGGTCTAAGGCCGTTCTGGATGTTAGAACGGATGGATGATCTTCAGGCACACCGGGAATCATGACTGATGTTGAGCCAGCGGCAATAATACATTTATCAAATGAAATAGTTTGGTTTCCTTTTTCGGTTTTTACATTTAATTCAGAATTGGAATTAAAAGTTGCTGTCCCTTGAATCCATTCAACTTTTCGTGCTTTCGCCATTTGGGCGATTCCGTCATTCAACTGAGCCACAATTTTATTTTTATGGGCCCGAATCATTTCTAAATCAATTTCGGGCTTCCCATAAGATACGCCCATTTTTGATAAATGAGCTGCTTCATCCATGACCTTAGAAATATGAAGTAATGCTTTTGATGGGATACAGCCGCGATTTAAACAGACACCACCCAAAGTTGGGTCTTTGTCGATTAAAATAACTTGTTTTCCTAAATCTGCAGCACGAAATGCAGCGGCATAGCCACCGGGGCCGGCGCCAATAACAACAATTTCAGTGTGTTTATTTTCAGTCATAAATTAAATTTTATTTGGATTCAAACTAACGCTATGCGTTTTTGCGTTAATTCTTTTATTAATTTTTAAAATTGGATAAATCTGAAAGAATTTTTGCAAACCGTGATGTAAATGTAGCAGCGGCTGCACCATCAATTACGCGATGGTCATAGGATAAAGAAAAGGGCATAATAAATCGTGTTTCGAAATCTCCTGAAGCTTTATCAAATACCTGTTTCCATGCGCTTCTTGACACACCCATAATGGCCACTTCCGGTGGATTTACAATGGGAGAAAAAGCCGTTCCACCAATACCGCCTAAACTTGAAATCGTAAATGTACCGCCTTTCATTTCATCCGGTTTCAGTTTTTTATCTCGGGCTCGTGAGCTTAAATCCATCAAATCTTCCGAAAGTTCAAAAATAGACTTTTTATCAACATCCCGTACAACAGGAACTGTGAGTCCGTTGGGCGTATCTACCGCAATGCCAATATGATAATAATTTTTTAAAACCAAATTTTGATCCGTAAAATCTAGAGAGCTATTGAATTCTGGCATTTCTTTTAAAACCATGGATACCGCTTTCATCAAAAAAGGAAGAAAGGTTACTTTTATTCCTTTTTCAGCGCCAACTTTTTTTAATTTTTTACGATATGCATCCAGGTCTGTTATGTCGGCTTCATCAAATTGGGTTACGTGTGGAATGGATTGCCAGGCCTGTTGAAGGCGCTCTCCTGTAATGCGTTTAATTCGAGTGAGCTTTTGAACTTCAACATCGCCCCATTGAGAAAAATCAATCTCCTGTTTTGGGGCAGGAATCGCCCCCGATGACATTGCCATTTGGAGCTTGATGTATCCATTTAAATCATTTTTTGTAATACGTCCCTTTTGGCCTGACCCTTTTATTCCTTGGAGATTAATTCCCAATTCTCGCGCCAAACGGCGCACACCTGGTGAAGCGAATACATTATCATTCGATCCGAAGTTTTCCAAAATTGGTTCCGGAACTATTTCTTCAACTATCGTTTTGGGGTTTGTTTCTGGGGGTTTTTCTTTAACATTTATTTCNGTTTTTGGCGCATCACCGGACAATTCAATTTTCATGAGAAGGTGTCCCGGTTTCAATTCATCACCAGTTGCCACAAAAANTTCTGAAATAGATCCACTAACATCAGCGGGAATTTCCATGGATGCTTTATCCGATTCTAAAACAAGAATAGTATCGTTGGGGTTCACAGTATCGCCAATAGAAACGGTCACTTCGCTCACTTCTGCTCCATCGATGCCTTCACCTAAGTCGGGTAAAATTATTTCTTTTATCATTCGAATATCCTAAACCGTTATGGGGCTTGGTTTTTCAGGATTAATATTATATTTTTTCATCACTTCGTCCGCTTTTGACATTTTCATTTTACCATCCAAAGCCAATGCTCGAATAGACGCCAANACAATGTAATAGCGATCTACTTCAAAAAAGTGACGAAGGTTTTCCCGCGTTTCACTCCGACCATACCCATCAGTCCCTAAAGCATAATACGCTCCTGGAACATAAGGTCCAATTTGCTCAGATACCATTTTTACATAATCAGAAACTGCAACTGTTGGCACGTGGTGATTACTTAAACTTGTTTCCAAATGGGATTTTTTCGGTTCTGCTTCAGGATGGATTAAATTCCATCGCTCGACCTCTTCTGCATCACGCCTTAATTCACTAAAACTAGTAACATTCCAAATACCCGGTTCTATATCCCAGTCATTTTTTAATAAGGTGGCAGCTGCCAGAACTTCACCCATCAGCGGTCCACTCCCTAATAATTGAAGAGTTGGTTTTTCAGATGATCGAATTTTATATAATCCTTTTATGATGTCATCTGATACGCCCTCCGGCATAGGAGGGTGAATGTAGTTTTCGTTTTCTACTGTAAGATAATAAACGACATCTTTGTCTTCCTCGCACATTTCCTTCATCCCATGATGAACCACCGTTGCAATCTCGTATGCATAGGCTAAATCGTAAGCTTTTATATTCGGTGTTGCTGCAGCAGCTAAATGACTGTGTCCGTCTTGATGTTGGAGACCTTCGCCATTAAGTGTGGTGCGCCCTGCTGTTCCGCCAAGTAAAAATCCGCGAGCTCGCATATCACCGGCAGCCCAAATAAAATCCCAAACACGTTGGAAACCGAACATGGAATAATAAATATAAAATGGGATCATTTTTATACCATGATTACTATAACTCGTTCCGGCAGCAATAAAGGAAGAAATGGCACCTGCTTCGTTAATGCCCTCTTCTAATATTTGACCATTTTTAGCTTCTTTATAAAATAAAAACTGATCTGAATCTACCGGATCATAAAGTTGTCCTTTGTGGGCATAAATACCTAATTGACGAAATAATGGATCCATTCCAAAGGTTCTAGCCTCATCCGGTATGATGGGAACAATCTGTTTTCCAATCGTTTTGTCCTTTGTTAAAATCGTTAATAATCGAACAAATGCCATGGTTGTGGATATTTCACGATCACCCGTGCCAGCCATTAATTCTTGAAAAACGGATATGTCCGGAATCTCTAATGAAGCGGACTTATTTGTCCGAATGGGCAAAGATCCACCCAGGGAATCCCTGTGTTTTTTTAAATAAATATATTCTTCGCTATTTTCATCAAAACGATAAAAGGGTGCAGTCATAGCTTCTTCATCTGAAAGTGGCACATTAAACCGATCCCTGAAATAGAGTAATTCTTCTTGATTTAATTTTTTCTGATTATGGGTAATATTGCGTCCTTCGCCAGCTTCACCCAATCCATAGCCTTTAATGGTTCTAGCGAGAATGACGGTGGGTTTTCCTTTATAATTAACAGCTTCATTATAAGCGGCATAAACTTTTTTTGGATCATGTCCGCCCAATCTCAATTTTGCTAATTTCTCATCAGAGAGATGTTCCACCATTTTAAGAAGTTTTGGGTATTTTCCATAAAAATGTTCACGAAGATAGGCACCTCCTTCCACAACATATTTTAATAGGTCTCCATCCACCACTTCATCGAGGCGCTGGAGGAGAAGATCGCCATATTCGCCTTCCAAAAATTCGTCCCAATCTTCACCCCAAATAACTTTAATTACATTCCAGCCCGCCCCACGAAAAGCACTCTCTAATTCTTGAATTACTTTTGAATTTCCACGAACGGGACCATCCAATCTTTGGAGATTACAATTTACAACAAAAACAAGATTGTCTAAATTTTCTCTGGAAGCCAACGTCAATGCGCCCATGGATTCCGGTTCATCCATTTCGCCATCACCGAGATAGGCAAAAACTTTACGACCTGTCTCTTCGATAAAACCGCGATCAATCATGTAGCGCATAAACCGAGCCTGATAAATTGCCATGATAGGACCCAGCCCCATTGATACAGTGGCAAATTGCCAAAAATCTGGCATAAGATAAGGGTGTGGGTAAGAAGATAATCCACCCGTTTCTGCTAATTCACGACGAAAATTATGGAGTTGATTTTTAGTAAGCCGACCCTCAAGGTAAGCTCTTGCATACATCCCGGGAGATGCGTGTCCTTGGAAAAAAATTAAATCCTGACCCTTGGGGTGATCGGCACCTTTAAAAATGTGATTAAAAGCAACTTCGTATAATGTGGCAGCGGAGGCGAATGTGGAAATATGTCCACCAATCCCTGGCGATTCTGTATTGGCTTTCGTCACCATAGCCATGGCATTCCACCGTACCACCGATTTTATTTTTCTTTCTATATCGCGATCACCGGGATAATCCGGTTGTTGACTCGGTAAAATGGTATTCACAAAAGGCGTACTTGTATTAAAAGGGAGTCGGGCGCCTTTTGATTGGGCATAATCAATCAATGTTTCTAAAAGATATCGGGTTCTTTCATACCCATGCTCTTCCAGTGCGTCTTCTATGGACTCAATCCATTCTTGGGTTTCTTGTGGATCTGGGTCCTTATAGTGTTGAGTCATATAGTAAAAATAGTTTCGTTTATTCGAGCCTTAAAGTTACAATGAATATGGGTTTTATACACAATGGGGAATGATGATTTTATTCTGTCTAAACTTCAATCTCTTTCCAGTCGCCTTGTCTAATTTTCCAAACCATGATGCCGGCAAAAAGTCCCATGTAAACAGGAAACAACATCCAAGGTGCTTTGAATCCAAGTTCCATTTGCACACCAAAAACATAGCTCCCTAAAACGATAACACCCCAAGTTAAACACGATTCTACCATGGCGGGAAAAAGTGTGTTCCCGGCTCCGGATAGGGCAAACCATAATGTAAAACCTATGGCATCTAAAAACTGGACTGCACCAATCATGCGTAAACCAAAAACGCCTAATCGAATAATTTCAGGATCATCTGTAAAGAGAAATAAATAATATTCCGGGACAAGAATAAAACTCAATCCCATGGTGCCCATAATGTACACAGATAAACGAATGGATTCTTTAATACTGGATTCAGACTTTTCAATTTTCTTTTCACCCATATATTTACTTACCAGCGTAGAACATGCTTGTCCCACACCAAGGGCCGGCATAAATGATGCATGCATAATGGTAAAAAGTAATTCAGTTGTGGCCAGTTCAATGAGGCCAATCATGCCCATTATTTTATAAAAAACGGACCAACCCACAGCAATCACCGCCTCTTGTATGCCCTGAGGCAAAGCCAATTTTAATTGGCGCTTCATCATAGATTTATCAGTGGAAAAAGAAAAAACAGCAAAACGATACTTGATTTGTTTAGAAAATAAAAATGAAAAATAATGAAGTGTCATCCAAGTGGATGCAATCACGGTGGCAATGGCGGCGCCCTTTACACCCAATGCAGGAAATGTCGTCCATCCCCAAAGCGAAGATAAAAAGGAAAATGATGGCGCAGTTTCAAAAAAGAAACGCTGAATTCCCTCGGATCCATAAATAAGTCCCGCATTAAGATATACGTTTATAAGGTTGCTTGTAACCGTTACTGACATGTGAATTTTTGTTTTTTCTACACCGGTATAAAACCCTTGAAAAATGAAGCTGTATGCAGAAAATAAAAGACTGAGAAAAATAATGGACGTATAATCTACCGCCAATGGCGTAGCAATCGAATCTTGAATAAAAAACGGAATAATATCTTTTGCCCAAAGACAACCGGCCAGTGAAACGGGTAAGGCATAGATGGTTGCCATTAATAACCCATTATGAAAAGCTGTCCCAGCTTCGTGATCTAATTTTTGCCCCAATCGACGAGATGCTAGGGTTTGAACGGCCGTCCTAATTCCAAGAACGAGGCTCAATGCACCCCACAACAACATGGCACCCATCCCTGTGGCTGCCAATGCTTCTGCACCGAGTCGCCCCACCATGGCCACATCCACCATACTCATGAGAACGCGGCTCAGGTTACTCACAATAACAGGGAAGGCCAACTTGAAAACCTCTTTTGAAATTTCTTTATCTTGTGGAAATAAGAAACGAAACATTTTAAAACTCTTTAATCATAATATTTTTTTCTAAAAGAAATTTTCTCGTTTTACTACACACGGGTGCAGAGGTTAAAACAGAAATATTTGCTTTTTCTTCCGTGTCCAAAATGGATTCTGCTATTGCAGAAATTCGGTGGCCGTCTTTCATAATAATCCTGCTTTTCCGATCCATCACAATAAAAATATTTTTGGAAGAATTTTCTTGCAGTCGGATTCGGGGAGAAAGATTGTATTTTCTTGGGTCAAGATTTTTCATTTTTTTCTTAAAAAACAGCTCGAAACTTAAACACATGAAACCTGCCCACTAACTATGAAAATCAACTATTCACAAGAAGTGAAATCCGCAAAAGATTCGGGAAAACCAATCCTTACTCTTGAATCAACTATCATTGCCCACGGAATGCCCTTTCCACAAAGCTTAGACTTTGCAAATCAGGCCGAATCACTTTGCAGAGATTCAGGTGTAACACCGGCAACCATTGCGATTTTGGAGGGCAAAATAAAGGTGGGATTAGAACAGGCCGATTTGGAACTCATTGCTAATAATGATTCGGTGAAAAAAGTCTCCCAACGTGAAATTGGAATTGCGTTATCTGAAAAATGGAATGGCGCTACCACGGTTTCATCTACAATGCATATTGCTCATACTGCAGGAATTCCTGTATTTGCTACGGGTGGAATTGGAGGTGTTCATCGTGGCGCAGACTTATCTTTTGATATCTCCCAAGATCTTACTGCTTTATCTCAAATTCCCATGATCGTTATTTCCGCCGGTGCCAAAGCCATATTGGATTTACCCAAAACATTGGAAATGATAGAAACATTAGGGATTACGACATTGGGGTATGGCGTAAATGAATTCCCCGCATTTTATTCCAGAGAATCCGGTTGTTTTGGGATTCACCCTGTTTCGTCTCCCAGTAATATAGCCGCCATTTATAAAAAAAATATTTCTGCTGGACTTTCATCTGCTGTATTGGTGGCAAATCCGGTTCCCATAGAAAATGAAATTCCAGTAAGTGAAATTGAATCGATAATTGATGATGCGTGTGAAGCAGCAAAAACACAAAATATTTTGGGCAAATCATTAACGCCATTCTTACTCAAAGAAATTGTTGAAAAAACGGAAGGGCGAAGTCTTGAAACGAATAAAGCGTTAGCTTTAAACAATATCAAACTGGGCATAGAGATTGCCCAAGGATTGGGTGATTTCTGACGGAATGACATTCCATGAACTTTTGCACGCTATTTGAGTAAACACTGGAAAAAGAGAAACCTTATGAATACAATTAAATCATTTATGTTAAATCACCCATTGTTGAGTGTGGTAATAATTCTGCCCTTTACTATGGTTTTTACGATGGCTATTTTTTCACTGATTATAAATATCTTATTACCTGGGTTATTGGCACTTTGGCTGGCGGGATGGGTTTATACATCCATAGTAGGACAACATTGGCGGAAAAACATTAATGAACCGTTTTGGTTCATCAGGGTGAGCTAGCCACTTTTAATTCGCTACATTTCGCTAACACATCTTTAACAAATGAAAACATGGTTGAATCTTCTTGAATTGATGCACCCATAGGAATATTTTGAAACTCAATCCAATTTTCTGCTTTCTCCAAAAATT
>JGI26262J51727_1000700_pt1 | contig 17098 bp, 15 predicted proteins | sample SaaInlV_150m_DNA_3_FD_51727 | JGI IMG/M metagenome (IMG submission 51727)
CCCGTACTTCTACTTTATCTAGCCCAGAAACACTAAGCGCATAACTCTTATCTTCATGGGTCTTGTTGAGAATTTTAATATCGTAGCCGTTACGAATTTTGTGGGCAGTAAGCTGCACAAACATTGGATTGCGGTCGTGCAACACGTGGAGCTCAATTGGGGAACGAGAGGCCAGCCCGTACAACATAATGGTGGTAGCTATAAGAAGAATAGATATGTAGTAAGTTGTTCTTTTTCGTAATATATGGACACTTTCTTCTATATGTTTTTCACGTAATTTGTGCTTTAGCTCGGTATCATAGCGGACCAATCCATGGGGCAAACTTAGCTTGTCCATTACATTATTACATGCGTCGATACACATCCCGCAAGCGATACATTCCATCTGCAGGCCGTTTCTAATATCAATCCCGGCTGGGCATACATGGACACAAATTTTACAATCTACACAATGTCCTCTACCTTCCCAACTTGCCCCTTTTTTGTAGGCGCTTCTTGGTTCGCCACGAAACTCGTCATAACATATAATCAACGATTCCTCATCGAACATTGCTGACTGAAAACGGGCATAAGGACACATATAATTACAGACCTGTTCGCGGCCAAAACCAGCCAACAAATAGGTACTGCCGGTGAGCGCTACAATCCAGCCAGTGACTGACCATGGAACATCGAAGTTGAGTATCTGAGACATCAGAGTAGGTGCGTCATTATAATAAAAAACCCATGCGCCCCCAGTAATTAGTCCGATAAAAATCCAGGTTAGATGGGTAGCCAACTTACGCCAAAATTTATTAAAGCTAAAACTCGACTGGTCGAGCTGCATTCTTTTTTGACGGTCGCCCTGAAAGATTCTCTCAACCCAAACGAACAAATCAGTCCAGACCGTCTGGGGACATATATAGCCACACCAGGCTCGGCCAAAAAGACTAGTAACTAAAAAAAGACCTACCGCAGCAATAATTAAAAGGCCTGTAATATAGTAAACCTCTTGGGGCCATATTTCGATAAAGAAAAAGTAGCCCCTACTGTTAGGGATGTCTAGCAGTATTGCTTGGTCTGGTGCATTTAAACCACGATCCCACCTAATCCAGGGAGCAAAATAATAAATCCCCAAAGTGATGAACATTATCAACCATTTTATTTTGCGGTATTTACCCCAGACTCGTTTTGGATAAATTTTTTGCTGCTTCTCAAAAAGCTTGATTTTATTATCGCTATGCAAACTTACTCACCGCCACCCAGAGAGTGCACGTAAACAGCGAGCTGCCTTATTGTTGCGTCATCCAAACGACCTTCCCAAGCTGGCATAACGCCATGTTGCGGGTTCTCAATTTGGCTCACTATCCCTGGATTGCTGTCCTCAACATGCAACCAAATGCTATCGGAAACATTGGCAGCGCCTAGACTTGTGTTGCCAATTCCATCCTTGCCATGGCAATACAAACACATCTGTTCGTAGCTTGTTTTTCCTTCCGCTGTATAGCGATACCCCTTCGATAAGCTCAGTATATATGCAGCAATTTTTTTCATTGTCTCTTCTTCAAGTATACCTTTAAATGCGGGCATTGTAGAGCTTCGAGTGTTTGGGTTGTCTGCACGAATACCATGCTTTATCGTTAGATAAATGTTGTCTATCGAGCCTCCCCACAGCCAATCGTCATCGTTCAAATTAGGATACCCTTTAGCACCACCGGCGCCACTTCCATGGCATCCCGCACAATTTTCCTTGAAAGCTGATTTTCCTCCTGCTACTGCAAACGCGTAGAGCTGTTGATTATTCAAAATATCCTCGAATGAGGTTTTTTGAAATTGCGCTAGGTTTTCTGCACGTCGAGAAAATATTTCATTTTGGCTCTCTTCTAGCTGCTTGTACTGATTCCACTCGATGCTGCCTTTGGTGCCTCCACGAAAACCATCTCCTGAAAGTGTTGGCCATGCAGGGTAGACATACCAATAACCGATAGCCCAAATAATTGTCACCAGAAATAGCCACACCCACCATCGCGGCGAAGGGTTGTTCAATTCTTTAATGCCGTCCCATTCATGGCCTGTTGTTTCTATACCGGTGTGTTCATCAATGTTTTTATTGTTATCGTTTGGGACCATCAGAATCCTCCACAATAGGTATATATTTATATGACTCTATGGTTTTCTTTTGGCTCGGCCGAAAAGCCCAAAACACAACCACAACGAAAACACTAACAAAGAATAACAGCCCAATTAGTCCAGCATTTGCATGTGTTAAATCAATCATTCTAAGCTCGCATCTTTTGTTAAAACATCTGGATCATAATCCTTGAGTTCGGCCATAGTTCCAAGAACTTGAAGATAAGCAATAATTGCATCTAATTCAGATACAACGCCTTCTTTGCCATCAAAGTCTCGAATATTTGTGTTATTGCCATAACGCTCCATTAAGCCGGCTTCGCTGTCGCTATTTCCTTCATGGGCTTGGGCCATAGCATCGCTATAGGCATTTTCAATCATTGCATCTGTATACGGAACACCTACAACTTTAAGGGCTGTCATATGCGCCGCGATATCATCAAGCTTGGCATCTCTTTTTGCCATAGTGCTATAGCGCGGCATAATCGACTCGGGAACATACTCTTGTGGGTCAATCATGTGACCAACATGCCAGCTGTCCGAATATTTGCCGCCAACACGAGCTAGGTCGGGGCCTGTTCTCTTTGAGCCCCATTGAAAGGGATGGTCATACATACTTTCTGCCGCCAAGGAGTAGTGCCCATAACGCTCTACCTCATCTCTTAGTGGCCTGATTTGCTGGCTATGACAACCGTAACAACCTTCTCTAATATAAATATCCTGGCCTGCTAACTCCAACGGCGTATACGGTCTAATCCCCTTTACTGGCTCAATTGTTGTTTCCAATCGGAAAAGCGGTACAATCTCAACCAGCCCACCTATAGAAATAGCAATAACAGTAAAAATCAACAACAAGATTGAGTTTTTTTCAAGTTTTTTATGATTTAACACGTCATTTGCTCCATTGCTTATTCAACTTGTGTGCTTTCTTTATCAACCATAATAGTCTTCCAGATGTTGTAGACCATAATAAGAGCACCACCTAGGAATAAAACACCTCCAAGCGCGCGGATAATATAGAAAGGATGCATAGCCATTACGGTTTCTACGAATGAATACTCCAAAAAACCTAGACTGTCATAACTCCGCCACATCAACCCTTGCATAACTCCAGCAATCCACATCGCTGAAATATAAAAAACGATTCCAATTGTGGCAATCCACAAATGCATATTTACTAGTTTTAATGAATATAATTCTTTCTTTTTCCAGAGCACAGGAACTAGATGATAGATAGCACCAAAACTAATAAAGGCAACCCAACCTAAGGCTCCAGAGTGAACATGTCCAATCGTCCACTCAGTGTAATGACTCAGAGCATTTACCTCTTTGATTGCCATTATAGGTCCCTCAAAAGTACTCATACCATAAAAGGCTAGAGAGATAATCATGAACTTTAGAACTGGATCTTCGCGCAGTTTATGCCATGCTCCTGAGAGTGTCATTAGACCATTAATCATTCCACCCCAACTTGGCATCCACAATATAATCGAAAAAGTCATCCCCAGAGTTTGGGCCCAATCAGGGAGCGCTGTATAGTGTAGATGGTGTGGCCCTGCCCAAATATAAATAAAAATTAATGACCAGAAATGTATGATCGAGAGTCGATATGAATAAACTGGTCGGTTAGCACGCTTTGGCACAAAATAATACATAATCCCCAAGAATCCTGCAGTGAGAAAAAATCCTACCGCATTATGGCCATACCACCACTGAATCAAAGCATTTTGTACACCTCCCCATAGCGGGTAGCTTTTTAGACTTGTTAACGATACCGGAACCGAAATGCCATTCACTATATGAAGAACTGCCACGGTCACAATAAAAGCCAAAAAGAACCAATTTGCAACATAGATATGAGGCTCTTTTCTCTTTGACAGTGTCATCAAAAAAACAACAAGATAAACAACCCAAACAATGGCCAACCATAAATCGGCATACCACTCTGGCTCTGCGTACTCTTTACCCTGTGTTACGCCAAACACGTAACCAAGTGCAGCCATTACAATAAATGCTTGATACCCCCAAAATGTAAAGTTGGCAAGACCATCTCCCCATAACCTTGTTGTACATGTTCTCTGGACAACAAAATAGCTTGTAGCAAAAAGGACGTTTCCTCCAAAAGCAAATATTACTGCTGAAGTATGTAGTGGCCTTAGCCTTCCAAATGTAAGATAAGGCTCAAAGTTTAACCCTGGAAAAGCCATCTGAAGGGCAATATAAAGACCAGCAAGAAATCCTACAATTGCCCAAAAGACTGCTGCAATAGTAAATTTTTTTACAATTTCATCATTGTATTGAGGTATTTCCAATGACTTTATCATTTCGCTCCTCCATACGGGAATAGTTTATGTGCATTTTACCAAATAATTTTGTGCAGTGCAACATTTATAATATTTAATAAAAAATCTAGTCCAAAGCTCAACTATGAAAAGTATCACAAATAATTGAAAAATATTTCCATAATTCCCTCACTAAATAAAAATCAAGTTATTGTAAAAATCTTCGAAAGGAGTATTGGTGCCAATACTAATTGTGCGTAAAAAAAAGAGATAATAAACACCCAAATATAAATGTATTGACACCAAAACTCATAGAACAACCTTCATTTAGCAGAATGTTCTCATGTGCATTCACTTAGGAGCTAAAGTCATTCGGGGTTATTATGACAAGATGAACAAATTAAAAACATGACCTATGTCAAGTTTGACTTAATTTTTATGAAAAAATATTCGGAAGCCATTTATCACTTCAATAAGACAAAAGAAAAATAATTATTAGAATAATAATCTGAAAAACAAAACATTAAGGGGGGTGTTTTTTTGTTAGTTTATGAGATAATTGCTCATTATGAACTTAAGTAATATTGACTCTAAAAATCATATTAATTTCTTATCAGGATTGTCACTCTTTGAGAACATTCAGGCAGTAGAAATTGAATCGATGCTGCCACAACTAAAAATAAAAAAATACCAAAAAGGAGAGATATTTTCTTTTGACATAAATAATCGTCCTCGTCTTTATCTCACTTTTATTGGACAATTTAAGCTGACAAAAATAAATGAGCGAGGCGATGAAATGATTTTGAGAGTTGTCAATGCTGGCGAAGTTATTTCTCCAATGCATTTTTCACACTACTACGATGTTTCAGCAGAGTTTATTAAAGATACCACTCTCCTCTACTTCTCAGAGAGCACAGTTAACTCTTTTGTTAAGAAAAGCCCTCAGTTCGCTAAAAACATCATCAATATGCTTGCAGAAAGTATTCAAGCTCTAATGGTAACTGCTGAAGTATGGCGTTTAAAAAATACCAAAGAAAGACTTGGATGGTTTTTAGCATCAGTAAACAATAACAATCTAGGAAAACTGCCGATAGCTAAATCAATTCTTGCCTCATACTTAGGAATGACGCCTGAGTCACTTTCAAGAGCATTAAAAAAACTCAGCGATGAAGGCATTGAGTTAGAAAATAATACCATTGTTCAAAAAACAGGATATGAGCTTTGTTCATATTGTGATAAAGTTATAGGGTCTGACTGCAATGTATTTGGATCTCATGACTGCCCTCTTTTTAACTCTTGAATGGTTGACTTGACTTAAATCAAAGATAAATATTCTGTTCATGAAGAAAATAGCCTCTAACTTTATGGTTACAAGCTATTATGTTTATCAGATCAAAAAAAGGGCAAGCTAATTCTGTACTAGCACTCAACACCTTTGCTTTTACTGCATGTTTTGCTGTATGGGTAATGTTCTCAATTATTGGCATCCCAATAAAGGAACTTCTTAATTTATCTGAAACTCAATTTGGTTTATTAGTAGCAACTCCAATCTTATCAGGGTCAATCATTCGCCTTCCGGTGGGAATGCTCACTGACAAGCTTGGAGGACGAGTAGTTTATTTTTCTTTGATGCTTTCAATAATTGCTCCATTGTGGTTTATTGGCAATGCAACAACATATTGGCAATTTTTATTACTTGGTCTTTTTGTTGGCGTTGCGGGATCTTCTTTTTCTGTTGGCATTGCTTACACATCCAAATGGTTTGAGCCTCAAAGGCAAGGTTTTGCTATGGGTATTTTTGGTGCGGGCAATGCCGGCGCAGCAGTAACTAAATTTGTAGCACCATCATTAGTTATTGCCTATGGCTGGCAAATGGTGCCAAAGGTCTATGCTATTTCAATGGTTATCGTTTTGATTCTTTACTGGATGTTTACTTATGAAGATCCAAGTCACAAAGTTTCATCAAACGTAACAATTAAGGATCAGCTGGCCATATTACAAGACCAAAAAATATGGAAATATATGCAGTATTACTCTTTGGTTTTTGGAGGCTTTGTTGCTCTGTCCTTATGGATGACAAAATATTACATAAATGAATATGGATTTGAGCTTACCACTGCAGCTCTTATGGCATCAATATTTGTTTTACCTTCGGGAGTTATTCGTGCACTCGGAGGGTGGTTTTCTGATAAATATGGCGCATATAAAGTCACCTGGTGGGTTATGTGGGTTTCAGTTGTGTGCTTATTTTTCATGTCTTACCCTCAAACTGCTTTGATAGTTCAAACAACCAATGGAGAGGCTATGTTTGATATTAGTCTCAATATTTGGGTTTTTACTGCACTTCTCTTTGTACTTGGCATTGCCTGGGGCTTTGGTAAGGCCTCTGTATTTAAATTTTTGTCTGATGAGTACCCAGAGAACATAGGCGTTGCTTCAGGAATTGTTGGTCTTGCAGGCGGTCTAGGTGGTTTCTTATTGCCAATTATGTTTGGCGTTCTAATTGACTTTACTCACATAAATTCAGTCATATTTATGCTTCTATACGGTGCCGCTGGTGTTTCACTGATTTTGATGCATTTCACCTTTAGCAAGGAAGAGAACGAGAGAAAAATACATGAGGCTAACGAGACTGTACTTGAAGAATATAAAAACACTCATGGAGAGGAAGCACTATTGTCTGTCCGTGCAATATTAGAACAAGCTGATTTAATCGAAGAGCTAAATCAAAGATATAACGACTATAAAGAAAAACATAAAAAACCATAACTTAACAATACTGAGGAATGAATGATGGCGGAGAACTTAATCGGCTGGGATCCAGATAACGAATCAAAATGGAAGAATAAGGAAGAGGTAATAGCCAGAAGAAATCTTTGGATCTCAATTCCAAGTTTATTGTGCGGCTTTGCAATATGGTCTATGTGGAGCATTATAACCGTTCAGATGTTAAATACTGGATACGGTGGGTTTAATCAGTCACAACTTTTTACATTGACTGCAATTGCCGGTCTTTCAGGTGCAACGTTAAGAATTCCTTCAACCTTTTTTATCCGTTTGGCAGGTGGCAAAAATAGCATCTTTATAACTACATTGCTTCTCATATTGCCGGCAGCAGGAGTTGGAATCGCCCTCTCAAACCCGAATACACCATTTTGGCATTTTCAAATTCTCGCCTTACTTTCAGGAATTGGAGGAGGTAATTTTGCGTCATCTATGTCAAATATCTCATTCTTCTTTCCTAACAAAATACAAGGATATGGTTTGGGTATGAATGCAGGCCTAGGAAACTTTGGTGTAACTGCTACACAAATTCTTATCCCTCTTGCGATGACATTTGCGATAGCATCATTTGATCCTCAAACACTTCAGATTGCCTCAGGAACACTAATCGGGAAAATTCCTTCCGGCACTCAAACATACTTACAAAATTCTGGTTATCTCTGGCTAATTATATTAATTCCAGTTGTTATTTCATCCTGGATTGGCATGAACAATATTGTTGATGACCATGTCTCGCCCAATATCGGTTCACTATCTAGTGCTATTTTTAAAATCATTGTGATGTTGACTATTGGTCTAATAACTGCTTCATTTGGATTGTGGCTGCTGCTTCCAAAAGTAGCAAATGGCTCCGGATGGTTAATTAATAAATGGGTAGTGCTGCCTATCGTTATTGCACTTACAGTTGGATGTCTTAAGTTGTTACCTCTAGGCTCAGACTACAAAAAGAATATCTCACGTCAATATCAAATTTTCGAAAACAAGCATACATGGGCAATGACAATTATCTACACAATGACGTTTGGGTCATTTATTGGTTACTCTGCTGCATTAGCATTGTCAATTAAAGTTATCTTTGGTTTTCAACACCTCGTAATCGATGGTGTTATGACACACAATATGGTTAATCCAAATGCTCCATCAGCACTTTCTTATGCTTGGATGGGTGCTTTTGTTGGTGCGCTTATTAGACCTATTGGAGGCACCATAGCAGACAAAATAGGTGGTGCAAAAGTTACTCAGATTATCTCAGCTATCATGGTGGCTTCAGCGCTTGGAGTGGCGTATTTTATGAAGCAAGCTTATGTGTCAGCAAATCCAGAGGTTTACTTTTTTCCATTCTTGGCTTTGTTTGTTGTTCTATTTGCAGCAACTGGCGTAGGCAATGGTTCAACATTTAGGACAATTTCACAGGTATTTAATAAAGAACAGAGGGGTCCAGTATTAGGCTGGACTTCTGCAGTAGCAGCGTATGGAGCATTTATCATACCCAAAGTTTTTGGGGAGCAAATAAAAGCTACAACACCTGAAAACGCACTCTATGGTTTTGCGACATTCTATCTAATCTGCATGGTAATCAATTGGTGGTTTTATCTGCGCAAAAAAGCGGAATTTCAAAACCCATAACAAATACTAACTCAAAACAATCATAACGGAGAAATAAATGAGCCATTTCTTAGATCGACTTAAGTACTTCAATCGCATTGAATCAACTTTTTCAAAGGGTCACGGCATTGTTACCAAAGAAAACAGAGAGTGGGAAGATGTATATAGAAATCGTTGGCGTCATGACAAAGTTGTAAGGTCAACGCATGGCGTAAATTGTACTGGCGGGTGTTCGTGGCAAATATTTGTTAAAAACGGCCTTGTTTCCTATGAAATGCAACAAACAGACTACCCTAGAACACGTGAAGACTTACCCAATCATGAGCCGAGAGGTTGTCAGAGAGGTGCTTCTTTTTCATGGTACCTATATAGCCCACATCGAATTAAATACCCATTAATTCGTAGCCGACTACTTGAGCTCTATCGAACAGAACGAAGTAAAGGGAAGAATCCTGTCTCAGCATGGGAATCTATCCAAACTAATAAACAAAAACGTGATCAATATGTTAGTGTGCGTGGCCTTGGAGGTTTTGTCCGCTCGAACTGGGATGAAGTAGTGGAAATAATCGCTGCTGCAAATATCTATACAATAAAAAAATGGGGGCCTGATAGAATCTATGGCTTCAGTCCAATTCCAGCAATGTCGATGGTTTCATATGCAGCTGGCTCAAGATATTTATCATTAATAGGTGCAGGGGTTGGCTCTTTCTATGACTGGTATTGTGACCTTCCTCCATCATCTCCTCAAGTATGGGGAGAACAAACGGATGTTCCAGAGTCAGCAGACTGGTTCAACTCGAAGTACATTATTATCTGTGGAGCAAACTTGCCCATGACAAGGACTCCAGACGCACACTTTGCAGTTGAAGCACGCTATAACGGAACAAAAATTGTATCAATGGCTCCAGATTATGCAGAGTATGTTAAGTTTGCTGATCTATGGATGCCAGTTAAGCAAGGCACAGATGCAGCAGCATTTATGGCAATGGGTCATGTAGCCCTCAGAGAGTTTCATGTTGATAATCAAGACCCTTACTTTGTAGAATACGCTCGCAGTTTTACTGATTTTCCTATGCAAGTAATTTTAGAAAATGTAGAAGGGAAGATTGTGACGGGAAGATTTCTGCGTGCATCAGATTTTGACAAAAACCTCGGAGAACAGAACAACCCTGAGTGGAAAACAATAGTTTATGATTCTCTATCTAAATCATTTGTTGCGCCAAACGGTTCAGTTGGTTTTCGCTGGGGAGAAGAGGGAAAATGGAATATTCTAGAAGAGTCTGCAGGCAATAATATTGAAGCAGAACTCAGCTGTATCAATTCAAATGATTGTGTTGTTGATGTGACATTTCCTCACTTTAATCCAAGCGAGGGGGATTCATTGGTTCGAAAAATTCCTGCACGTAATCTTAAGCTTGCATCTGGCAAAGAAGTGATGGTTACCTCAGTCTGTGATCTTCAAATCGCTCAGTATGGTATTGACCGTGGATTGGGCGATAACTTAGCCACATCTTACGATGATGAAAGTATTCCATATACACCCGCATGGGCTGCAAAAATTACAGGAGTACCCGCACAAGACTTAGAAGTAACTGGACGTGAATTTGCTGAAAATGCTTCTAAAACTTGTGGCAAATCAATGGTAATACTGGGTGCCGCTATTACGCACTGGTACCACTCTGATATGCACTACCGTGGAATAATGAACCTACTTCACATTTGTGGCTGCGTAGGACAATCTGGAGGAGGATGGGCGCATTATGTAGGACAAGAAAAGCTCCGCCCACAAGCTGGATGGGGACCAATTGCCTTTGGTTTAGACTGGAATCGCCCACCACGCCATATGGCTTCAACCACCTACTGGTATTTTCATACTGATCAGTGGCGTTATGAACGCGTTGAGGCTGATGACTTATTGGCTTCAACTGCCAAAGCTAAATACAAGGGGTATCAACTAGCAGATTACAATGTTGCTGCTCAGCGTATGGGATGGACTCCGTCAATTCCGCACTTTAATCAAAACCCATTAAAACTTGCCAAAGAAGCCGAAGAGGCTGGGGCGAAAGACGAAGAGGCTGTTTCCAAATATGTGGCAGAAAAACTTCAAAATGGAGATCTAAACTTTGCCTATGAAGATATCGATGCAGAAGAAAACTTTCCAAGGAATTTATTTGTTTGGCGCTCTAATTTAATTGGCAGTTCTTCAAAAGGCCATGAATATTTTCTTAAACACTTACTGGGCACCCAAAATGGAGTTCTTAGTGATGGAACTGAAGGAGAGTCATGCAAGGAAATTAAATGGCATAAAGAAGCTCCTACAGGCAAGTTAGACCTTATGGTTGATATTAATTTTCGCCTTAATTCTACAGGAGCCAACTCAGATATTGTCCTACCAACGGCAACATGGTATGAGAAGGCTGACCTAAATACTACCGATATGCATCCATTTATCCATCCTCTAGGTAAGGCTGTTGATCCCGCATGGGAGTCTCGCTCCGACTGGGATATTTTTAAGAGTATCGCTAAAAAATTCTCCGAACTATCAGAAGGAACTTTGGGCGTACAAAAGGATGTTGTTTCATTGCCAATGCAGCATGACACAGCTATGTCACTTGCGCAACCATTTGGAGAAGTGAAAGACTGGAAAAAAGGAGATTGTGAAGTAATTCCTGGAAAAACTGCTCCAATATTTAAGGTTGTTGAGAGAGATTTTCCTAATACTTATGCTAAGTTTATTGCGCTCGGTCCACTTATGAAAAAATTTGGCAACAACATCAAAGGAATTGACTGGAATACAGATAAAGAAGTTGATGAAATTGCCTCGTACAACGGCGTAATTAAAGAAGATGGCATCTCCAAAGGAATGCCTTCACTGGCTGAAGATATTCATGTTTGTGATGCCATTATGCGTATGGCTCCTGAAACAAATGGAGAGGTAGCGCATAAGTCATGGTCTAGTCAATCTGTAAAAACAGGAATTGATCATTCGCACTTATATAAAGGTCGCCAGGAAGACAAAATCACCTATATAGATATTGTTGCTCAGCCTCGTAAAATTATTACTTCCCCAACTTGGTCAGGCATTGAGTCCGAAGAAGTTAGTTATAACGCTTGCTATACCAACCTTCATGAAAAAATTCCGCTAAGAACCTTAACTGGTCGTGCACAATTCTATCAAGACCATGAATGGATGCTAGACTTTGGCGAAGGCCTATGTGCCTATAAGCCAGCAATTGACATGAAAGCGGTTAACTCGGTTCCAGAAAACATTAAGAGCAAACCGCACTTAATTCTTAACTGGATTACACCGCATTCAAAATGGGGAATTCACTCTACATATCAAGACAACTTAAGAATGCTTACACTGTTCCGAGGCGGTCCATATTTTTGGATTTCAGAAGAAGATGCTAAGTCAATTGGTCTAATAGACAATGACTGGGTAGAGGCAGTTAATGCTAATGGAGCAACCGTTGCTAGAGTAGTTGTCTCGCAAAGGGTTCCAAATGGAATGGCCATGATGTATCACGCTCAGGAAAAAAATATAAATGTGCCAGGTTCACCGTCTACAGGAAAGCGAGGAGGTATATTGAATTCCGTTACTAAGACCGTACTAAAGCCTACGCATATGATTGGTGGGTACGCGCAACTATCTTACGCTTTTAATTATTATGGACCTATAGGCTCTAACCGTGATGAACGGGTTGTGGTGCACAAAATCGACCAAGATGTGGACTGGCTTGAAAGGAGCCTAACCCCTGAAAAAGAGACGCAAAAAAACCCTCTAGGCATTAATAACTAAATTAGGAGAAAGAATGAAAATTCGAGCACAAATTTCAATGGTTCTGAACTTAGACAAGTGTATTGGTTGTCATACTTGTTCTGTAACCTGTAAAAATATTTGGACTAGTCGCAAGGGAGTTGAATATGCCTGGTTCAATAACGTAGAGTCAAAGCCTGGAATTGGATTCCCGAAGAACTGGGAAGATCAAGAAAAATGGAAAGGAGGCTGGAAAATTAACAATAATAAACTTGAGCTTAAAGCGGGAGGAAGAGCTAAAAAGCTAATAAATCTTTTTGCCAATCCAGACATGCCTCAGATTGATGATTATTATGAACCTTTTGATTATAAATATCAAAAGCTTCAATCCTCCCCTTTAGTTGAGGCAACGCCTACAGCTAGACCAGTATCTCAAATTACTGGAAAGGACATAGAAAAAATTGAGTGGGGGCCAAATTGGGAAGATGACTTGGCAGGTGAGTTTAAAAACCGTTCGCAAGATGTCAACTTTAATAATATTGACAAACAAATGTATAAGGATTTTGAAAACACATTTCATATGTACCTTCCTCGTCTATGTAACCACTGTTTAAATCCGTCATGTATTGCATCATGCCCATCTGGCTCGATCTATAAACGAGAAGAGGATGGAATTGTATTAGTTGATCAAGATAAATGCCGTGGCTGGAGGATGTGTGTGTCTGGCTGCCCCTACAAAAAAATCTACTACAATTGGGAGTCTGGCAAATCTGAAAAATGCATTGGATGCTATCCAAGAATTGAATCAGGAATGCCTATGGCATGTGCAGAATCATGTGTAGGACGTATTAGATATGTTGGAGTTATGCTTTATGATGCTGACAAAATAAGCGAAGCTGCTGCAACCCAAAATAAGGAAGATCTTTATGAAGAGCATTTAAAAATATTTTTAGACCCTAATGATCCAGAGGTAGTTAAGCAGGCCTTAAAAGACAACGTTCCTCAATCATGGATTGATGCGGCTAAAAAGTCTCCCGTATATAAAATGGCTAAAGAGTGGAAAATCGCATTCCCCATCCATCCTGAATATCGAACACTTCCAATGATGTGGTATGTTCCTCCGTTGTCTCCAGTTCAAAGCCAAGTTGACAAGGGAAATCTGGAGACAGAAAAAAATGGCGTTATACCTACAGCCAAATCTTTACGAATGCCTGCACAATATCTTGCGAATATGTTTACAGCTGGTGATGAAAAACCAATCCTAAACTCCATTACTAAGCTGCTCGCAATGCGGGTACATCAGCGAAATAAAGCTATAAATGGAGAAGGCGATGAAGGCGCCTTAAGTGCATCAGGACTTAGCACTGAACAAGCTGAAGAAATGTATCGCTATCTTGGAATAGCTAACTATGAGGATCGTTTTGTAATTCCAACATCGCATGAAGAAATTCGAAACGAAGACCCTTATGGGTTTCAAGGTATAAATGGATTTAGCGGGGGCAATTCAAGCTCACATGGCGCAAAAGGGGGTAGAGGTTTTAGTCTCTTTCCAACACCACGCAGAAACTCTGTAATCCCAGTAGAGACGATACCGTACAACAAAACCAAAGGGGAATAGTATGAAACTATATAAAATCTTATCAAAACTTCTCGACTACCCCGAAAGAGAAATTATCGACAACTTGGATGAGTTGATTGAAATTATTAATAACTCTTTCGAAATTAATCAAATAGAAAAAGAATCTTTGTTGACGTTTATCAACTGGATGAGCAAACATAGCGTCATTGAGATCCAGCAGGAGTATGTCAAAACTTTTGATATGATTCCAGATCACAGTCTTCATTTGACACATCATATTTTTGGAGATGACAAAGCAAGAGGTCCTGCACTTATTGATTTAAATGAGCACTTTAAAAGTGAAGGATTTGAGATGAAGCAAGGAGAGATTCCAGACTACCTGCCGCTAATATTAGAGTATATATCAACACTCAATGAAATTGAGGCTGGCACCTTTTTAGCTGATGCCAATAAAATTGTAAAGATCCTTACAAAAAACTTATCTAAAGCCAATAGTCCTTTTTCGGAGCTAACAAAAATACTTGAAAATCGTGCTCGTAGAGCAGAACTAACTTAAGGGAGATACTAATGAGTATGACATTACATAATTTTGCATTTGGTGTTTATCCGTATATCGCTGGAACAATCTTTTTATTGGGAAGCTGGATTCGATTTGACCGAGAGCAATATACTTGGAAGACTGACTCATCTCAACTACTAGAAAGCAAAATGCTGAAAATTGGAAGTAATATTTTCCATGTAGGGATTATTGGCATCTTTTTTGGCCATGCTTTGGGTATGCTCTTGCCTCATAGCTGGTGGCAGCTCATTACAACAGACATACAACACCAATACATAGCAATTTATTCTGGAGGTATATTAGGGGTGATGGCACTATTTGGAGGATTTTTGCTTTTTATTAGGCGTATTTCAAATGAACGTGTTAAGGCTGTTAGCCGACTGAGAGATACATTTATTATTTCTTTAATTTTAATTACTGCAGGGCTAGGCTTAAATACCATGTCTGAATCATATCACCATGCGGCTCAGGGAGATGTAACTGATATGCTCTTACTTTCTGAATACTTGAAAAGCATCGTTACTTTAAGTGTTGATGCTTCACTGATTAAGGATGTCGGGGTTGTTTATAAAGCCCATATGTTGGCAGGTATGACAATTTTTTTAATATTTCCGTTTACGCGACTCGTTCATGTTTGGAGTGTTCCGGCGACTTATTTAAAACGTCCATATCAAATTGTTCGCTCAAAGTTTTCAAATAAGCAATTTAAAAATTAATTGTGAGTTCTTTAGATCTGTAGAATGTATACATCGAGATTCCTAGGACCCTCTCGTGATCAGCGATGTATTAATATAACCCCCTCACACATATCTTTTAAATATTTAAAGCTAATCAGAGCGCTCTATACATTTTAATGTGGTCAATTCCAGCTTCTTTGTAGATCTCACCAACACAAACAAAACCAAGATCTAAATAGAAACTATGNGCGTGCCATTGAGAAGACAACCAAACCTTTTCTAGATNCATATCCTGAGCCCACTTAATTAACTCTTTCATAATNANCTTACCAGAACCCTGCCCACGATATTTCTTTAGAACAGCTACCCTACCAATATGCCCATCACTAAGTATTCTGCCAGTGCCAATTGGCACTTCATCAACAAAAGCCAAAACGTGTTTCGCTTCGCCATCAAGGCCATCAATTTCTAGCTCCTCTGGTACATTCTGCTCGTCAATAAAAACCTCGTATCTTATTGCACAAATATCCTCAGTATGGGATTCATAGTCACAAATTATGGCTGTAGTATTCATTCAAAATAATATTGTCTAAAAGTTCACAAAAAATAGGTTGATTGCAAGAGCAAAATATATTAAAGCTGCAAGTATGTTAAGGTTCTTGTTTACCGTTTTCGATTTCTTAAGTATGTCTTCAAGAAAACTAGCTAGATATGCAATTGATGTAAAGACACAAAGAGCACTAAGGATAAATAACAATCCTAGTAAGAATATTTGGAGAGTGATATTGTCATTACTGGTGTTTACAAACTGTGGCAAAAAAACCAAAAAAAAGAGCGCCACTTTTGGGTTAGTCAAATTCATAATAACGCCAGTAAAGTAGTAAGAGCGATTTGTACTGTCTTTGTCAGTTCCGCCTAAATTTAACTCTTTGTTTTGAACCGAAAGCCATGCAAGATAAAGAAGGTAAAATGCACCAATAATTTTTAGTCCATTAAAGGCAATGGCACTGGTTTGAAAGATAACGCTAACGCCTATCGCAATAAGTACTGTGTGACCTATCAATCCTGTACATAGTCCCAGAGTGATGTAGAAACCAATCCTCCATCCCTTTAAAGCTGAGTGAGACATAACAAAGATATTATCTGGACCTGGAACAAGACTTAACACTACCGAAGCGGTAACAAAAGCTATTATTGTTTCAGTACTTAATATTTCAAACATTTACTGTTCCATCATAAACTATTGACTAAAAACTTCATTTGGATTTCGAAAAGATTTAAATTCAAGAGCGTTCTGAGAATAGTCCTCAAGAAACATTGTTGCTTGCTCTCCAGGCATCCCNTCNAACCTAATAGTAGGTTCAATAATAAATACAATTCCTGCTNATTTTAATTTATCAGCTAGATTATGAAATAAGTCCCAATCAAGGACACAACCAAAGTGTGGTAATGGAACCTCTACATTGTCTACCCTAGAGTCAGAAGGACACAACCAAAGTGTGGTAATGGAACCTCTACATTGTCTACCCTAGAGTCAGACTCAAGTTCTTGTATCGTCTGCCCAATATGCAAAGATAACTGATTTCCAAAGAAATCAAAATCAACCCAACTTTCATGTACTTCTTCCTTCTTGACAACCCAAAAGATCGCCATAAAATTTTCTTGAAGATTCTAAATCACGTACTGTATATGCTAAATGAAAAATACTCATAATGTATAGTTATGTATTACCCATAATTAAACCAA
>JGI26262J51727_1000724_pt1 | contig 16805 bp, 15 predicted proteins | sample SaaInlV_150m_DNA_3_FD_51727 | JGI IMG/M metagenome (IMG submission 51727)
GGAAACTGGTCTACGGCCGCATGACTGGCTGGGGTCAGGAAGGCCCGATGGCGCAGGCCTCCGGTCACGATATTAACTATATTGCCCTTGCGGGNGCACTGCATTCGATAGGNGAAGCCGGNGGTAAGCCCGTGCCACCCCTTAATCTGGTTGGTGATTTTGGCGGGGGTGGCATGTTCCTGGCTTTTGGTCTTGTATGCGCGATGTTGGAAGCACAGAAATCGGGGACGGGGCAGGTCGTGGATACTGCGATGATCGACGGCGCTGCAACCTTGATGTCGATGTTCTTTACCATGCACGCAGCCGGTGTATTCAGCATGGAGCGCGGTACCAATTTGCTGGATGGAGGGGCTCATTTCTACGGCACCTATGGGACCAAAGATGACAAATATATTTCTCTTGGCTCGATCGAGCCCCAGTTCTATGCGCTGCTGGTTGAGAAGGCTGGTCTTGATGTCGACAGGTTCAGTGCGCAAATGGAGCAGGGCAAGTGGGTTGAGTTTAAGGCTGAGCTTACTGAAGTATTCAAAACAAAAACAAGAGACGAGTGGTGCGACATTATGGAAGGTTCGGATGTCTGTTTCGCTCCCGTGCTGGCGCTGGATGAAGTTCCTAATCATCCACACCACGTAGCGAGAGATTCGTTCATTGAATTAGACGGTATTGTCCAGCCAGCGCCAGCGCCCCGGTTCTCCAGGTCTGAAGTAGGTGTCAGCCATGGCTCTCGTATTCCCGGTGAGGACACGCTAACAGTGTTGCAGGAAGCAGGCCTTGGCGAAGCAGAAATTAATGAGCTGGTCGAATCCGGTGCGGTGGTAAACACCGCCGGTGCATAGCGTAGGAAAACGCAATGATTGGTCGGAAGTTTTCTCCTATGGCTGAAAATATGCGTTACTATTGCGTCTTAACGAATTGTCCTGACGTTTGGATTAAGTTCGGTCCTGCGATAGTGCGGGGATGGGCGCGCCCGAAAACAGATAAAAACAGGAAGAATAAATGAGCGTAGAACTACTGGACACGACAAGGTTTCACGGGTTTCGAGTTAGACGTCAGATTGCGGGTAAAACTTTTCAGGAATATTTCTCGTTAAAGGCAAACGGGAAAAGAATGAGAGGCGCAGATCGTGCCAAGGTAAAAGCTAAAGCGGAATCAAGAGATGCTGTCTTGGCAAAGCAACAAGCCAAAGCCAAAACCGAAGTCGCTCGATCTTCACTGTTTGATACTAAAGGGAAAGTTCGTGGCATTCTGTTCAGAATGAAAACAGAAAAGAGTGGTACGCGTACCCCTGTTTTTCAAATTGGTATCATGTCAACGAAACTTGATAAAATCGTTAATACAACGGTGTCAATCAATCTTCATGGTTTAAAGGGGGCCTGGCAGAAAGCGGTCGACTTTTATGTACAGCATAAGAAGATTTCCAAGAAGTCTCTTCTCTACCGGAAGCTAGTGAGAGCCCAGCCCAATAAAGCTCAGCTGGATGCGATGAAGAAACGCCGGAAACGGCGCTAGAGACAAAAAAGGGGCTTTTAGCCCCTTTTTTATTTCTAGCGCCTAATGGTATGTTGTTTTTTTAATTGGTGAACCATTGTGACTGACTACAAGACAGCATTTAGACGATCTCTGGTACATCCCGAGGAGTTTTGGGCGGAACAGGCCACCAGTGTGGCCTGGTATAAGTCGCCTGGCTCCATACTTGGGAAAGACACCAACGGTAATGATGCGTGGTTCTCTGACGGTGAGCTTAATTCGTCTTATCTGGCCCTTGACTATCACATAGAGCAGGGCCGCGGTGACCAAACCGCGCTGATCTACGATTCACCCGTGACGAATTCAACCGCCTCTTACACCTATAGTGAGTTAAGGGGTGAAGTCGCAACGTTTGCCGGTGTACTCGCTTCGTTAAGTATCAGTAAAGGCGATAGAGTCATTATCTATATGCCCATGATTCCGCAGGCAGTCATAGCCATGCTCGCATGCGCGCGCTTAGGTGCTATTCATTCGGTGGTGTTCGGCGGTTTTGCCGCAAAAGAACTGGCGACAAGGATTGACGATGCAACACCTAAAGCAATTTTGTGCGCATCCTGTGGCGTAGAATTTTCCAACGTTATTGCCTACAAACCACTGATCGATGAGGCGCTTCAAATCAGTGAGCACAAAATTGATCATTGTCTTGTTTACCAGCGCCCGGAGTCAGTCGCGGAAATGGCCAATCCCTGGGACAGGGACTGGGATTCACTGCTGGCAGTGGCAGCGCCTGTAGATCCTGTTTCGCTGCCGTCGTCTCATCCTTTATATATCCTTTACACCTCCGGGACGACAGGGAAACCAAAAGGTGTGGTCAGGGATAACGGCGGCCATGCCGTAGCGCTAACCTACAGCATGAAAAACCTCTATAACGTGGCCGCTGGGGAAGTCTTCTGGGCAGCCTCTGATGTGGGTTGGGTCGTCGGTCATTCCTATATCGTGTATGGGCCGCTCTTTGCTGGCTGCACCACTATTTTGTTCGAAGGCAAACCAGTGCGTACACCGGATGCAGGAACTTTTTGGCGAATTCTGTCTGATTATAAAGTGAATGTCTTTTTCACCGCGCCAACGGCCTTCCGTGCGATCCGAAAGGAAGACCCTGAAGCGAGTCTGCTGTCAAAGTATGACCTCAGTCATCTTCGCAGCTTATTTGTTGCCGGTGAACGAACAGATCCTTCAACCTATGAATGGCTGCGCGAAATACTGGGGGTGCCTGTGATTGATCACTGGTGGCAAACCGAAACAGGTTGGCCTGTCGCCTGTATACCGATGGGTTTAGAGCCCGCTGAAGCCAAAGCGGGTTCGGTGGCGATGCCGGTGCCGGGGTTTGACGTTCAGGTTGTTTCAGAGAGCTGCGAGCCCTTAAATGCCGATGAAGAAGGCGCCGTAGTAATTAAGCTACCGCTGCCTCCGGGGTGCCTGCCAACTGTATGGGGGGATCACCAGCGCTATGTGGAGTCTTACCTTAGTGAGTACCCGGGTTATTATCACACCGGTGATGGCGGCTATATCGATAGTGATGGTTACCTGTACATCATGGGCAGGACCGATGATGTGATTAATGTTGCTGGACATCGATTGTCGACAGGGCAAATGGAAGAGGTTGTTGCCGCCCATCCTGCGGTGGCGGAATGTGCAGTGGTAGGTATTGAGGATAAAGACAAAGGCCAGGTGCCGGTAGGGATGGTAGTGATTAAGGATGGGGTCAATATCGAATTAGGCAGACTTGAAGATGAACTGGTGGCGATGGTCCGCAAGGACGTAGGTGCGTTTGCCAGCTTTAAGCGAATTGTCAGGGTGCTACGCCTGCCTAAAACCCGGTCTGGAAAGATATTAAGGCAGGTCATCCGGAAAATTGTTGATACAAAGCCCTACGAAATGCCGGCTACGATTGATGATCCGGCAATCCTGGAAGAAATTGCTGATGCATTCAAACAAAATGGTATCGGTTACATTGCGCAGCAACATTGATGTCAACAAAGCCCCCCCGGTCACTCCCCCCTGTCACCGGTCCCTGTCACCGGTCCCTGTCACCGGTCCCGGTCACCAGCCCTGATCACCGTTGCGGCTTCCGGGTTTGGTGAGGCCGGCGCACGAAAATTTGCGGCCGAAGGGCATCGGCTGGTCTTTGCTGCCAGACGAGCGTAGTGATGCCCGTGGCGCAAGTCTGGTCGCCTTTTGCGGTACATCGGAATAGCTGAAGAGGCAGCGTGGGGCCGGTTTATCCGGTCAACGTGAAACACCTCATGTTTGGCGCTATACTGCAGATCACTCCATCCAAGTTTGTTGCTCCCGATGATTATTGTTCATGGTACGTTTCCCGTTAAAGTTGAAGTCAGAGATGACGCGCTCGAATTGATGCGCCAGATGGCTAAGGCTAGCCAGGAAGAAGAGGGTTGCATCAGCTACGAGTTCTACGTTGGTCTGACTGACCCCAACACATTGCTTCTTTTCCAGGAGTGGGAGTCTGTAGACGCGCTTCAGGGGCATTTTGAAACAGACCATATGGAAGAATTCCTGAAGCTATTGCCTGATGTTCTCGATGGGCAGGTAGTAAGCCGCCGCTATGAAGTGAAAGTCAGCAATGATGTGTTCGAGGCTGGGGACTTTGATCCCGAACCGGTTCATATTGAAGAAGAACGCGAAAAAATCATTCACTAGTATCGCTTAGAGAATCTCCAGGGCTGACTCAGGTGGTCTTCCGACTCGTGCCCTCTCTCCACAGATGACGATCGGGCGCTGCATCAACTTTGGCGCTATTATTATTGCGTCCAGAACATCACTCTCGGATGAATCTGCCGTTAACCCGGATTCTTTGTACTCATCTTCACCAGTCCTGACAATGTCAGCAGCCGCAATACCTAACATTTTCACGATGTCAGCAAGTTCACTTTTTGATGGCGGCGATTCGAGGTAGGGCACGATGCGCAATTCCAGGTCCCGTTCTTCCAGCAGAGCAAGTGTTTGTCTGGATTTGGAGCATTTGGGGTTGTGATAAATGGTAACTAAAGTCATAGTCGTTCCTCGTGAAGTTCATAACTGAATGTTAACAACTCGTATGCTAATGCCAATGATTGAGGCAGTCTGGAGTTTTTTCAAACTGCTGGTAAAAAATTACTCCGAGGATGGTTGCCAGTCGACCGCCGCCGCTCTGACCTACCAGACCTTGTTTGCTGTTGTGCCCCTGCTCACAATTACCTACACAGTGCTGGAGGCATTTGAAGCTTTCAGTGGCGTGGGCGACGTGCTGCAGGATTTTGTGTTCGATAATGTCGTGCCGGAATCTGTATCGGTTGTACAGGAATACCTCCAGCAATTTTCGTCTCAGGCAAGGAGCCTGTCAGGGCCTAGTCTGATAGTCGTCGGCATCACGGCTTTCCTGATGATGCACACGATCGAAAAATCATTCAATGATATCTGGCGTATCCGCGAACCAAGGCAGGGCTTCCAGCGCATTCTGATGTACTGGGCAATTCTGACGCTTGGTCCCGTTCTGATGTTTCTCGGACTCGCGAGCACGACCTACCTTTTTTCGTTGCCGATTATTACCGGCGTTGGCGCGTCAAAGTTATTCGGGGTTGTCCCATTGGTGCTGAGCACCGCATTTTTTACGCTCATGTATGTCGCTGTGCCAAACTGCCAGGTACCTGTGAAGCATGGGGTTATTGCTGCTGCAGTGGTTGCGGTTTGTTTTGAGTTGGTTAAGCATTTGTTCGGGAGTGTCATGGCTATGACCGATTTCGCGGTGATCTATGGCACTTATGCGGCTGTTCCATTGTTCCTGATCTGGTTGTACGTGTCATGGACAATTGTTCTTTTCGGTGCAGAACTCAACAAGAACATTGGATTGTTCAGGTCGCAGCGAAGTCCGCAGATGGAACCGCCACTGGTACAGATACTGATCATCCTGCATGAATTCTTCCGTTGTCATCGGTTGGGTGAGGTGGTTACCGACAGGACGATTACCAGCCTGAGTCACCGGGTTGATATGCAGGCCTGGCACGACTACAAAAGTCGACTGCTGACGCTTGGGCTGATACGTGTAGTCGAGAAAGGTGGGCTTGTTTTATCGAAGGATTTAAATGAAGTGACACTCTGGTCGCTCTACCGGGATATGCCGTGGCCGCTACCAGCAGGGTTCACCGTCGCTGGTGAAGTTTGGGAGAAGCTGGTCAACGAGAAGCTAACAAAATCCTTTGAAGAGCGGCGCATGGTATTTGAACTGGATCTGGAACGGTTGTACAAGGGAGAAGAGAGTTGAAGTTCAGAGCGTTGGTTGTCGTTTCGCTGGTTGTGCTTTGCGCCTGTAGCCAGCCCCTGGATTTTGTTGATACTGACGGTAATGGTTACCGATATTCGGATATACAGGGGAAGTGGCAGGTCATCAACTATTGGGCTACCTGGTGTGCTCCCTGCATTAGGGAAATCCCGGAACTGATCCGGCTGGATGAAAATAACGACAACGTCGTCGTGTTTGGTGTCAACTTTGATGCCCCGGAAGGCGAGGAGATAACAAGGCAGATCGAGAAGATGGGAATAACGTTCCCTGTTTACCAGGAAGATCCGGCGGCCCGCCTGGGCATCGAGATGCCCGAGGTATTACCAACCACAGTTCTTATTGATCCTGAGGGCAAGATTGCAGGCGTCCTGGTTGGCCCCCAGACAGAGTCGTCGCTGTTGTCCGCAATGGGTATCAAGGAAACTATGAATGTCAGATGAATAAAGCTCGGACCTGATCCAGGGTAAGGTCCTTATTGTTACCCTCGCGGCGGTTAACATACTCCACGACGCCTTTATCAAGCCCGCGATCGCCTATCACCACTCGGTGAGGAATACCCATCAGCTCAGCATCGGCAAACTTTGCGCCGGGTCTTACGTCTTCACGATCATCCAACAACACTTCCACTCCCTGATCCGTTAATTCCGCATATAGGGATTCGGCCGTGGCTCGAACCTGCTCGGACTTGTGAGCGTTAATCGGAATAACGATCACTCTGAACGGAGCAATACTTTCCGGCCAGATGATGCCGCTTTCATCGTGGTTCTGCTCGATGATGGCGCCGACCAGTCGGGTCACGCCCATGCCGTAGCAACCCATTTGCATCACAACGGCCTTGCCGGATGCATCCAGAACGGTTGCGTTCATCGATTTGGAGTATTTATCGCCGAGCTGGAAGATATGGCCTACTTCGATGCCGCGCTTGAACATGATCTCACCCTTGCCGTCAGGGCTTCGGTCCCCTTCTACGACGTCGCGAATGTCTTCAATGGCGGTTGCCCTGGCGTCTCGCNCCCAGTTGAGGTTGCGTGTGTGGAAGTCATTCTTGTTGGCGCCGGCAATGAAGTTGCGCAGCGCTGCAGCGCTTCGATCTGCGATGATAGGCATCGATAGTCCCTGTGGGCCTATGGATCCCGTACTTGCGTCAATCTCTGCCTTGATTTCTGCATCATTTGCCATTGTCAGCGGTGAGGCTACACCATCAATTTTTTCCGCCTTGATCGCATTCAGCTGATGATCTCCGCGCAACACCAGTGCGACCAGGTTGGATTCGCTACCTTTAACGATTAACGTTTTGACAGTTCGGTTTGCGGTGACATCTAACGCTTTGCAGAGATCCTCTATGGTTTTAACGCCCGGTGTCGCGAGCTCCTCAGTNTCGAGCAGACCAGCATCTTCGGATGCCGGTGCCAGGGCTTCAGCCATTTCGACGTTCGCTGCGTAGTCACTCTCGCTGGAAAATGCGATCTTGTCTTCGCCAGATTCCGCCAGCACATGGAACTCCACGGAGGCACTGCCGCCAATGCTGCCGGAATCTGCAAGCACAGGCCTGAAGTCCAGGTCCATACGAGTCAGAATTCGGGAGTAGGCGTCGTGCATTTCCTCGTAGGTTTCATTCAGGGACACCTGATCGGTATGGAATGAATAGGCATCCTTCATGGTGAATTCGCGTGAGCGAAGAACACCAAACCGTGGTCGTGTCTCATCTCTGAACTTGGTCTGGATCTGATAGTAGTTAACCGGTAGCTGTTTGTGGCTCTTTAGCTCGCTACGCGCCAGGTCTGTAATAACCTCCTCGTGAGTTGGGCCAAAACAGAATTCACGATCGTGACGATCCCGGAACTGTAGTAAAAGCCCTTCATCATACTGGCTCCACCGTCCTGACTCATGCCACAGCTCAGCGGGTTGAACCACAGGTAGCATCACTTCCTGCGCGCCTGAGGCGTTCATTTCTTCCCGGATGATATGTTCAATTTTCTGCAGGACACGAAAACCCATCGGCAGCCACGAATAAATGCCAGAAGCGAGCTTGCGAATCAGACCGGCACGGATCATTAGCTGGTGGCTGATGATCTCCGCGTCTGCAGGCGTCTCTTTCAGGGTGGCGATAGTGTACTTTGATGCTCTCATAATGGTATTTTTTGCCTATTGGTGTTGTTATTGCTCTGTGTGTATTGGGAAAGGTATATCTCATGTTACATCGAGGCGATTGCCATTGTGGAAATGTCCGGTTCGAATTTGACTCAGAACCTGATGTTCATGTGCATCGATGTAATTGTTCAATCTGCGATAGGGTCGGTTTCCTGCATCTTATCATTCCCCGGAGTGCTTTTAAGTTAATCACAAGTTGGGATGAGTTAACGACCTATACCTTTAATACCGGTGTTGCCGAACACTATTCCTGCAAAACCTGTGGTGTAAAACCGTTCTATCTTCCCCGTTCGAATCCCGATGGTTATAGCGTCAATTTTCGGTGTGTTGATTCCGCCACTTTTGCTGAAGTCGTTGTTACCGATTTTGATGGCCAGAATTGGGAAGAGAATGCTGGGGCGTTGGCTCATCTGAGTCAAGATTCGAGCGGTTCAGGTCTGGGTCCGGGTAGTTCAGAGTAAAGGTCCCTCCGCATCGGTCGGGATGCCAGGGCTGTGTTCCCATGAAGACGGTTGGTGCTGCGCCATAAAAAAGGCCGCAATCTGCGGCCTTTTTCAGTTCGATTAAAGTTGTACTTTAAACAAACTCTTTCAGGCCTTTAAGTGGCAGGACCTTGATCTTGGTGCTTGCAGGTTTGGCCGCAACATCCATCAACTCACCTGGACGGAAAGGATTAGGGACACCTTTACGAGCAGGACGAGAAGGCTTCTTAACAGTTTTGATCTTCAGCAAACCTGGAAGAGTAAATTCACCAGCGCCGCCTTTTTTAACATGGCGTTCGATGAGTGAAGAAAGTTCGTCAAGTACCGAGCTAACCTGTTTCTTGGACAGTTCTGTGGTCTCGGCAAGTTCTGCAAGGATAGCGCTTTTAGTGTACTTATCCTTGATAGCCGTTTTTTTAGCCTTTTTAGCAGCCATTCAGTAATCCTTATATGTCTAGTGTGATAAATCCAAAATCAATAAAAAAGAGAAGAAGGCTTTTGGGCCTTCTTCTCTTGGGTGAGCTTTATATCCGATTGGCATTACTGGTTCAAGGAAAACCCTTTAAAAATCGGGTCATGGCCCTATATTCATGCAAAGTAAGAATAATGATGGGCGTTCGCCATTGTCCTCAATTGTTACTATAATGCGCAGCCGCTGGAGGAGGCTCCAGCTGGCAAATAACTGATGAGGACCATCATGCCCATTTACGAATACCAGTGTGAAGCTTGTGACCATAAGATGGAAAAGCTTCAGAAGCTTTCTGATGAACCGTTAAAGGTTTGTCCAATATGCAATGAGCCAACGCTTAATAAGCTAGTGTCCGCTGCCGGGTTTCGTCTGAAAGGCGGTGGTTGGTATGAAACCGACTTTAAAACAGGTAAGAAGAAAAATGTGGCTGGCGATAATCCTAACTCCACGGGCAGTTCCGGATCGTCCGGTTCTGACTCTGGTTCTGGTTCTGGTTCTGGTTCAGATAGCTCGTCGAAAAGCTCGTCATCGAGCGATAAATCGACCGGTACATCGACCGGTACATCGACCGGTACATCGACCGGNACATCGACCGGCACATCGTCCAGCAAGCCTTCCACCCCAGCAGCGGCTAGCTAACAGCCGTAACTCGTTAATTCTTGCCGTTTAGAGGTATAAAAAATGCGTAGCCACTTGTGTGGCCAGATGAGGGATTCTCACATTGGTGAAGAAGTCTCCCTGTGTGGTTGGGTTCATCGTCGTCGTGATCACGGCGGCGTTATATTCCTGGATGTTCGGGATTACACCGGTATTATCCAGGTCGTTTTCGATCCGGATACGGTAGCTGCATTTACCCTGGCAGACCAGGTTCGAAATGAGTTTGTCATCCAGGTCATCGGTAAGGTTCGGGCCCGGGATGGCGAGGCCGTTAATCTAAAAATGGCCACGGGGAAGGTTGAGGTTCTCGGTTTGGAACTGAATATCTTGAATAAATCCGAGACGCCTCCTTTCCAGCTTGATGAGCACTCCAGTGCCGGTGAAGACGTCCGATTGCGGAATCGTTCTATCGATCTTCGCCGACCAGAGATGCAGGATAAGCTCCGGCTTCGATCTGAAGTCATGCATGAGGTTCGAGCTTTTATGCACGACAAGGGGTTCGTGGATATCGAGACACCGATCCTGACTAAAGCAACACCCGAGGGCGCGCGAGATTATCTGGTTCCAAGCCGCGTTCACCCCGGTAACTTTTATGCACTGCCGCAGTCGCCCCAGATATTCAAACAACTGCTGATGATGTCCGGCTTTGATCGTTACTACCAGATCGCTCGATGTTTCCGCGACGAAGACCTTCGAGCAGACAGACAACCAGAATTCACCCAGATCGATATAGAGATGAGTTTTGTGGAACAGCAAGACGTCATGGACGTTAGTGAGAGCTTGGTCCGCAGGTTGTTTCAGAAATCTATCGGTGTGGACCTCGGAGACATCCCTGTATTGCCATACAGTGAAGCGATGCTGCGCTTTGGTTCGGATCGACCTGACCTTAGGTTTGGGTTGGAGCTGGTCGACGTCGCGGATCTTTTGAAAGACGTAGAGTTCAAGGTGTTCAGTGGTCCCGCGAATGATGATAGCTGCAGAGTCTCTGCGTTGCGGCTCCCCGGCGGCGATCAACTAACGCGGAAAAAATTAGATGATCTGACAAAGTTTGTCAGTATCTATGGCGCACGGGGTTTGGCGTATATTCGGGTGAACAGTTTGGATAACGGCATGCAAGGCCTGCAGTCTCCTATCCTGAAATTCCTGCCTGAGGAAGTGGTCACCGCTATACTCGATCGCCTGGGTGCGCAAGTAAACGATGTGATCTTCTTTGGTGCCGACAAAGCAAAAATCGTAAGCGATGCGCTCGGCGCGCTGCGCTGCAAGCTGGCGGAGGACCTGGACCTGTTCGAACGACCCTGGGCATCTTGCTGGGTGGTGGATTTCCCTATGTTTGAGGAAAATGACGACGGTAGTATGACCGCCATGCATCATCCCTTCACGAGGCCATCTGGAAATGTGGCAGACATGGAGGCTAATCCCCTGGACACGCTTTCTGTTTCCTATGACCTGGTCGTCAATGGTTATGAGCTGGGTGGAGGATCAATTCGTATCCATGAACCCGAGATTCAAGAAGCGATCTTCCGGGTGTTGAAACTCTCCGATAATGAGGCGAAAATTAAGTTCGGTTTCCTTTTGGAAGCCTTGAAGTATGGTGCTCCCCCCCATGGTGGGCTGGCCTTTGGGCTCGATAGAATCGTGATGTTGCTCTCCGGTTCAACTGCGATTCGAGATGTCATTGCGTTTCCGAAGACCCAGACAGCGACCTGTTTGTTAACTTCTGCACCTAGTGAGATTGATGCAGAACAATTAAAAGAGCTCGGTATTGCCGTGAGAAAGCAGCCTAAGGAATAGAAAAATGGCAGGTCATAGTAAGTGGAGCAATATTAAGCACCGAAAAGCCGGTCAGGACGCTAAACGAGCGAAGGTTTTTACCAAGATCATTCGTGAACTGACCGTTTCTGCCCGTGACGGTGGCGGTAATATTGAAGATAACCCTGGCCTTCGTACCATTGTTGATAAAGCCAAAGCATCGCAGATGCCTAAAGATACGATGGAACGAGCAATTGCCCGGGGCGCCGGTGGGGATGATGGTGTAGAGCTTGTACCTCTGACCTACGAGGGTTACGGCCCCGGGGGCGTAGCGGTTCTCGTTGAAACCATGTCCGATAACCGTAACCGAACCGTTGCAGAAGTGAGGCATGCTTTTTCAAAGGCGGGTGGCAATCTAGGTACCGATGGGTCGGTGGCATACCTGTTTGATCGAAAGGGCCAGATTCTTTTTGAGCCCGGTACCAGCGAAGACGACGTCATGGAGATTGCGATAGAATCCGGTGCTGACGATGTTGAGACGGAGGACGATGGTTCTATTACTGTCTCTACAACTGCAGATGATTACCTTGTAGTCAAAGATGCACTGGTTACAGCTGGCCTTGAACCGGCAGCTTCGGAAGTGGCAATGATTCCCCAAAACTACAGCGAGCTGGATGTGGACATGGGTGAGAAAGTATTACGCCTTGTCGATGCCCTTGAAGACCTTGATGATGTGACTAACGTCTACACTAACGCTAATTTCCCAGACGAGCTGATGGGTTAGCCTGTAGCCAGGTTGGCTTAAAGCTCATCCGGTTTCATTCTCTCAAGCCGAGCTTCTTCTTCCTCTATCGCTGCACTGATTTCTGTGAGCACAGCATCTACATCGGCGGCTTGCTCATCCTCATGGAATTCGCCGGTTAGTTCGATATCCGGGTGTAGCTCTCCTGCTTCGTACAGTTCCCAAATTTCTTTTGCATAGCGAGTATCCAGCAGTTCCGGTGCGAACTGTCCGTAGTAGTTAGTCATGTTGTTGACGTCGCGGCTTAACATTGATTCTGCCTGATTGTTGGCGGCCGCGTTGACTGCCTGGGGCAGATCGATAATCACAGGGCCTTGCTCATCAAGCAGTACATTAAATTCCGACAGGTCCCCGTGCACTACTCCAACGCAGAGCATGCGTACAACATAGAGCATAACCAGGCGGTGATCTTCGAGCGCCTGTTCAGGTGACATTGTCACGTCGCCAAGACGCGGTGCAACGTCACCATCGGCATCACAGATCAATTCCATTAGCAGTACGCCATCGATACAGCCGTAGGGCGTTGGAACTCGCACGCCTGCGCCGTCCAGCTTGTACAAAGCATCGACCTCGGCATTCTGCCAAATCTCTTCCGTTTGCTTGCGGCCATATTTTGAGCCTTTATCCATTGCTCTATTGCGACGGCTGTTGCGGACCTTACGACCCTCCTGGTAGGTAACCGCCTGTTTGAAGCTGCGTTTCATGGCTTCTTTATAAACCTTGGCGCAGCGAATCTCTGAACCACAGCGAACAACGAAAACATCGGCTTCTTTACCGCTCATCAAACGGCTGATGACTGCATCAATGATACCGTCGTCAATCAGGGGCTGGATTCTTTTAGGGATCTTCATGGCCGACTTTTACATGATTTGACGGCGGGTGGGAATAGCAGAGGCTGGTTTTGGTCAATTCCAGCTATGGGTTGTGTTAACCTGCGCCCCGATTTGAGTGACCCAAAATGAGGAAGCAGCGTTGGTTTCCCGCTATGTCAAAAGGTATTAACAATGTCGAACGATGGCCTGATTGAGGGCAAGGCCCTTACATTTAATGTCCTTGGTCTGCGGTTGCACGCCAAACAATGGGGTGATCCAGAAGGTATACCCACCATTGCCCTCCATGGCTGGTTGGATAATGCAAACACATTTGATCGTCTGGCGCCGCTCATTCCCGAATTGAACCTTGTCGCAGTTGATTTTGCAGGACACGGGTTATCAACTCATCGCGCGGAAGGTGTTCACTACCACCCGATTTACGATATCCAGGAAGTCCTGGCGGTTGCGAATGAGCTTAACTGGCACCAGTTCAACGTCATCGGTCATTCAATGGGTGCATCGATCGCCTCAGAGCTTGCGGCGCTGTTTCCAGATCGCGTTCGAGCGTCTGTGCAGATTGATGGCTTCCTCGCGACGGGGGGAGTATCAGCGGAAGAGAGAATTGAGCAGACCAGGATCGCGATTGAAAAGATCCTGAAACCCCACCACCAGGCCAGGGTATTCCCCGATCAGCAAACAATGGCGAAGCGGGTGACTGAGGCAACTGACCAGACAATAGAGGCTTCGAGCGTGCTGGTCGCTCGTGGACACAAACAGGTTGAGGGTGGTATTACATGGCGCTCTGACCCCCGCATTCGTTACCCNACACCACTTCGTCATACCCGTGACCAGATTAATCTGCTACTCAAGGACAGCACCAGCCCATCATTGTTGATCGTGGCGGAGCAGGGTGATGAATGGTATCAGGGAGAAATTTCCCTTGCGCAGGAACACCACCCGAACCTGCAGGTTGAGCGAATGCCCGGGCCGCATCACATTCATCTTGAGCCTGGTTATTTTGATCAGGTTGCAGTGTTCATCCGGCATTTTCTCAATCTCGGACCCAAAGGCGCGGCGACAACCGGATAACAATAAGGGATAAGGAATGATCTACCGCACAAAAAAACGCAGTGCCTTAGGTCGATATTGCTCTGGTTGGATCAAATCATCGAGACGCAGTAGCTTACCGCGGTAGAAGATGTCGATTTTTTGTCTCTCGTAATGATGCCGAACACAGAGCCCTCTTGAATAAAAACAAGACTGTAGTGTTCCAGTCGCTGGCTGCAGAAAGTTGCGCAGGATCGTTTAAAGGCGTTAAGGTGCGCAGTCAAATTCCCCTAAGGCGTCGCAGTAATGGCTGATAATTTGCATTTCGACACACTTTCACTTCATGGCGGTCAACAACCGGACCCGACGACTGGTGCAAGGGCTACGCCCGTTTATCAAACCGCATCCTATGTTTTCCGTGATACTGATTATGCGGCGGGTCTGTTCAACATCGAAAGAGCCGGGCACGTCTACTCCCGTCTTTCAAACCCAACCAATGCGGTTCTCGAAGAGAGAATCGCTATGCTGGACAATGGTGTAGGTGCGATCGCTACTGCAAGTGGCCAGGCAGCGATACATTTAGGCGTGGCGACATTGCTGGGGGCCGGAGATCACATTGTTGCCTCAAGAAGTATCTATGGTGGTACGCACAATCTGCTGGATTACACACTGCGAAGGTTCGGCATTGATACGACTTTTGTCGATCCAAGAAGCCCGCAGGATTTCGCGAATGCTATTCAGGACAATACTCGTCTGGTTTTCGGTGAAATACTGGGCAACCCTGGCCTTGAAGTGCTGAACGTTCCGGAAATCTCAAAAGTTGCGCACGACGCGGGATTGCCGCTGATGGTCGATGCCACATTCACTACGCCCTATCTTTGCCGACCGATTGACCTTGGAGCTGACATTGTTATGCATTCTGCAACCAAGTTCCTCTCCGGGCACGGTATTGTTATTGGCGGATTGCTGGTAGATGGAGGGACTTTTGACTGGGCCGCTTCGGGCAAATTCCCGACAATGAGCGAACCTTATGCGGGCTTCCACAATCTTAACTTTTCGGAAGAGTTCGGTCCCGCCGCATTCATCACCCGGGCCCGCAAGGAAGGGTTACGGGATTTCGGTGCCTGCATGAGCCCAACAACGGCTTTTCATATCTTGCAGGGCATGGAAACACTGCCGCTGCGCATGCAGAAGCACGTGGCCAATACTGCTGAAATTGTAGAGTTTCTTGCCCGGCAAGAAGGCGTTGAAAGAGTAAATCATCCGATGCTTGAGAGTCATCCGGATCACGAATTGGCGAAGTCGCTTCTGCCGAAGGGATGTGGCGCAGTATTTGGATTTGAGTTGGCGGGTGGTCGCCAGGCGGGCATTCGATTTATTGAGGCGCTGGAAGTGTTTTCTCATCTTGCTAATGTTGGCGATGCCAAATCACTGGTGATACATCCTGCCAGTACGACGCATCACAGGATGGGCTCTGATGCGCTGGAAAAAGCCGGGATCTCTGAAGGCCTGATCCGACTGTCTGTGGGTTTGGAAGACACCAAGGACCTGATCGCTGACCTGAAGAAAGGTTTGCGTGCGGCAGGGAGAGCTTAATGTATGTATCAGTAGCGGGTCATAGAGCATTTTTCAGTACGGGCAGCGGTCAGCATGTTGCGGAGAACGAATCGGTGTTATTTGTTCATGGCGCAGGTTTTGACCATACCGTCTGGACGTTGCCAGCTCGATACTTCGCCCGTCAGGGACGTAATGTCATTGCTGTTGATTTGCCCGGTCGTGGCCTGTCGGGCGGTGAAGCATTAACGAGTATTGAAGCAATGGCTGATTGGTTGTGCCTTGTGCTTGATGAGCTTGATATCCGGCAGGCTTCTGTCGTTGGTCACAGTATGGGGTCTCTCGTTGCTTTGAATTTTGCGGCCAAGTATCCTGACAGGGTTCGAAATCTGGCACTTCTGGGTACTTCGACACCAATGCCAGTTTCTGATCCCTGCTGGATGCAGCCCGGGCCAATCAGCATCAGGCGATCGACATGGCGAATACCTGGAGCCACAGCAGTTTCGCGCATCAGGGTGGTAACGAAAACCCGGGTCTTACGCTGACCTTGTCGGGTCAGAGGCTACTGGAGCGAGCGGGACCCGGCGTGTATTTCGCTGACCTCAATGCGTGCAATGACTTTATAGACGGCGACATGCTGCGACCCAGGTGAAAGCAGAAACGCTTGTTATCCTTGGACTTGAAGATCGAATGACCAAAGCCAGCGCCGGCCGGTCTGTGGCGGCGGCAATCAGTAATACGAGAGTCGTTGAGTTAGATGCTTGCGGCCATTCCATGTTGTCCGAGCAGCCGAACGCTGTTTTGGATGCGCTGGCGGCGCTGGTTTAACGGCCCAATATTGCTATTGAGACCGGAGGCTTGTTGCGATAGCGGCTATGTGAGAGGGCAGCGTACCGCAACAACCGCCGACCAGAGTAGCGCCCTGATTGATCCATTGGCCAACGAACTTTGAGTATATTTCTGGCGATAGATCGTCTCTTAGCTCAAGCGGTCCGTCGGTTATTTTCTCCCCGTCTAGCAACCAATCTTCAGGGACATGGGTAAATGCGTTTGCGTATCCCCCAACGTACTTCAAGTTTGATTTGGCGAGTATAGGCATAGCGTCGAATATTCGTTCCGGCAGGGTGCAGTTTGCGGATAGCCCTTCCAGGTCGACTTCGCCAAGCCCGCTAATAGCGTCCTCAAGGGACTGGCCGCTGCGCAGCTTGCCGGGATTCTGTTCATGCAATGTGAAGGAGACGATCACCGGTTTGCCGGTGCTGCGAGCTGCCCTGGC
>JGI26262J51727_1000729_pt1 | contig 16759 bp, 18 predicted proteins | sample SaaInlV_150m_DNA_3_FD_51727 | JGI IMG/M metagenome (IMG submission 51727)
ATGTTCAAGGAAGTTGTAAAAGCCGGACTGACACCAATGTTATCCACTTTGACAATCATGGATAGCGCAGAATCCGAATCAGAGGTTCTGGGACTTGGACTGTCCGTGATTGCACTAAACCTTGGAATGTATCTCGGACTTCCGGCAATAGTACTTGTTCAAATTAGAAAGAAATTTTGAGAAGATAACCGATAAATAAGTCAGCGAAAGTTTTTTCATATGGATAAGCGTAGGAGTCTAGGTGTTTTACTTTTCGTGCTTTGTATAGGTACATTCTTTGTTTATGCCTATTTGCTCATGTTGTCTGAATGGTCTCCAATTGTTTTACAATTATCTGTATTAATGGCGGTTGGTGGTATTCTTGCAATGATTGCTTGGATTGGATATGTAGTTGCAACAAAACAACCTACATCTGCAACAATTACGTCGTCTGATGATTCACCTATTTAGTAATTTTTACATCCACTACTGTTTGATAATATCTGGGACCTACCGCTCTTACAATTTTTGAACCCAGAATTTCTGATTTAACTGATGTTGTTTTTAGATAATGTTCTTCACTCAATTTTGCAGCTTCTGATTTTTTATCTGCATGCATGTGCGAATAATAGTGAATAATCCCTCCACTCTTTGTTGCATTTATTGCTGAATCTAAAAATTCATCTGATCTTTCTGGTAATAGCATTAACGTTCTATCTGATTTATTGATTAATTGATCTTGGATGATTTTTGATGCGTCACCATTAATTGAAATTATTTTACCAGCAAGTTTGTTTAATGCCGTGTTTTTCTCACAGAGTTTTGATGCTACTGGGTTCAAATCAATACTATATACCGTGCATTTTTTCTTTCTTGCAGCCATTATTGAAAACATGCCAATACCCGCAAACATGTTTACCATTGTTTCTCCCTCTTGAGTTAATTCAGCTATTCTTTCTCTTTCTGTTGAAAGACGTGGTGAAAAAAATGCATTTGCAACATCTACAATAAATTTACAATTAAATTCCTTGTATTCTGTTTCTGTGTTGTCTTCTCCTGCAAGAATCTCCAGATTTCTTGTACGAAAATCTCCTTCTACAGGTGAAGATTGATAAAATACACTTTTTACAATTTTTACTTGATTAAGTAATGTTTCGCCAATAATTTTCTTCTTCGATAGTAGTGATTCGGGTATTCTAACTATGATGATATTTCCAATCTGATCAAACGCTGAAATTAATTCATCACTTTCTTCTGATGTCAATACATTTTCTAATGAATTTTTTAGCATTCGAGTCAATGTTTGTAGTAGAAATTCCCAGATAATTTTTGATCTTTGTCTAATCTACTTTCTATTTTGTTTACTCTGGGCCTCAAACTTTTTTCATCTCTTCTAAATGTCATATCTAATGATTTTAGGAATCTGTTCATTGCTTCAGGTTTTGGCATTGGGGGTGTAGCTAATCCTGCTTTTCCTGACTCTCCTTCAAATATTATCATTGAATCTGATACTAAATCCATTAATTGTAAATCGTGATCGATAACGATTGCTGATTTTCCATAGGAACGAACAAATTTCTGTAAAAATTTCCCAACTGCAATTCTATCTTCTACATCTAAAAATGCTGAAGGCTCATCTAGTGCATATAGATCTACTTTTTGAATTAAACATGATGCAACTGCAATTTTCTGTAGTTCCCCCCCTGATAGATTTCTTATTGATTTATTGTATAATTTTCTAATTTTTAACGGATCTAGGATTTGTTCTTCTTCCTGACTTCCTTCGATAGGCCCTCCGCTTGCTTTTTCTAAAAGTGCTATCACTTCGACATCACTATCATTTTGCAGGTATTGTGGCTTGTATGCTATCTTTATTTTTTTATCAATTGAACCACTATCTGGTTTTTCCACACCTGCAATCATTTTCATCATGGTTGTTTTTCCAAGTGCATTTGCACCCATTATTCCTAAAACTTCGCCCTTTCGTACTTTTCCCGGCTCAATTGCTACTGAAAATGAATCAAATTTCTTTTCAAGTTTTGGATAAATTACAACATCGCTACCTTCTTGGAAAATATCCGTAGATGATGATGATACATCCATGGAGAATCTTTTATCTCTAAACCTGACATTTTCATTTGGTAAATATCCATCAAGAAAAACATTGATTCCAATTTTAGTTGATAGGATATTTGATACGATTCCATATGCTGTTGGTTCACCATACAAGACTTCGATATAATCACTAAGAAAATCAAGTAATGTTAAATCGTGTTCTACAATCATCACGCTTTTTCCAATTTTTGCTAAACCTTGTATTACTCTGGCAACCCCTATTCTTTGATACACATCATTGTATGATGATGGCTCATCAAAAAAGTAAAACTCTGTATCTTTTGATGCAGCTGCAGCAACTGCAATTCTTTGTAGTTCTCCTCCACTAAGTTCTTTCAAACTTTTTTCCATGGAATTTTGTAATCCTAATTCTCTAACTAATTCTCTTGTTACCCCTCGTTCATCATATTTCTCAAGTAATTCGTTTCCTGTCCCATCAAACGCTTCTGCAAGACGATGAATCTGTTGCGGTTTTATTGAAGCACGAATTTCATTTCGTTCTATTTTTTGAAAATGATTTTTTAATTCTGTTCCACTATAATGTTTAAAAATTTCATTCCATTCTGGCGGATCTTCGTATCTTCCAAGATTTGGTTTTAATTTTCCAGAAAGTATGTTAACTACAGTACTTTTTCCCATTCCATTTCTGCCTAATAATCCTACAACCTCTCCCTTTCTTGGAGTCGGTAATTTGTATAATCTAAAGGAATTTGTTCCATATTGGTGAATTTTATCTGTAGCNAATTCACTTGCTAAATTTACAATTGTTATTGCATCAAATGGACATACTTTGACACATATTCCACACCCGTTACAAATATCCTCATCAATTTGGGCTTTTTTTGATACTTCGTTAATTGTAACACATTCTGCACCTGATTTGTTAACTGGACAATACTTTATACACTCTAATCCNCATTTTTGTGGCTGGCATAAATCCTGATCCAGTACTGCAACTCTGTGTGTCATGATTGTAATTCGATATTTTCTTTGCTTTATACCTATTTTGAGTTGATTTGAAATATTTCGTTACCTTAATAGATAAGAATTATTGAACAGTTTTCAAGCCGGCCATAGCGTCAGGGTGCGACCTAATCCCATTCCGAACTTAGAAGTCAAACCTGATAGCGCTATTGTGTTACTAACATGCGAGAGCTGTTGGGAAGCAATAGTGCTGGCATTTTTCAATTATTAATCAATCTTTTAATATCCANAATCTTGGATTGAATTGATTTCAATGCCAAATTGTAGCGTCTGTGGAGAAAAATCTGACAATGACATCCGATTACTAAATCACATGATGGAAAAACATGGCTGGAGAAATCCAAATGTTAGCAANCCTGATAGAAATAGCAGGGGTTATTAATTTTATAATTTTTGCAAATAATCTAAAATCAGTCTTACTCCAAAACCTGTAGCTCCTTTTGGATTGTATGGTTTTTGTTTTGTAGCTGCTCCCTGAGTCCATGCAACTCCCGCAATATCGAAATGTACCCATGGTGTGTCTTTGATTGCACTTTTCAAAAATGCAGCAGCTGTGATAGTTCCTGCTGCTTTTCCTATTCCGACATTTTTAATGTCTGCCACATCTGATTTTATCATGTCCATATAGTCTTGTGTTAATGGTAATTCCCAAACTTCTTCTGTTGTAGTTTTGGATGAATTTGTAATTTCTTTTGTTAGCTGTTTGTCGTTTGATACGATTGCAGCTACGTTATTTCCTAATGCTACTATACATGCTCCTGTTAAAGTAGCAAAATCAATAATTACTTTTGGAGTGTATTGTTTTTCTCCGTATGCTAATGCATCTGCTAAAATCAATCTACCTTCTGCATCTGTATTTAGAATCTCTGCAGTTTTTCCATTGTATAATTTTATAATATCTCCCGGCCTGTATGCCTCTCCTCCCGGCATATTTTCCACCGATGGGATAATTCCTACTACGTTAATTGGTAATTTTAATTCTGAAACTGATTTCATAATTCCTAAAACTGTACAACCCCCACATTTATCAAATTTCATTTCGTCCATGCCTTGACCTGGTTTTAATGAAATTCCTCCCGTATCAAATGTCACAGCTTTTCCAACTAGAACAATTGGTTTTTGAGTTTTAGGTCCATGATTATGCTCTATGGTGATTAGTTTAGGCTCGTTTTTACTTCCTTTGCCTACTGCTGTAATTCCTCCAAAACCTTTTTTCTTTAATTCCGGCTGTGAAATTATAGTGCATTTCATTTTATTTTTTTTAGAAATATCTTTAGCAAAATTTGCTAGTGTTGTAGGAGTACATTCGTTTGGTGGTAAATTTGCAACACTTTTAGTAAATATTGCACCTTCTGCAACAGCTTCGGCAATTTTAATTGCTTTTGAGATTTTATTTGATTTAGAAACTATGATTGTCATATCTGGCGTTTTATCCACTTTTTCTGCTTTAAATTTATCAAATTTGTATANTGACATTTTTGCACCTTCTATAATCTGAGAAACTGATGAAATTGAATCCATTACAAAAGTTGGTGGCACTATAATTGAAAACTCTTTTAATTTTAATTCCCTAGTTTTCTGTGCAATTTTACCTGAAACAAATCTTATGGTATCTTGTGTTAAGTTTTCTTTTTTACCAATACCTGCAAGAAGTATTCTTTGAGCTTGTTTTTTACCTGGAANTGGAATGATTGCTAATTTTCCTAGTTTACCGTTCATATCTTTTAGAGATTGATTGATAGATGATGATGTTTTTGTATCAAATTTTGGTAATCCTAGAACTTTGTTAGAATCTTCTAACACAAATCCACATAGAAGTTCTGTTTTTCTTTTACTGGAATTCTCAGNTTTAATCTTCACGATAAAATCATGTTTTTTAAAGCATTATTTAGATTTTCTATAAGTCGATTTTTTTACTATTTGTAATTAGTGTAAATGATCTAACAAATACTGCTTTGGCACTTTTACAATCATCGCTACAGATGTTATCCATTTGAGNAAATTTTGTTTTTCTTGATTTTGTAGAAAAAATTGCTTTAATTAGTGGAAATAATGCAGCTCTTCCCCCACTTGCCCTTTTCTCATCAATAAACCAAAACATCTCTAATGCTGATTCATCTAAAAGTTCATTTCTAATTTTTATTCCAAAATTTGAATAGTGCCCTACCATTGTAATTTTACCTTTAGCCAAAAAATTTACAATTGTTGCAAATTTTATACAAACATAACACTGATCATCAAAAAGCACAATTGGAATTTCATCTTTAATTCTCATAATTAGACATAATTGCGATCAAATTAAAATTTTACAGAAGTAGATTTTTATTCGATTTATAGAGATACGTTCCAGATGGGTCTTAACTATTATCAAATAAAAAAAAATATTCTAAGAGCTCGTAAATTAGTAATCAAGGCAACTAATACAGCAGGTTCCGGNCATCCTGGCGGCTCTTTTTCCATGGCTGAAATTTTGGGTTGTTTGTTTAACAAACATTTGAAATTTGATGTTCAAAACCCTCAATGGGAAGATAGAGATCGGTTAGTATTGTCTAAAGGACATGCTGCTCCTGGTTTGTTCTCTAATATGGCAGTAGCAGGATATTTTCCAGAATCTGAAATTGAAACTTTACGAAAATTCGGCAGTAGATTACAGGGACATCCTGATCTAAAATGTCCTGGAGTTGAATTTTGTGGAGGTTCGTTAGGTACTGGTCTGTCTTATTCTGTTGGAATTGCACTAGCTGCAAAAATTGATTCAAAGGATCATCATGTNTATACAATTATTGGAGATGGCGAATCTGATGAGGGGCAAGTCTGGGAAGCTGCTATGACAGCTTCCAAATACAAAGTTGACAATCTAACTGCTTTCCTTGATAGAAATTTCATTCAACAGGATTCCTACACTGAAAAAATAATGCCATTAGATGAAAACTTAGAAGGCGACGATATTGCTGAAATGTGGAAAGATGCATCAAGATGGAAAACTGGTGATAAGTGGAGATCATTTGGTTGGAATGTTCTTGAAATTGATGGCCATAGAGTTGAACAAATTGATGCAGCAATTACAAAAGCCAATGCCACAAAAGGTGTTCCTACAATAATTATCTCAAGAACTATCAAAGGAAAGTCTTTGGAACATATGGAAGACAATCCTCAATGGCATGGAAAAGCCCCTGACTCTGATATTGTTCCTATAATTAATTCCGAATTAGATTCTCAATTTCTAATTGCTCCTTCCATTATTGCCGGTGATATGTCTAATTTAGAAAATGAAGTTAAGAGATGTGTGACAGGAAGATCTGATTTAATTCATCTTGATGTAATGGATGGCCAATTTGTTCCAACCAAAACTTTTGATCATAATAAAATAAAAGAACTTAGACCATTAACTGTCATTCCATTTGATACACATCTTATGATTAATGAACCTCTAAAACATGTTAGAGATTACATCGATGCTGGAAGTGATATTGTAACAGTTCATGCTGAGGTAACTGATGAATCTAGTTTTGGAGAGATTCATGATATTTTAAAACAACATCAAGTTGGTGTTGGCTTTGCAATTAATCCTGACACTGAACTACCTGAATGGTCTTACAAATTTTTGTCCACATTAGATCAGCTGATTGTCATGTCTGTAATTCCTGGAAAATCTGGTCAAAAATACATTGAAGAAACCCATGCCAAAATGGCCAGACTAAATTCTATTCTCAACGAACATAATTTTTCAGGTTGTATTGAGGCTGATGGAGGTGTAAATATTGAAAATATTGGATCTGTGTTTGCAGATGGTGCACGTGCCTTTGTTGGCGGTGGCGCAATTGTTGGACAACAAGATGTTAGAGATGCAATCAAAGATTTTAGAAATGCAGTTTTAAAATCAAGAAGACGTATGTTACTTGATAAAGCAAATCAATTGGGAGGTTCTGATTTAGTCAATAAATGGATTGGATTACACGTCATTGGTTCAAAACAAGAAGAAATTAAAAAAATTGCACAGGAGTCTGGATATCTTTGAATGAACCGATAATGACTGACATGCGTTCAGAATATGCAAAATCACTAATTCAAGTTGGACATGATAATCCTAATGTTGTTGTTTTAGGTGCTGATACCACTGATTCACTAAAAACTTCTGGATTTGGAAAACAATTTCCTGACAGATTTTTCAATGTTGGTATTGCTGAGGCAAATCTTGTAACTGTATCTGCTGGATTAGCTGTNTCTGGAAAAATTTCTTTTGCAAGTACTTATGCAATATTTTTACCTGGTAGAGCAGTTGATCAAATTCGAAATAATGTTGCATACCCTTCACCTCCTGGAAAAAAAGGATTAAATGTAAAATTAGTTACATCTCATGGAGGTTTATCTGTTGGACCCGACGGTGGTTCTCATCAACAAATTGAAGACATTGCAATTATGAGNGTTATTCCAAACTTTCGAGTTTTTATTCCATCTGACACTGTTTCTGTTTCAAAATTAACCCAAATAATGGCATCTGAATATGGTCCATTTTACATGAGAATGGCAAGATCAAAAACACCTGTTATACATTCAGAATCACAAGAATTTAAAATTGGTAAAGGCATTACTGTAAGAGATGGTTCTGATTGTACTATTGCTGCATGTGGAATTACAGTTAGAATGGCATTAGAAGCAGCAGAGATGTTGCAACAAGAAGGAGTTTCTTGTAGAGTTTTAGATATGTTTTCAATCAAGCCTATTGATAATGAAATTTTAGAAAAGGCAGCAAGAGAAACTGGTTGTATTGTTACAACTGAAGAGCATAATATTTTTGGTGGAATGGGTTCGGCAGTAGCAGAATCTGTTTCTGAATCTTATCCTGTACCCGTCAAAAGAATTGGAGCCCAGGATATGTTTGGAGAGTCAGCACGTGATGCTGAAATTCCTTTACTTTTAGAGAAGCATGGGATTACATCTTTTAATATGGCAAAACAAGCAAAAGAATTAAGGAATAAAAAAATATGAAAATTTTTCTTGATACTGCTAATTTAGAATCTATAAAAAAATTTAACGATATGGGGTTGTTAGATGGCATTACAACTAATCCTTCTTTGATGTCCAAAGAAGGCGGTAATCCAAAAAATGCTATGGAAGAAATTACAAAAATTATTCAAGGTGATGTAAGTTTAGAAGTTGTTAGTACTGAATACTCTGGAATGATGGAAGAAGGTAAACGTCTTCGTGAATATGGCGATAATGTTGTTGTTAAAGTTCCAATGACTCCTGATGGTCTTAAAGCATGTAAATCTTTTTCATCACAGGGAATTCCTGTTAATGTCACACTGATTTTTTCTGCAAATCAAGCTTTACTTGCTGCAAAATCTGGAGCAAAATATGTTAGTCCATTTATTGGAAGATTGGATGATATTGGTCAAGATGGGATNAATTTAATTAAAGAAATNAAAACAATTTTTTCAAACTATACTTTTAAAACTGAAATTCTTGTTGCAAGTGTTCGTCATCCATTACATGTAATTGATGCTGCAAAGATTGGGGCTGATGTAGTTACATTGCCTCCCGGTGTTTTAGAAAAAATGTTGCAACATCCTTTGACAAAAATTGGCTTGGATAATTTCCTTGCAGATTGGGAAAAATTAAAACTAAAAAATCCTGATACTAAGATATAGTAAAAACTAGAAAAATATAAGAAAAATAAAATCCAAAAAGGAGTTTATGTTGTACCTTTTCTTGAACCAGTTCCTCTACCCGTACTTCTTGTTTTGCCTTTGGATGAAGGTCTAGTCTTTGGTTCTGGAGTATCTTGAAGTTTTCTTCTACCTGTTCCTCTACCTGTTGAAATTGTTCTGTTTCCAGCAGCTTTCTTTTTTTCAGCTTGAATTTTCTTGAATTCTTCACCAGAAAATTTGAGATCTTCTACATCCACTTCTATAGTTCCAGTACCCCTTCCTGTTCTGATTTTAACTTTAACCATATTTTTACTAAAATTATTAAGGCCTTTTATAAGATAGGTATATAATTTTTTTATAAAAACAAACTATCCTAATTCTAATTTTTTATGATACTATTGAAATTTATCTATTTTTTGAATCACTATTGGTATAAACACCACTTATTTTTGATATTGTTGTGAGAAAAATATTTTTCATATTGCCCGCTGTCGCATTTATTCTAATTTTCAGTAACATGTTTTTTGGTCATTTACTTTTTACGTATGATCAAGACATTAACAAATATTCTATCTATGTCCATTTTCAAGAAGAATGGGATAGTTATCCTGTCAATATTTTATTTGATGTAACAACTGTTTGGTCTAATCCAAATTTTTCAAATTATACTTACTCAACAGATTTTTCTAATGTTTCTAATTTTGATAACTATAATTCCAATCATTTACAATATCAGGATAATCGTGGTTATGTGGAATTAAAACATCAGTTTAGTGATTGTAATTCAAGTTGGAAACCCATGTTGTATAGATATGCAATTGATACGCTTAGAACTCAAATTGAATTAATTCAAGGTAGTGAGTTAAACGATGATCCTTATGTTTCAATTTTTCCTAACATAAAATCTATGAATTCAACTGNATCTAAATTTTATGTACAGTTTATTCCTATATGTACAGACAAGAATACAACTACTTATGAATATTCTATTTCTATTGATGACAAAAGTTCTTCACTAGATGTTTATTTTATAGATTCAAAGAAACAATTTGAAAATTANCTAACTTCTGACACATTTAATTTCTATACTGATGATGGTTGCTTTGGTAAAAATTATCATAGTTTTAGTGGAATTTGTAAAAATATTGATCAAGAATCTGGTCTTCTAATTATAATTCCTGATGATCTGAGCCGTTCCTTAACCAAAATTAAAGTGAATTTACATGAAAAAATTTAGAAATTATTTACTAGCTGTTAATCCAACCCAATTTTTTGAAATACATAAACATGATAATTGCCGGTATTGCAGATGCTAGAATTATGACTACAAATGTCGTAAATGGACCTAAGATCACCGCATTATCTCCGATCCCTCCTGGTAGATTTACATTCATTCCATAAAATGTCCCGATCACTGTTGATGGAATAGCTAATGTAAAGATCATAGTTAGAACAGCTAATACCTTGTTTGTTTTTTCATTACTTAACACAAAATCTGTATCTTTGTAAATTTCCATAGTTTCCCTTGATTCCTCTAATGTCTCAATTACTTTGTCAATGTGATCAATTACATCGTCAAAATACAATGCAAGCTCATCATCTGAATTATCTGAAAATCTTTTAACATTTTTTGCAATTTCTAATACAAATCTCTTCAATGGCACTGATATTCTTCTTAATCTGTTAATTTCTCTTCTAAGTAACGCGATACTTCTGGCAACTGGTTTTGACTCATCAAATACATTGTCTTCCATTTCATCTAAATTTGCAATAATTTTTCTTGATATGTGTAGAAGATCATCTACCAGTGCATCTATAATTTCGTGAAGTAAATCGCCTGATGATTCTTTTAATAATTTNTTTTTTATTTCTTGGTCTAAACCCGATTTACATATATCTACTAATTCTACAAATGGTTTTAGATCTCCCTGATGAACTGTAACTAGAAATCCTTTTCCGATGAATATGGATAATTGACTATTTTTTGATATTCCAATTTTTTGTGCAAGTGGTGGAAAATGTAAAATTACAAAGAAATGATCATCATAACTATCTAGTTTTGGAAGTTCAAATTTTGTCATACAGTCCTCTATGTTTAATTCATTGAAATTGTATTTTTTAGCTAATTTTTCAACATCATCTCTATCTGGATTTTGTAAATCTGTCCATACAAATCCATTACCTTGTATATTTTCAATTTTTCTTTCAATAGGTGTTTCTTGAGATTTTTTACTTGAACGTAATCTATTGGTGAAAAATCCTTGTCCCATGGTGAAACATAACCCTGAATGTGCAAATTTAAAGCGATCGGTTACTGTTTTTTTAAATAATTTTGCTTTATGACTATTTTATGACTAATTGTTTTCAATTATTTTTCTATTTTTATCATTGAATCTTAAAGATTATTACTGGATAAAGAAATTTCTTCTTTGTGGCCCTCGTAGTACAGTGGTTAGTATAGAGGGTTGTGGATCCTCGGACAGGAGTTCGATTCCCCTCGAGGGCCTCTTTATTTTTAAAATATTCCAAATTTACTTGATTCCATTTCTTCTTTAATGGCAACTTTAAATCTGGGAGATTTATTTTCAACATTTTTTGTTAACCACGTAAGAAATTTTTTATCTGTTCCTCTTCCCTTTAATTTTTGAAAGTCTGCACCCATTATTGATTCTAATTTTTGTATTAATGTTCTATTTACACTTAATACAAAAAAATGCCAACCAAATGCAAATTCTGAATCTGTCATAACAAAATCATCTTTCCCGTGGACCATTTCTTCTAAAAGTATGAGTTGTTGTGTTAATGCTTTACTTGTTTTATCATAATCTACTGCAGAAACATTGATGTTTAGTTTACTCTCCATAATTTTTTTATGGATATACAAAATAAAAGGCTTACACCTATTATTTTAACAAATGTTCAAAATCAATATCAAAATGCATTTTCATGATGCTGATGTATGTTTTAATTGATTCTGGAATTTCTTCTGTACACACCACACCTAATTCCTTTGCGTTGATCCAAATAGTTAATGTCTGTATGATTGTTAGAAATCTATCATTTTTAACTTCTGAACTTGAAATTGATTTTGTATATCTTTCTGCAAATTCCCATGCAGTAACAAAATCTACACATTTTACGCCAAAAACAGATAATAATTGCTCTTGTACACTCTCTGCTTTTTTGAATGGTACTTTGTTGATGATGTATGGAAAATTAACTTTGTCTGGAAGATAATTTGGCAGTGGTCCCCATATTGTAATTATTTTTGTTTCTGGTTTTAATTTATTAAATTTTTTAACCATACTCTTTATGGTTTTCTCATCTGTGAACCAAAATAAAATTACAGTTGCATCTGAAATATCTGATTCCTCTATATTCTGATGAATTAATTTTACATCGATATTTTTTTCTTTAATGTTTTTTTGTGCATTTTGAATTTTTTCTAAGTTGTTATCTATCCCTATGGCTTTTTTAACTTTAAATTCATTAATTGCAATCTCTATCCCCTTTTCATTGTTACATCCTAGATGAAAAAATATGTCGTTTTTTCCTAAATTTGAAAATTTGAAAATTTCTTTAAGTGTTTTTTCAGGTAATTGAACATCCTCGCCACTAAGTAAATTTTTTGGCAGTGTTTGTAAATATTCTTCAATTTTCATTAATTATGATATTTTAAGCAAGAATTTATTCTCTTATGCTTTCTAATTTTGACACTGCTTGCCATAACTGGGTTCTTACATATGATGGCATGTTTGCATCTTGTGTAATATCGTCAAGTAGGCTAACTGCATTTGCAGCTCTTACTGCTAATGCATCTTCTTCTTTTACTAACTCTGTAACAAGATCTGTAATTGATTTTTTAACCGTTTTTGGAGTGGAGTTTGTAGATACAATCAGATTTAGTGTATCGATAGCTTCTTTCATTGCCTGTTTATTTTGAGTCTCGTCTACCATTTTTTACACATTTTGTTAAAAATTAGCCGTATATAGTTACATCTCTACAAATACGTTGTCTGATTCAACTATGACGTCATACGATGTTAAATCTCTGAGNTTTACTGGAAATTTTAAAAATTTACCTGTTTTACAATCAAACTCTGCTGCATGCCATCCNCAAGTAATCGTACACCCGTCTAATTTACCTTCAGATAAACTAGAACCTGAATGTGTACATGAATCATCTGTAGCACAATATTCNCCATCAATATTTGCAACTAGGATGTCTCTGCCATCAATTGACACTTTAATCATTTTTCCAGGAGTNATGTCTGATGTTTTTCCTGCAATTATTCTTCCCATGGTAATTTTTATTTGTTCATTCTTAATATTTTTTTTGTATATGAAAATTCGAGAAGCAAATTCTTTTGATAAAATTCCAGTTCTAAAATTTTGTAAGAACACATTTTCTTGGGGGGATTATATTGATAAAGTTTGGTCTTCTTGGTTAGAAGAAGGTAATTTGTTTTTATTTGAAAAACAATTTCCAGTTGGCATATGTCATGCATTTTATTCTGAAAATCAAATATGGATTGAAGGAATTAGAATTGATCCTAATTTTAGAAGGGAAAAGATTGGTTCAAAACTTGTTACTCACGCTGAATTAATTGGAAAAAAAACTAACGCATTATTTTCTTACATGTTAATAGACACTGAAAATATTCCGTCTATTTCCATGGCTAATTCATTAAATTATGAACTATCTGAAATATGGCACTTTTATTCATTAGTTCCTAAAATAAATTCTCATTATAAAATTGAATTTGTAAAATCCGTACCTTCTAATCTATTTCCTTATTATGTAAATTCCTGGAGATGGTTTTCAACTAATGAAAAAATTCTATCGGATTTGTGCGCTCAAAATAAAGTCATTCAATCTAGTTTGAATGGTCAAATTTCTGTTGCCATAGTTGCAGATTATAAACATGATGAAAAGACTTTGATTGTAACTCTATTTTCAGGCTCATTTGAAACTTTATCTGATATTATTTCTTATTTACAAAATTATGCAATTGAAAAAAATTATGAGCGAATTCAAATTTTAACTAAACAGAAATTATCTTCATTTGATTCTTTAGAATATAGAATTTCATTCAATTTGATGAGAAAATCTTTGATTTAATTTGATTTAACTACTCTTATTGTATTGTTTAACATTCCTAAGCCTTCTATTTCCATTTCTATTTCATCGCCGTCTTTTAGATATACTGCATTTGGTTTGTTTAACATTGTACCTGCTGGTGTTCCTGTTGAAATTATGTCTCCTTTTTCTAATGTCATCACTTTACTAATTTTTGCAACTATCTCTGGAATTTTAATAAACATTTTGTTTGTTGAAGAGTTTTGTCTTATTTCCCCATTAACTTTTGTTGACATTTTTAGATTTTGGATTTTCTATTTCATCAGCTGTTGTAATCCATGGTCCGCATGGTGCAAATGTATCGAATCCTTTTCCTCTGGTAAATTGTTTATCTGTTTTTTGAATATCTCTTGCTGATGTGTCATTGAAAATCATATATCCAAATATCATGTCTTTTGCATCCTCTACACTGATATTTTTACAATCTTTTCTAATGATCAAGGCTAATTCGATTTCATAATCTAATTGTGTGACAAAGTCTGGACATACGATATCTGATTTTGTATGATTTAGTGTTGTTCTTGGTTTCATTACAAATGCTGGATCTTCAATTGCTTCTAATCCCTGCTCTTTTGCATGATCCGAATAATTGAATGCTAGACATATTATTTTACTTGGATTTGGAATTGGTGCTAATAGCTTATATTTTGAAATATCTTCCCTGTATTCTAATTCGTTTATTTTATTCTTAATTTCATCATACCATCCATCAAACAAAAAATCTTTGACATTGATGGGAATTGGTACGCCTGTTAATTCTGTAATTTCACTTTTTATAGCTATTTTAGTGTCTTTAAGAAAACCGTATGTTTCACTGGTGCCATCTGTTACTCTAACTATTTTCATATTTCATCACTTATGTGTAAAAATCGCTTGATTTTGTGAATCTTTTCTACAATATCCAAATCTAATAAATTGTATCTCATCTCCGTCTTTTATCTGTAAGTAATGTGGCTCACAATATGCCGTTATCTCTTTTAAACTATCTTCATTGAATTCATCATTAATAAACAGGATTTTTGGAATAATCATTTTAATTTGATGTGCTGTTTTTTGTGAAACCCATTGTATTTTTGGAATGCTTTTAATGTCTCCGTCTTCTGCAAATTCTCCTTCTAATTCTTCTCCTTGCTTTGTAATCAAAATATTCCCTAATCCTAAAAGTCTTATTTTCCCCCCTTCTTTGATATTTTCTGCATCTTCTCCGGAAATATAGAAACTTCCGTCAACATCAATTTTTCTTTTACCCATATCATTTACTGGATGATTTGATACTTCTACTGACGTGATTGATAAATTTTTTACTACAAGTTTTTTTGGATTACTAACCATATACAATCTAATACTATTTTCATCAACAAATTTTCTATTAAATGCTTCAAGCGAATCAAACGGTGCAAGTGTATTTGCTTTAGTTAATCCCAATGACATGATGAATTTTCTAATGGCTTCTGGTTTTATTCCTCGTTTTTTTAATCCCTCTAAAGTTGGTAATCTAGGATCATCATACCATGAAACTTTTCGTTCTTCAATTAAAGGTCTGATTACTCTTTTTGAAATTGGCATACCTTTGAATTCCAATCTTGAGAAAAATCCTTGTTCTGGTTTTCTCATATTCAGTGAATCTAAAATTGTCTCAGTTAGCTCTTCTCTTAATTCAAATTCTTTTGAACGAAAAGCATGTGTAACTCCATCGATACTATCCTCAATCGCAACTGCAAAATCATAACTTGGCCAAATTCTATATTTTTCACCTAGTGTGTAATGTTTTCCCTCTATTATTCTGAATAACACTGGATCTCTCATTACTGCATTATCTGCTTCCATGTTTCCACGGAATCTAACAACTGCTTCACCTGGTTTGAATTTGGTTTCCATTTTTTCCCAATTTTTGATATTTTTATCTAAATCTTCTCTACTGCATTTACACGCTTTTCTTTCGCGTCTATTTTTGCTAATATCCTCTCTTTTACATTTACAAATGTAGGCCTTTCCCGAATTAATCAATTCAATCCCTTTTTCATAAAATACTTCCATATCATCCGAAGTACTTTTCACTATGTCAAATTCTATTCCTAACCATTCTAATCCTACTTTAATTGCTGCATGATATTCCATCCTTTCAGCTTCTGGATTTGTATCGTCCATTCTTAGAATAAATTTTCCTCCGTACATTTTTGCATATTCTGAATTGATGATAGCTGCCTTTGCATGTCCGATATGCGGATAGCCGTTTGGTTCTGGTGGAAATCTTGTAATGACATTTCCTTGTTGTGCATTTTCCAACTCGGGCAGTCCTTCTCTTTCTTTTATTTTCTCTTTAGGTGCTAAAACCTCTGGAAAATTTTCATCAATTTCTTTTTTTTGTTCATCCATTGATAACTGATTTACACTAGACACAATTTCAGATATTTCAATTGAAATTTCCTTCACTTTGGTTCTAAATTCTGGTTTAGTTCCAAGAATTTTTCCTAAAATTATCTTATCTCGAGTTTCTCCTTCGTGTTCAAATGCATTTTGAAGAGTCATTTTCCTAATTTCTTTTTTTATTTCTTCATNCATGATAGTTCCCTCTGTTGTAACTATACACTTCGCCTAACTACAAAATCCAATAATGCTGTTAACTCTACTTTAGCTGAACCTGTATAATTTTTCAATGATTTTTCTGACTTTTCTGCATATTTTAGTGCCTGATTTCTAACTTTTTCCTCTATTCCTAATGCACGTATTACCTCTACAGCCTTGTTTAGATCACTTTTTGAAATTTTNGAATTTCCAAATGCNTTCANAATTATTTTTCTCTCGTTACCCTTTGCTAGTTTTATTGCCATTAAAATTGGCAATGATTTCTTACCTTCTCTCAAATCATTTCCTACTGGTTTCTTTGTAA
>JGI26262J51727_1000746_pt1 | contig 16455 bp, 14 predicted proteins | sample SaaInlV_150m_DNA_3_FD_51727 | JGI IMG/M metagenome (IMG submission 51727)
GTAAAACAAGATGCGATTCCTGGAATGAGTATTCCATTACATTTCACTGCAACTATGACATCGGAAGAATTTTTAAAAACAACTGTTGGGACTTCTCGAGAAGGGAAAGGATTAGAAATTGCTTGTGCTCAACTTTGTGGTTTAGGGCACTACCGAATGAAAGGGTTCATGACCGTTCATGATGATGATGGCTACCAAGCCTGGCTTGTTGAACAAGCAGAATATCTTGAAGAAGAATCCGGAGATGATGATTGGGGCGACGACGACTGGTAGAAAACGAACTTAATCCATTTTAATTAAAAGCCCTGTTAACTTAGTTTGTCTAAGGACGGGGCTTTTTATTATCTTGTTGTTAAAAGTAATACTTATAGTTGTAACTACAATGTCATTATAATGATAATAGTTATGGAATAAAATAAAAAGCCTCACTTCTCGTCGGAGAAACAAGGCTTACATTAAAGTACCGCGGAAAGGGCTCGAACCTTCACACCCAAAGGGCACCAGATCCTAAATCTGGCGTGTCTACCAATTCCACCACCGCGGCATAAAATTAAGACCAGAAATTACAGATTATTCCAATAAAAAAGCCCTGCAAAAACAGGGCTTTTTAAAATATAGACCTTAAGTCAAATTATTTCATTAAGATCATTTTTTGAGTAAATACTTTATTTCCAGTATGAAGCCTTGTTAAGTAAACACCCGCACTTACAGCCTGACCAAATTGGTCATTTGCATCCCACGAAACAATATGGCGTCCACCAATTTGTTTTTCATTCACAAGCGTTTTCACATTNCGACCCATGATATCAAATATNTCTAAACGAACATTTGAATCAGTTGCTAAATCATANGTAATAACCGTGGATGGGTTAAANGGGTTCGGATAGTTTTGATGTAATGCAAATTCACCTGGCAAACTAACATCTCCATCTAAGGCCAAATAGCCTGTGAACTGGGCAAAACCATGAAAAACAGTTGTTAAAGGATTAGCACCNGCATCTCCAGCAGCAAAATTAATCATGGACATTATAATAGATGAATTTGTCAGATTGTTATCAAATTCGACTTCAATTTCTAGAATAGGTCCTGAGCCAGCTTCAATGCCTGATGAAAAATCATAGCCTAAGAAATAATAGGTTCCATCTTCCATTTCTTCAGAACTTCCATCAACAATTCCATCATCGAATCGACCAACAGGAGTCACGTTTGTAACCATCATGCTACTTGGTAAATCAACTATAGTAAATTGTAATGTTCCAACTGTTTCAGTATTGTCCAAATGGACTTGGAATGTTCCGCTTCCACCTGGTGACAAATTACCACTTACATTTTGAATGGTATATGCAGCAGGCGGTAGCCCGATATACACATCTGCCGGTACTGATTCCGTATGCATCGGTAAATCATTAATATCTGTAATTTCAGAATCTGATACATCAATGATAACTTCTGAGGCATCTGGAATTCCTGCTGGAATTTCAAATGTAATGTCTGCAATATGAGAGATGCCTGGATTAATCGGAGCATTATGAGAATTATTTACCATTATTACACGATAAATATTACCAATAACCGTTCCAGAAATGTCCCAGTTTGAAAAATCATGTGCACTACCTACAGTAACATTCGTTCCCGTAAGATAAGGTGGATTTGCAACTATATCTAATTGAATACCATAAACTGGTTGAGTATTTTCAAAAAGATAAGATGTTGTAAAACTGCCACCATCTTCACCATATCCTCCCATAANCATATTATATTGTGTTTCTATGCCCACATCATAAGATCCATTTTCTGCTGTCCAATTCAGATTNACATAATTTACGTCCTGAATGGATGTTGCATTTGAATAATTTAAATTTACCATCATGGATTCGTCTGCATCTGGATACAAGATTGCACGACAAACAGCTCCGTCTCCACTTGCAAGTGGCGTGCCAAGACTTATTCCGGTAATTGCAATTGTACCATTACCTTGATCTGAAATTTCTACTGACCAATCTGCAGTTCGATCTGTTGGAATTACGTTGATACTATTAATCACATTTGGATCATCCATAATTTCAAAATAAAACAATCCCAATTGAGTTTCATTATTGATATAAAAATCAAGGGTATCCATTTGCCCCGTGAGTGAGCTACCATTATCCATCCAAAGTTCAACCCATTCAACCGGAGTGGCTGAAACAGTATTTGTTGCCCCTGATTCTGATCCATCAGGATAAATTGCAGTCACATAGTAATAATAAGTTGTGCTGTTTACAACTTCATCATCTAGATAAGAGGTAGTAGTTCCATTCACTTCACCAATTTCATCAAAATCTGTTGTTGAATTATATGAGCGATAAATTTTATAAGCATCCAATTCAACCGGACGTGTATTTCTTTGCGTTTCTGTGGGAGGTGTCATGGGTGTAAAAGATCCAGATGCAACAAAGGAAGGTTCACCCAAGGTTAGATTTAATTGAGAAAAATCCGTCATTGAAATATTTTTATTTTCAGGAAGATTTTCTATAAAAGATGTATTTGTCACAGAAAATCGACCAGCAGAAACATCAAATTGAACCGATTCCTCTGTACCATTCCAACCGGTACCTAAATTTGAAAACATTTCTTCTTCGTCAACATAAATTGCGTAACCACCAGGAGAATAAATACCATCACCATAAGAATCATAAATTGTAAAAGTATAAGATCCAAATAGCAATTCCATATCCCAAGAATATTCAGTATTGTTATCAAGAGCAGCATCCATATAAGACTCAACAACATCTCCCGTTGCATCATCTACGATTTGCCATGTTGTTTCATATCCCCAGTTGTCTGTAATAACAACAATGGAAGCTGGATATGAAAAGATTGGACCAATCGGTGGATCCCAACTAAGAGAAACTTCCTCATCCATTCCGTCTTCTGCAACAAGATTATGGGGCTCTTCGATATATCCGGGTGATACAACAACTGTTCCTGAATCAGCACCTCCCACCCAATAAGTTCCACCAATATCATCTGTAATAGTTACTAAATCAAAATTAATTCCAACATTAGAATTGTAAGCATCATCATGGACAGTCATACCCAAGGTAAGAATTGCTCCATCACCCGCTTCAATATTTCCATTTTCAGGATCATACATGATGACACGTGTTGCGCCATTATCTAAATCATTGTATTCAACAGAAAATCCAGCTGAACGATCGGTTGTAGTAAAACTTGTAATATCTAAAAAGTCAGGTGTATCATATATGTCAAATTGAAGACCACCAACAAGACCACTATTTTCTAAATCAATATCAATGGAAACATTTTCGCTCACATCACCCGTATCCGTTCCAGCACTTAAAAAAACCACATCGCCAATAACAATTGAACCGTCTCCAGTTGTACTGGTAATAATACCGCCATCTGCATCACTCACTGCTAAATCATACATTTCCAAATTAAGGAGCGCTGATAAAATTTCTGATCCGTCAAAATGGAGATTAAGAACGATTGCATCTCCACCAGCAGCAATACTTCCTGAATTATTTGAATAAAATACAACACGACCAGATCCATCATCAAATACAGTATAATCAGCATTGAAATTTTCATCATCAACAGCTGTCACACCAGATAATTCAACTAAAATTGGGAGTGCAACCACATCAAATTGAAACCCACCTACAGCATCATCTGGATTTGTGACTGTTACGGGTACAACGATATCGGATGTATATCCATCCACTTCTACATCACTTAAGGATACGGTTACATTTGCAAAACCCACCCCAACAACTAACAGTGGGAAAAGTGTAATTATTAACCATTTGCGCAATATTGTCATTTTGTCCTCCGACAATTAGTATAACTATTAAAATTTGATTTTGTAAAGTGATAGGAATCCCCAAACCTCTTCGGGAATAAAGGCCAAATTACATTCATAAAGATAACGATTTTATACCGTTAATTCACTCATATTTTATTTTTACAACGCTTCGGAAATATCAGCGTAAATATCCTCAAGATTCTCGATACCAACAGATAGACGAATCAAATCCTCTGTGAGCCCCATCATATCCTTCATTTCAACAGGGACAGATCCATGTGTCATATCATAGGGAATACAGACCAAACTTTCTACCCCTCCTAAACTTTCAGCTAAAGTAAACAGATTAATTTTTGATAAAAATTGATCTCGAGCTTCAATCGAGCCTAATCTTATGGAAATCATGCTCCCGAAAATTGGATGCCCATTAGGATTAAGTTGTTGACGTTTTGCCAATTCAAATTGTGGATGGCTAGCTAAACCAGGATAAATAATTGATTCAATAGCATGATGTGACTCTAGTCTGTGACACAGTTCTAAAGCATTATCCGATTGTTTTTGAACGCGAAGCCCCAAGGTTTTTGTACTTCGTAAAAGTAACCAACAATCAAATGGACTTGGAATAGCTCCACCTGACTTTTGGATGAAATAAAGACTATCCGCCAAATCACTATTATTAGTAATTAATATTCCACCTATCAAATCGCTGTGTCCGCCAATATATTTTGTGGCACTATGCATAACAAGGTTTGCACCAAGCGCCAATGGACTTTGTCCGTAAGGACTCATAAATGTATTATCAACGACTAGCTGAATTCCGTTTTTCTTACATAAAGTTGATGTGGATTTAATATCACAAATTTCTAAAAGCGGATTTGTGGGCGTTTCTACAAATATCCATTTTGTATTGGACTGAATGGCAGATTCGATTTGGTCACTAAATCTTGTATCTACAAAATCAAATTCAATTCCGTGACGAGATAAAACTTCCACACACATTCGATAGGTTCCGCCGTAAACATTTCTTCCAACAATGACATGATCGCCTTGGCTTAGGGTTTGAAAAAGTGCAGTTATTGCTGCCATTCCACTTGAAAATGCGATCCCATAATCACCGCCTTCTAATGAGGAAATATTTTCTTCATATCGTTGCCGAGTTGGGTTAACTGCACGAGAATAATCATACCCTTTATCTTTCCCGACAGCATCTTGTTGGTACGTGGATGTAACATGGATTGGAGGCGACACAGCTCCGGTTTCTTCATCTGGTTTATTCCCCACATGGATTGCTTTAGTTTCGAACCGTAATTTTTTCGACATTATGACACCTGAGTATATCCTCTATTTAAATAATTCTGGAGTTTTTTATATTTGATCTCAATTTGTTTTCCATCGGAACCTCGAACCGTTACCTTTTCATTTCGGCCATGTTTTTCTCCGACCTGGACCGGTGTCCGAACTTGTTGAGGCTGGTTGGATTGTTGAGCAGGTGCTTTCCCTTGAAATCCCATACCCGTCATATCTTCATGAGAGGTTTGAACATTTCGGACAGACCTTTCTTGAACATGTTGGGGTTGTTCCATTCCTTGAATTTGTGTTCGGAATAATCGCTGAATGGTAACAGCATTCATATCAACCATCATTTCTTGAAACATTTTAAATCCTTCTGATTTATATTCCAATAAAGGATTTTTCTGCCCATAAGCTCTCAAGTTGATTCCTTCCCTCAATTGATCCATAGCATAAAGGTGATCTTTCCATTTATCGTCAATTGTCCGAAGAATAACATATCGTTCAAAACCACGCATCATATCTTCTGGCAGCAAGGATTCCCTTGCTTTATAAACGGATTTTGCATCTTCCACAACCCAATCTGCAATCTCATTTGCTGTCAGTTCAGCATTCCCTTTAACATCTTGAATTTTTTCAAGCGTTGCATCCACCATAATATGTGAAGCAAATACTTGTTTTAAATGATCCCAATCCCAAAAATCTGGAATACCCAATCCAGATTGATTTTCAATTTCGTCCATGACAAAATCATCTAGAATTTGTTCTGCAGTTTCTTGAATTTTCTTACCGGATAATGCTTGATTTCGAATGTCATAAACAACTTGTCGTTGTTGATTCATAACGTCATCATATTCTAATAAATGTTTTCGGGTCCCAAAGTTTCTAACTTCCACTTTCTTTTGTGCATTCGAAATCGCTCGTGTTACCATTTTTGCTGAAATGACTTCACCCTCTTCAATCCCCATTCTATCCATGATAGATGCAACACGGTCAGAGCTAAATAATCTCATGAGGTCATCTTCCAAAGACAAATAAAAGCGAGACGATCCAGGATCACCTTGTCGACCACTTCGCCCACGTAGTTGAAGATCAATCCGTCTGGATTCATGACGCTCTGTTCCGATAATGTGTAGTCCGCCCAATTCTTTGATGCCTTCACCTAATTTTATATCTGTTCCACGTCCAGCCATATTTGTGGCGATTGTGACGGCACCTCTTTGTCCAGCCCTGGCCACGACTTCAGCTTCACTTTGGTGTTTTTTCGCATTCAAAACACTATGTGGAATATTTTTCCGTTTTAGCATTCGTGAAAGTAATTCTGAGATTTCCACTGAAATGGTACCTACTAAAACGGGTTGCCCATTATGATGACATTCAGAAATCTCATCAATTGCAGCATTATATTTTTCACGTTTTGTTTTATAGACTAAATCTTCTCGATCATCTCGAGAAATTTCACGATGCGTTGGGACGACAGTCACATCTAATCCATAAATGGATCCCAATTCTTCTGCTTCTGTTTCTGCCGTTCCTGTCATCCCGGCTAATTTATCATAAAGACGAAAATAATTTTGAATGGTGATTGTTGCCAATGTTTGAGTTTCACGTTCAATTCGAACATTTTCTTTCGCTTCTAAAGCTTGATGCAATCCATCAGAGTATCGACGTCCGGGAAGAACACGACCTGTGAATTCATCAACAATCATCACCTTGCCATTATCCAAAACATATTCTACATCTTTTTCGTACATTGTGAAAGCACGTAGTAATTGATTGAAGTTGTGGATTGTTCCACTGCGTTGAGCATGTAGTTGATGCGCTTTCTCTTTTTCTTGCTCTTTTTCGATTGATGAAAAGTTGTCATTTTCATCAATTTCCAATAATATTTCGCCAAGATCAGGAATAATAAATGTTTCAGGATCATCAGGTGAAAGAACGTTTCTTCCCTTATCTGTGATATCCATAACATGGCTTTTTTCATCAATAGAGAAATAAAGATCATCATCCACTTCGTGCATTTTTTTGTCGCGGATATAATTTGATTCAATATCGTGAGCCAATTTAAGCATACCAGTTTCCTGGAATATTTTCATCACTTGACGATGTTTTGGCATCCCTCTTTGAGCTTGAAGTAATTTTAATCCAGCTGCGTCTTCATCGTCTGCATTTAATAATTTTTGAGCTTCCCTGACAAGTTCTGCCACAAGATTTGTTTGTAATTTAACCAATTGCTGCACACCCGGTTTCAGGGTTGTAAACGTTTCATCCACGGGAGCATCCACTGCCCCAGAAATAATTAAGGGAGTTCGAGCTTCATCAATCAGAACACTATCTACTTCATCTACAATAGCAAATGAATGGCCACGTTGGACCTTATCTTCTTTTTGAAGAGACATATTATCTCGAAGATAATCAAATCCAAATTCATTATTTGTACCGTAGGTTATATCTTGATTATACATTTCGCGGCGTTTGACATTATCCATGGAATTCAAAATAAATCCGACAGATAGTCCTAACTTTTTATAGACTTCGCCCATCCATTCTGCATCGCGTTGAGCTAGATAATCATTCACGGTGATTACATGAACTCCCCGACCCGTAAGGGCATTTAAATAAATGGGCATTGTGGAAACAAGCGTCTTCCCTTCACCTGTTTTCATTTCAGCCACTTTTCCTGAATGAAGGGTTATTGCCCCAAGTAATTGCACATCATAAGGAATCATTTCCCACTGAGATTCTCTTCCAGAAATTTGCCAAGAAGTGCCACAAAGTCTTCGACATGTTTCTTTTACAATCGCGAATGCTTCCACCATAATAAAATCTAAAGCACCGTGCTCAGCTTTCAATATTTCTGCTGCACGTTCTTGTCGATCCATATCTGCAGAGAGAGATTCTTCTTTCTCTCTACGCTGATTAATTACAAATTCTTTTAATTCTTGAGTTCTCGTGACAAAATCTTCATCAGATTTAGACGTTAACGTTTCACAAAATTGATTGATCTTATCCGCTGTGGGATGGAGTTTTTTCATCTCCCGATCAGATTTTGTACCAAAAAATCTAGCCAATATCATTTTAATTAATTCTTTTCTTGTTTTTTATTTTCTTTATAAACGGCATCCAGAATTCCATTAATGAACCCTGAACTTTCTTCTGTACTATACACTTTAGAGATTTCCACCATTTCACTTATAGAAACTTTAGGTGGTATGTCATCCATATGAACTATTTCACAAATACCCATTCTTAATAAAACACGATCCACTTGGGCCACTCTATCAAACTCCCAATTTACAAGGTGATTTTTTATAATATCATCTGCCCATTCACTATGGTCTATCACACATTGGTAAAGAGATAAAATAAAAACCGAGTTTTTTTTCCTTTCGGGAAATGTATCTAAGATGCGTTGCAAAACAAGTTTCGGATCTTCATCAGAAAATTGCTGAGCATATAGAGCTTGAAGCACGCCTTCCCGCGCATCTCTGCGTGGATGATTGTTAGATGTTATCACGTTTCCCCATAACATTTTTCTTAGGCAAATAAACATTTTTCAATTTGCCAACTTCCTTCATCCGTAATTCTGCCACCTTTAATGCAGCTTCATGTGTCGTTACGCCTGCTGCTTCAGCTTCACTATAAATCGTCATAAGCATATCATAAATTCCTTCCGCTTGGCGAAATGCGCGTTCCCGATTATATCCTTCAATTTCATTCGCAACATTAATTAAACCACCTGCATTGATGGCAAAATCTGGTGCATAGAGAATTCCTCTATCTTTTAACATTTGTCCATGAACATCTTCATCTTTTAACTGATTATTTGCTCCTCCGGCCACCAATGAACATTTCAATCTAGGAATGGTATTATCGTTCAATGTGGCACCTAAAGCGCATGGAGTATAAATATCAACATCAGCATCATAAATATCATCCAATCCAATCACCTCCGCACTGAATTCATCCACAACTCGTTTTAGTGCATCGGAATCAATATCAGTTACAATAAGTTTTACACCCTCTTCTGCTAAATATTTACAAACATAATAACCTACATGACCAACCCCTTGAACACCTACCTTTAATCCAACTAAAGAATCTCTTCCTAATTGTTTTTTCACGGTTGCTTTGATGCCTGCAAATACACCGAGTGCAGTCACAGGAGACGGATCGCCACTGCCGCCCAATGCACGAGAAATTCCCGTAACATATTTAGTTTCCATCCGAACCCATTCCATATCTTTTACACTGGTTCCCACATCTTCTGCAAACCCATTCCATATCTTTTACACTGGTTCCCACATCTTCNGCAGTGATGTAACGTCCGGAAAGACCTTCTACAAATCTTCCAAATGATCTGAAAAGTATTTCAGTTTTGTCCGTTTTTGCATTTCCAATAATTACTGCTTTTCCACCGCCAAGATTTAAACCGGCGATGGACGCTTTATAACTCATTCCACGAGCGAGTCTTAAAACATCGGTAAGTGCATCGGCTTCAGATTCATAATTCCACATCCGGCAACCGCCCAAAGCAGGACCAATGGTGGTATTATGAATTGCAATAATTGCTTTTAAACCTGTATCTTGATCATTACAAAAAACAACTTGTTCATGCCCTCTTCTATCCATTTCTTCAATAATAATTGACATATTGTCTCCTATTTATAAATCTATTTTTGGGGATATTTCATTAAAAACAACAACCATCATTGAAGTAAATCTCTCGCAATAACAAGTTGTTGAATTTCTGAAGTCCCCTCATAGATTTGAGTTATTTTTGCATCTCTCATGAGTCGCTCAACACCATATTCTTGCATGTATCCATATCCTCCATGAATTTGTACGCAATCCGTTGCCGCCTTCATGGCAGTAGATGAGGCAAATAATTTTGCCATTGAGCTTTCTCGGATATAATTTTTTCCTTCATCCTTTAATTTTGCAGCTCGCCAAATTAAAAATCTTGCCGCATCAATTTCTGTTGCCATATTAGCTAGGATATTTTGGATGGCTCCAAATTCACCAATGGTTTTACCAAATTGTTTTCGTTCTTTTGCATAAGTAATGGATGCATCTAAAGCGGCACGAGCTAAGCCAAGTGCCTGCGCAGCAATTCCGATTCGTCCGCCGCCTAAAGCTTTCATGGCGATTTTGAATCCTTGTCCTTCTTCCCCAATTCTATTTTCTACAGGAATCCTGCAATTCTCAAAATAGAGTTCACAGGTATCGGATGCGCGAATTCCTAGCTTATCTTCCTTTTTACCAACCGATAGTCCCGGGGTACCTTTTTCAACTACAAAAGCAGTTATTCCCTTATAGCCAGCACCTTTTTCTGTTAGACAAAATAAAGTAACAATATCAGAATTAATCCCGTTTGTTACCCAATTTTTTGTTCCATTAATTACATAATGATCACCGTCTTTTTGGGCAAACGTTCGCATATTACTGGCATCAGAACCTGATTGAGGTTCACTCAAACTATATGCTCCTAATTTTGTTCCACTAGCAAGGGATCGTAAATATTTTTCTTTTTGTTTTTCTGTTCCATAATCAACAAATAGTTGGCAAACGAGTGAATTATTTACAGACATTACCGTAGATGTGGCTAACTCAACAGCCGCAATCTCTTCCATGGCAATTACATAAGTAACCGTATCAAATCCAGAACCGTCCCATTCTTCTGGAACCATCATTCCCATAAATCCCAATTCACCTAATAATTTAATTTGTTCATTAGGAAATTCCGCTTTATCATCTCGTTCAATAACGCCTGGCGCTAAATGCTCCCGGGCAAATTCTCGAGCTGTTTGTTGAATCAATTCTTGATCAGATGTTAAGGTGAAATCGATCATATTTTTTCCACAATTAATGCGGATGCTTCGCCGCCACCAATACACAAAGTTGCTAATCCATATTTTGCATCAGTTCGGTTCATTCCATTCAAAAGTGTTGTAAAAATTCGGGCGCCGGACGCTCCGATAGGATGCCCAATTGCCACAGCTCCTCCATAAATATTTACTTTAGCTGGATCAATTTTAAAATCATCAATGGCGGCCATAGTTACGGCAGAAAATGCTTCATTAATTTCCCAAAGATCAATATCATCCGCTGAAAGGTTTGCTTGTTCCAGCACTTTTCCAATGGCTATTCCAGGAGCAGTTGTAAACCATTCAGGCTCGTGAGCAGCAGACGCTTGTGCTACAATTCTTGCTAGTGGTTTGAGCCCTAATTCATTCGCTTTTTCTTCATTCATGACCAAAATGGCTGCAGCACCATCATTCAATTTGGACGCATTTGCAGCAGTAATTGTCCCATCTTTTTCAAACGCAGGACGAAGTATGGGGATTTTATCAAATCGCGCTTTTCCCGGTTCTTCATCTTCTGATACAACAATTGGATCCCCTTTTCGTTGGGGGATTCTGACGGGAACAATTTCGGAATCAAAGACACCTTCTGCTTGAGCAGTTTGGGCGCGTTTATAGGATGAGATTGCAAATTCATCTTGCGATTCGCGGGTATAATTTCGATCTGAAGAAAGTAATTCTGCACAATTCCCCATGTGTGTATCCTTGTAAGCATCCCAAAGTCCATCATGTATCATACTATCAATCATTTTGCCATGACCTAGTCGCTGTCCACCTCGTGCATTTTGAAGCAAATAAGGTGAATTAGACATACTTTCCATTCCACCTGCAATTACAACATCTGCATTGCCACCGCGTATAACTTGATCCGCCAACATCACTGCTTTTAGACCTGAGCCACACATTTTATTAATGGTAAGCGTTTCAACTGAATTAGGTAATCCAGCATTGAGGGTTGCTTGCCGAGCTGGTGCTTGTCCTAAACCTGCCGATAAAACATTTCCCATAATTACTTCATCAATCTGAGAATGGTCAATCCCGGTTTCGTCTAAAATTGCTTTAATCGCCGTTGCTCCAAGGTTTGGAGCAATTACAGATGACAAATTACCTTGAAATGCGCCGACGGGTGTCCGTTTCGCCGAAACAATAACTGATTTCCGTTGCATCGTTTTCCTTTAAAAAGCGTGTATAAAAGAGTCTGTAAATTAAAAAATCTTTTCCCCAAAAACTGAAAATAGATTAAAGTTATTTTTTGAGAAAAATACTATTAAAAAGGGCTGGATTCAGTGCGTCAATTTGAAGAATCTTCATTCTTCAAATTTTCATCGTAAGCTTGAATAATTTTCATTACAAGAGAATGGCGAACCACATCACTTGGATCTAATGTAATAAATCCTATTCCTTCAACATTATTTAAAATGTTCGTCACTTGAATTAAACCTGAATCTGAGCGTTTTTTCAAATCAATTTGAGTAATATCACCGGTTACAATTGCCTGCGATCCAATCCCAAGTCTTGTTAAAAACATTTTCATTTGTAAAGCTGTGGCGTTTTGCGCCTCATCCAAAATCATATAGGCGCTATCCAAAGTTCGTCCACGCATGTACGCTAGTGGAACCACTTCAATATAATTTTTTTCCAAAAGTTGGGCTAATTTATTCTCAGGAAAAATTCTCCCCAGGGAATCATATAGTGGTGCCAAATATGGGTCCACTTTTTCTTTTAAATCACCCGGTAAAAAACCAAGATGCTCTCCAGCTTCTACGGCTGGGCGACATAAAATGATTCGATCAACTTCATTATTTTCTAATGCGGCTACCGCGAGGGCAACTGCCAAAAAAGTTTTTCCAGTCCCGGCAGGTCCAATACAGAAAACCACATCATTTTTATAGACCGTTTTAACGTAATTTTCTTGCCCGTTAGTTTTTGGAACTATTGCACCTTTTTTCCCATAGTGAATAACCAAGTCTGGTGTATGATGCTCCCCATTGGATTTTCCATTGGATGACGTAATCAGACGAATCAAATTTTGAACATCTCGTACAGAAAGACTCCCCTTACTGGAAAGCGTTTCCATCATTTCGTGGAGGACTTCATGCGCATGGTCTACATCGTGAGTATCGCCCTGAATTTTTATTACTTCTCCTCGTGCGATAATTGTGATAGGTATAGCAGCTTCAATTAGTTTAATATGTGAATCAGCCACGCCCAGTAAAGCTGTCGGTTCTAATGTTTTTAATTCAATGGTCTTTTCCATAGCCTTAAGTAATTTGTATTTTCATGGCTGGAAATTTAGGCTTAAGGACACATTTAAACTTGAAACAAAAACTCAATCTAATTATTTTTCTTCTTACAGGATTTTTCATCTTGAATTGTGCAGGTGCGAATTATCAATCCCATGCTAAAGTTCAAAATGTAGATTTTCTCATTGAACAGGGAAAACTAAATTGGGAGCAACGATCCGATTCATTGGCTCTAAAAAAAGCTGAACATTTTATTAGCCTAGCCATTCAACAAAGACCCTCAAATTTTGAATTGGCCGTCTTATATAGTAAAATTTTATATACTCGAGGATTATTTGTTGAAAAAGAGGCATCCAAACAAGATGCCTTATTTTTACTCGCAAGTGAACATTGTAAAAATGCGGTCTTAACTCATCCCGATTTTTCCAGTATCTATGAACGTGCACAGGGCGATAGTTCGTTTAAAATGCTTACAGCTTTATCGGGTGCTCCTAGTTCTGTTGTGCCTGGATTATTTTGGTGGGCAACCAACCTTGCTCGTTATCTTAATTCCAAGCCTGTGATTGAACGATTGAATCATCGGGAATTGGTTGAAGTTATGATGCATCGAACTTTATCCTTAGAACCGGGATTTCATTATAGTGGTCCCTATCGGTTTTTTGGCTCTCTTTATACACGAATTCCTGGTATTGAATTATCTCAATCAGAAACCTATTTTATACAAGCATTATCCAATAACCCAGAATACCTTGGGAATGCAGTCCATATGGCAGAATTCTATCATCAAAAAGCAGGGAATCGGGAACAATTTCATAGCCTTCTCCAAAAAGTCATTAAGACTGATTTGACATCCTACCCAGAAATGATGACCGAAAACTTATTTTATCAAGATAGAGCACAATTTTTACTTTCCCGGGAAACGTCTTTATTTGAGTAATAAATTTGTTTTTTAAAAAAACAAATCATCGTATTGAATCTGAAACAAATACTCCCCCATTTGTTTTAGTGGCGTGATAGCTCTAACTTCAATCAAACCTGTTAAGGAACTCTAATGAATATACATTATTCTATTCGTGATTTTATGGCGACTGATCTTATATCATTCTCGCCAGAGACACCCATCGAAACGGCAATAAAATCATTTCTTGATAATAAAATATCAGGCGCTCCTGTCATTGATGATGGAAATCTTGTGGGAATTCTTTCGGAAAAAGATTGTATGAAAACCTTATTTGAATCATCCTATTACAATAACTTGGGTGGACTTGTAAAAGAATATATGTCAACAAATCTTATGACTGTTAATGTCCATGATACTTTATCCAATGTAGCTGATAAATTTATAAAATCTCGATTTCGTCGTTTTCCCGTTATGGAAGGTGAGAAATTAGTGGGGCAAATTAGCAGAAGAGATGTTTTACGTGCCATCGATCAATTATCTAAAGAGGAACAATCATCATGAGAAAATTAATAATATTATGCCTTTTCGGCGCGTTGATGGGAAGCGGAAATGATTCTCTAAATAAAGCATCTGCAGCCATGAGAGCAGGGATGTATAAGGAAGCCTTGTCCCATATTTCTGATGCGCAAATAATGGATAGGTCCAACCCGGACATTTATCGAATGGAAGCGTTACTTCATGAAGCATTGGAAGATTTTGAACTTGCGCTAGCAGCCTGGAAAAATTGCTTAAAATATTCAAAAGATGAATTTATTAGTAGCGAAGCAAAAGTACATATCCAAAATCTGTCAACTGAATAATGAAAAAATTAGTTTTTATTTCTTTTCTCTTTGCTACAATTGCCTGTTGGAATGGTGCGGCAATTAGTGAATCATATAATTTTTCTGATGTAGGCTCAATAGAGATTATTCCTGTAATTGATCATTCTTATTTGCCCGGTTCAGGAGAAATGGTTGAATCGAGTCTAACCCATAATTTCCTAAAATATGGATTTAATATAAAAGAATTATCCGATCGCTTGCCTACCATTACACTAAAAGAAGGCGGCAAAACACTCGAGCTTTCTTGCATTATAACAGAATACACAGATTCAGAAATAATTATTGTACCGTATCACCACGAAAACCGAGGCTCAACCACGACAACTGTCAAACAAACAATTTCTACAGAAAGAAAAGAAGATCAAGCAAACACATCATCTTCCACAACCACCAAAACCGACGGTGGCGCAATTTCGTCCGGAAATAAAGTGAATTATACAAGTGCCAGAGTCGGAATAATGATCAAATTGAAAGATATTGATTCTGGAACAATCGTTTGGTCAAATTCATTTTGGTATAGTAGCTTAGAACTTCACCGAGCTACAGAGACTTGTGTCCGAAATGCGGTGAACCAAATGAGGAAATTGTTTCAATAGTTGCCACAATTCCTATATATACTAAAACCCAAACGTTTAGCCATGCTTACAGATTCTCATACAGAAAAATAATCCCTAAAAACAGGTGATCATTTCATCTGTGAAAAGATCATGCGTTCTTTACCCGAATGGTTCGGAATTAAAGAATTCCTGTTTAATTATGGTGAAATATTTGAGAATAGAAAAGCCGTCCTTCCGCCTGAAAAACGTTGGCGGACAAGCTGGTTAATTTATTCGTAAAAAGATTTAGAATGTTTCATGAATGACAATCAACCACCAATAATGCCCATTGAACCCGAATCTCTACCCAATAAAAGTAAGTCGGACAAATTCTGGCAATCTTTCTGGTTTACATTCCTCGTGGTATCGCTCTCCTACGCTTGGCACTCCTTCTATGCGCCTTCCAATCGCATTGATTGGGCTGCTAACTATACAACGGCTCAACAATTGGCAGTCGAATCTGATAAACCTATTATACTCTTTTTCACTGGCAAGTGGTGTGTTCCCTGTCGAATCATGAAACGTCAAGTCTGNGCCGATGAACAGGTGACAGCTTTAGTCAATGCAGCGTTTATCCCTGTGACGATAGACGTGGATGATCCACAAGGTAATGTCCTACAATGGAAAAAAGGGGGAATGGACAAAGCTGAATTCCTCGAGTGGCTCGAAAAGGTGAATCCATCCGCAGCTCGACGCCCGCTTTGACTTCCATGATGGGTGCGTACATGTTAATGACAAAAAAAATAAAGAGATGAAGATTGGAAATACCGCATACAAAGCTGCTATTGAAAAGACAGTGGGACGACAAAGAAAATTAATATGAAAAAAATAAGGAATGAAAAAATGAAATATTTAAACACTGTTCTAATTCT
>JGI26262J51727_1000761_pt1 | contig 16254 bp, 10 predicted proteins | sample SaaInlV_150m_DNA_3_FD_51727 | JGI IMG/M metagenome (IMG submission 51727)
ATTTTAGTTAAAACATCTTTTTTAAAACCTTTAATAGTTTCTCTCGCTATTATTTTGCCGCCTATTGCAGCTTGGACTGGTATCATAAAATTATGTCTTGGAATTAAGTCTTTAAGTTTTTCACATACTTCTCTTCCTGTTCTTTGAGCAAAATCTTTATGAATCATCATTGCTAACGCATCAACTGGCTCTGCATTGACTAAAATCCCAAGTTTTACCAAATCACCTTCTCTGTGTTCAATAATTTCATAATCAAAACTAGCATACCCACTAGTCATCGATTTTAAACGATCATTAAAATCAAAAACAACTTCGTTTAAGGGTAACTCATAATTTACAACAGCTCTATTTCCAGAATAGCTTAAATTAGTTTGCACCCCCCTTTTATCCTGACACATTTTCATTATTGAACCCAAATATTCATCAGGGGTAATTATTGTTGCTTTTATCCAGGGTTCTTCAATTAACTTTATTAATGTTGGATCCGGTAAACTTGAAGGATTATGTAGATCAACAATGTCTTCATTATTCATATAAACTTTATATACAACTCCTGGAGTGGTTGTTAACAAGTTTACATCAAATTCTCTTTCCAGTCTTTCTGTAACAATTTCTAAATGAAGTAATCCTAAAAACCCACATCTAAATCCTAATCCTAAAGCTGAAGATGACTCTGGTTCAAATGAAAAACTTGCGTCATTTAGTTGCAGTTTAGCTAATCCATCTTTTAATTTTTGATACTCAGAACTATCTACTGGAAACAAACCACAAAAAACTACAGGTTTGCTTGGCTTAAAACCTGGTAGAGCTTCTTTTAATAGTTTGGTAGCATCACATATAGTGTCACCAACTTTTGTTTCAGATAAAACTTTTATTCCAGTTGTTATAAAACCTATTTCTCCTGCATTTAATTCATTAATATCTGTCGCTTTTGGCGTAAATACCCCAACTTTTTCAATAATATATTCTTGATTTGTGGACATCATTTTTATTTTCATATTTTTTGAAATTTTACCATCAATTACTCGAACCAAAATAACAACTCCAAGGTAAGTATCGTACCAACTATCGACCAATAAACATTTTAAATCTCCTAAACTTTCACCTTTAGGACTAGGTAAGACTGTAATAATTTGTTCTAAAATATCATCAATACCTTCACCAGTTTTCCCTGAACAAGGGATTGCACTTTCTGTATCAATACCTATCACTTCTTCGATTTGTTTTTTTGTTCTATCTAAATCTGATGCTGGAAGATCAACTTTGTTCAAAACTGGTACTATCTCATGATCTATATCTAAAGCTTGATAAACATTTGCAAGTGTTTGGGCTTCTACCCCTTGAGTACTATCAACTATTAAGATTGAACCTTCGCAGGCATAAAGAGATCTACTAACCTCATAACTAAAATCTACATGACCAGGAGTATCAATAATGTTTAAAATATAATTTTTACCATTTTTTGCTTTGTAATTAAGTTTTACTGTTTGAGCTTTAATTGTAATTCCTCTTTCACGCTCAATATCCATTGAGTCTAAAACTTGTGCCTTCATTTCTCTTTCAGTAAGTCCTCCACAGGTATGAATTATTCTGTCTGCTATTGTAGATTTACCGTGATCAATATGGGCAATAATTGCAAAATTTCTAATATTATCAATATTGCTCATTTGCTTTAAGAACGTATCTTGGCGCCAGTTTTACTTTCAACTGTTTTAATTATCGAATTATTAATTTTTTCTAAATCATTGTCATTCAAAGTTTTTTCAGATGATTGTATGGTAACGCTAATTGCTATTGATTTTTGATTTTCTGGAATGTTTTCACCTTCATAAACATCAAAAACTTTAATATTGCTAATTAATTTTTGATCTACACTTGAAACAGCATTAATTAAATCTTGAGCTTTAACTTCTTTATTAACTATAAACGCAAAGTCTCTTTCAGATTTTTGATAATCTGAGACTTCAAATTTAGTTTTTTGATCATTTAATGTTTTTTTTGGTAATTTTAAATTATCTAGAAAAATTTCAAAACCCACTAAAGACTCTGTTTTAATATCTATCATTTTTATAATATTGGGATGAATTTCACCAAAATAAGCTGCTACTTGATCTTTACCTCTATTTAAAAACAATCTACCTGACTTGCCAGGATGATAATAATTTGGCGTTTCGCTATCTATAAAAAATTTATTAGAATTGTAACCTGCCTCAACTAAAGTTTGAACTACATCTCTTTTAACATCAAATACATCAACATTTCTCTCTTTTTCAATCCATGACAATCTTGATCTTTTACCCGCTGACAGACCACAGACTATAGTGTTTTGTTCACCTGGATTTGAGCCAGTAAAAATTGGCCCTATTTCAAATATTGATAAATCTTTAAAACCTCTGTCCAAATTTTTATTCATATACATGATTAGATTTGAAAATATTGAGCTTCTCAAAACTCCTAATTCTGAACTTATGGGATTTACAATTTTAATTTCTTTATTCTTATTTTTAAAATGATCATTGTAATTTGAGTCAGTAAATGACCATGTTATTGCCTCTAAATAACCTTTTGAAGCGATTGCTCTTTGTAAAAAATGAAATAACTTTTGCGACTGAGTTAAAGTAGATTTGGTTCTTTCTTTAACTGGATCTATAATTTCAATCTTATCATAACCAGTTATTCTTACTAACTCTTCAACAATATCTATTTCTTGTGAAATATCCGGTCTCCATGTTGGAATTGTTAATTTTAAATATTTTTTTTCTTTTTTAATTTTGAAACCAAGATCTTCTAAGATTTTAAACATTTCTTTAGTTGAAATTTTAAATCCAATTATTTTTTCAAATAAATTAGTGTCAAATTTAATGCTTTTAATTTTGTTTGTTTCAATTGTTTGAGTATCAATTTTACTAATTTCTCCACCACAAATCTCTTTAATTAATAATGCCGCTTTATTTAAACCATTTTCAATTGATAATGGGTCAATACCTCTTTCAAACCTAAACTTCGCATCTGTATCTATATTTAGTTTTTTTGATGTGTTTCTAATAGATCTAGGTTCAAAATATGCTGACTCTAATAAAATATTTTTAGTATCAAATTCTGTACCAGACCTTATGCCCCCAATAATTCCACCTAATCCCAATACACCCTTACTGTCACTAATTACGCACATTCCATCTTCTAGTTTGTAATTTTTATTATCTAAAGCTGTAAATTCTTCTCCAGATTTTGAATTTCGAACTATGATACCTTTTTCAATTTTATCAGCATCATAAGCGTGTAACGGACGATTGATATCAAACATGACATAATTTGTAATGTCCACTATTGCTGAAATTGGTTTTTCACCAATTGAAACTAATTTATCTTTTAACCATTGAGGGCTTTCAACATTTTTTACATTAGTAATTAAGCAACTTCCAAATGCACCACATCCTTGATTTTTTTCCTTATTAATTTTTACTTTTACAGTTTGTTTCAATTTTGATTTTATTTTTTTCTCTTTTAAATCTTTTAATTTTCCAAAACCTGAAGCAACAAGATCTCTTGCTATCCCTCTGACACCAAGACAGTCTGGTCTGTTAGGGGTAATTGACAGATCTATAAGATTAGAGTTTGATTTTGAAAAATAACTTTTTCCAATACTCTTTTCAAATTTTTTTGAAGATAATTCTGTTATTCCATCACTTTCATCAGATAAATTTAATTCGGACTCAGAACAAAGCATTCCATATGAAGTAACATCTCTAATCTTAGCTATCACTAACTTTACTTTACTTTTTGGAACAACAGCTCCAGGAGGAGCGTATATTGTTATCAATCCCTCTCTTGCATTAGGTGCGCCACATACAACTTTTTTTATTTCTTTTTCTCCCACATCAACATCGCAGACTTTAAGTCGATCTGCATTTGGGTGTTTTTCTGTCTTTAGAATTTTTGCTACTTTGAACAAATCAAGACCAGCAGATAAGTTTTCTACACTTTCAACTTCTAACCCAACATTTGTTAGCTGTTTTAAAAGTTTGTCTTCTTTTAATTTTGTATCTAAATGATCTTTTAACCAATCAAATGTGATTTTCATCGACTCAAGCCTCTATAATTTGTTGGTACATCTAGAGGATCAAAACCAAAATGGTTTAACCATCTATAATCACAATCAAAGAAAGCTCTTAAGTCATTAATACCATACTTAAGCATTGCTAATCTATCAATCCCAATTCCAAATGCATATCCTTGATACTTTGATGGATCAATTTTCACATTTTTTAAAACATTGGGATGAACCATTCCACAGCCTAAAATTTCAAGCCATTGGTCACCTTCTCCTATAACTATTTTTCCATCTTTAATTTCGTAACCAATGTCTACCTCTGCTGAAGGTTCAGTAAATGGAAAGTGACTTGGTCTAAATCTCATTTTAATTTTTTCAACTTCAAAAAACTCTTTAATAAAATAATTTAAACAACCTTTTANGTGACCCATGTTTATGTTTTTATCTATATGCAAACCTTCCACTTGATGAAACATTGGTGCATGTGTCTGATCACTATCAGATCTGTAAGTTCTCCCGGGCGCTATAATCTTAAATGGAGGTTTATCTTTTAACATTGTTCTAATTTGAACTGGAGATGTGTGAGTTCTTAATAAAATTTCTTTATTATCATCAAGGTAAAATGTATCATGCATATCTCTTGCAGGATGATTGTCAGGAGTATTTAAAGCTGTAAAATTATTATATTCATTTTCAATATCTGGCCCCTCTTCAACACTAAAACCTATTTCTGAAAAGATTGAAGAAATTTCATCTATAGTTTGTGAAATAGGATGAATTTTACCTCTTATGAATGATCTCTCAGGTAGAGTTACATCAATTTTTTCTTTTTCTAACTTTTCATTTATTTTTTTTGATTCAATTTCATTTATTTTATTTATTATTAAATTTTGCAACTCTTCCTTGGTTTGATTAAGATCAGACGCAAATTTTTTTCTTTCTTCTTCTGCTATTTTTCCAAGTTGTTTAAATTGAGAACTAACCAATCCATTTTTACCAAATAGATCTGTTTTAATTTGATTAATTTGATTTATGTCTAAATTTTCACTTAACTTTAAGAGATATTCATCTTTAATTTTTTTAATATCTAACATTTTAAGAGATTATTTCTTCACCAACGAAAAACAATAGTGAAGATTAATTTAAAGCAGATTGTGCTTTTTGAACAATAGTTTTAAAGGCTTCAGGGCTATCGTAAGCTATTTCTGCTAATATTTTTCTGTCGATAGCTACTCCACATTTAGTAAGACCATTAATAAATTTTGAATAAGTTAATCCTTCAGCTCTTACTCCAGCATTGATTCTTTGTATCCACAATGATTTAAATTCTCTTTTTTTATTTCGTCTATCTCTGTAAGCATACTGCATAGCTTTTTCCATAGCTTGCTTTGCAACTCTGATAGTATTTTTTCTTCTGCCCCATTGACCTTTGACAGCTTTTAGAACTTTTTTATGTTTAGCTTTGCTGGTTACACCTCTTTTAACTCTTGCCATTATTAACCTCTTAAACTGTAAGGCATGTACGATTTAACAATTTTCGAGTCTTGTTTAGACATCGTTGTCGTGCCTCTTAATTTTCTTATTTGAGAATTTGTTCTTTTGATCATGCCATGTCTTTTACCTGCTTGCGCAGTTAAGACTTTGCCAGTTGCAGATATTTTAAATCTTTTTTTTGCTGAGCTTTTTGTTTTTAATTTTGGCATAATTCTGCGGTGTTATACAAAGATTGATATAAATTTACAACCTATATTAAGGCCTATAAAGGCTGAATTACCATGATCATTTGCTTGCCATCAAACTTGGGATGCAATTCTACCTTGCCAATATCTTTCATATCCTCTTTGATCTTATCCATCAACTCTTTTCCTAAATGAGAATGTTGTAGTTCACGACCTTTGAATCTGACAGTAAATTTTACCTTATCCCCTTTAGCTATAAATTTTTTTGCGTTTTTAACCTTAAAATCATAATCATGAGTTTCCGTAACAGGTCTCATTTTAATTTCTTTTAATAAAACGATTTTTTGTTTCTTCTTAGCAATATTTGCTTTCTTCTGGGCATCATATTTAAACTTGCCCATATCCATGATTTTACACACAGGAGGATTTGCATTAGCAGCTATCTCTATTAAATCTAATCCTTGATTTTTTGCCATTGAGATTGCCTCATTGGTATTTATTACACCAAGATTTTCACCATCACTTGCTATGACCTGAACATCAGGAGACGAGATTCTATTATTAGATCTTGGACCTCTATCTTTTGTTCTTCTTTGAAAGTAATTTTGTTTAAAATCTGCCACTTAGTTTGAGGATGCTTTGTTTAAAGCAGAAAAAGTTTTTAAGAATAAATTTAAATCCATATTTTCTTGTTTGTTAGAGTCTAATCTTCTAATCGTTACCGAGTTAGAGTCAACTTCTTTTTTACCACAAATTAATAAAAGAGGTATTTTTGCTAATGAATGATCTCTTATTTTGTAATTCAAATTATGTTTTTTTAAATCAACGTTTGAACTTATGCCAGCTTGTTTAATTTTTTTAGAGACTTCTGTGGCATATTCATCAAACTCCTCAGAAATTGGAATAACAACAGTTTGCAAAGGTGAAATCCAAAATGGAAATTTGCCTGCATAATGTTCAATTAATATTCCAATAAATCTTTCTAAAGAACCAAATAATGCTCTATGAAGCATAACTGGAACTTTTTTTGTTCCATCATTGTCAACGTAAGAAGCATCTAATCTCCCTGGTAAATTAAGATCAACCTGTAAGGTTCCACATTGCCAATCTCTTCCAATAGCATCTCTTAATACAAATTCAATTTTGGGCCCATAGAAGGCTCCCTCTCCTTTATTGATGCTATATTCCAGTTTAGATGCTTTAACTGCTGCAAGTAACGAAGCTTCTGCTTTGTCCCAAACTTCATCATCACCGACTCTAACATCTGGTCTATCTGCATATTTTAATATTACATTTTCAAAACCAAGATCTTTATAAATATCTAAAATCAAATTAGTTACATTTAAACACTCAGTTGTTATCTGATCCTCTGAACAAAAAATATGTGCATCATCTTGGGTAAAAGCTCTTACTCTTAAAAGTCCATGCAATGCACCAGATGGTTCATATCTGTGCACTTTACCAAACTCAGTAATTCTTAATGGAAGATCACGATAGCTTTTTAGACCTTGGTTAAAAACTTGAATATGGCCTGGGCAATTCATTGGTTTAATTGCAAAGACTTTTTCGTCTGGCGTTTCAGAAGTATACATATTTTCTCCATATTTTTCCCAGTGCCCAGATTTTTCCCACAAAAGCCTATCAAGTACCTCTGGAGTATTTACTTCTTTATAATCAGCAGCATCTTGTCTGCTTCTCATATAATTTATTAATTTTTGAAAAAGAGCCCATCCTTTTTCATGCCAAAATACTGAGCCCGGACTTTCTTCTCTAAAGTGAAATAAGTCCATTTCTTTTCCTAATTTTCTATGGTCTCTTTTTTCTGCTTCTTCAATTCTTCTTAAATATTCGTCTAAGTCTTTTTGGGTTGCCCAGCTAGTACCATATATCCTTTGTAACATTTCATTATTAGAGTCTCCTCTCCAATAAGCTCCTGAAACTTTAGTTAGTTTAAAAAATTTTCCGATTTTACCTGTTGAAGAAAGATGTGGACCTCTACAAAGATCGTGCCAATCACCATGAAAGTAAATGGATACATCTTCGGTTTCTGGGATTGCTTGAATTAATTCTGCTTTGTAAGCTTCTCCTTTTTCTTTAAAATGTGAAATAGCTTTTTTTCTCTCCCAAACTTCTCTTCTTGTAATCTCATTTCTATCTACAATTTCTTTCATCTTATTTTCAATTTTTTCTAAGTCATCTTCAGTAAAAGGCTCTTTTCTCGCAAAATCATAGTAAAAACCATTTTCAATAACTGGCCCAATAGTTACTTGTGTTCCTGGAAATAATTCTTGTACTGCCATTGCTAAAATATGTGCTGTATCATGTCTTATGGTTTCTAAACCTTCTGGATTTTTTGATGTAAAAATTTTAATAGAACAATCATTTTCAATTTGAAAATCTAAGTCTTTTAAATCACCATCTACACTTATAACCATAGCTTGTTTAGCAAGTGACTTGCTAATTTTTTCAGCTACTTTTAGACCAGTAACTTTGTCAGGAAATGTTAGATTGTTTCCATCTGGTAGTGTGATTATAGGCATTTAATTTAATATTCTTTTATACTCTGAATAAGTAGAAAAACACATTTTTTCAACATTAAATTTTTGAATTATATTTTTTCTTCCCTCTTTACCAATTGATTTTAATGATACTTCATCCATAGAAAGTGTTTTTAAAATTTTTTGGCTCAATGATTTTGGGTTGTTGGTTTCGAATAAAAAACCAGTTTTTTCATCAACTACAGTTTCATTTGAACCACCAATATTGCTTGCAATTATTGGTTTTTCCATTGATTGTGCTTCAACAGCAACTCTTCCAAAAGACTCTGGCTCGATTGACGCTGACACCACTATATCTGAAACTTTGTAAGCTAAAGCCATATCTTTACAGTGATCAATAAATTTTACCTGATTTATTAATCTATACTGTTCTGTAAGTCTAATAAGTTTTTTTTTATATAATTCTCTACCTTGATCACTTCCAAGTATAACAGCATAAAAAGCCTCATATCCAAGTTCAATATTCACTAAATTAACAGCCTCTATAAAAACTTCTTGCCCTTTCCATCCTGTTAATCTTCCCGGTAAAAGAATTATTTTTTTATCTTTTTCTATTTCCCATTTTTTTAATAATTTTTTTTCTTCACTTTCAATTTTTGTTGAAGGATCAAAATAATCAACATTAATACCTCTAAAAATTACCATAAGTTTTTTTTTAGCACTAAGGTGTTTTGAATAATTTTCTTTAATATGAGAAAAAATAAAATTTGATCCAGCAATAATTAGATGCGATCTAACCATAACTGAATTATAAAATTTTTTGAAACTATTTTTAAAATTGTAAGTGCCATGAAAAGTTGTAACAAATCTTCTGCCTGTAACCTTCGTTGCCAATAAACATGCCCATGCAGGAGCCCTACTTCTAGCGTGTACAATAGAAATATTTTTAAACAGAATAATTCCAACTAAAGCGATAAAATTTATAATAATTAATAATGGATTTTTACTATGAACTGGCAATCTAATAACTTTAACTTTTTTTTTATCAATAAATTTTAATAATTCTCCTCCACTAGTTACAATAAAAGAGTCACAATATTTTCTGGTAAATAGTGAGCAACATCATAACAACCTGTTTCTGCTCCTCCATAACCTAATTTGGGTATTACTTGTAAAACTTTTAAATTAGATGACATTTGATATGATTATATATTAATAGATAAAACATATAAACGATTATGAACAATTTCAAATATCACCAAATCTCAAAAACTAAGAAAATAAGATATATTTGTAATACATATAAAAATACCTCTTTTATTGTTTTTTTACATGGTTTCATGTCTGATCTAGAAGGTAAAAAACCAAATGCTTTTTTAAAATTTACCAAAAAGAATAAGTTAAGTTTTTTAGCACTTGAGTACTCTGGACATGGAAAATCATCAGGAAAATTTACAGATGGAAATATAACTAAATGGAGTAATGAAACATCAATTCTAATAAAAAAATATGTAAAAAAAAGTAATTTTACTATTATTGGATCTAGTATGGGGGCTTGGGTAGCTCTTAAGCAATTCCAAAATTTTAAAAATCAAATTAATAGTTTTTTAGGAATTGGTTCTGCTCCAGAGTTTTTAGAAAATCTAATGTGGAAAAAATTTACTAAAAAAATGAAAACTGAAATAATTAAAAATGGTATTTATCGTCTAAAACATGGAAATTATGAATACCCAATTACTCACCAATTAATAAAAGATGGAAGAAAAAATAAGGTTTTAAAAAAAAAAATTTATTCTAAGATAAAAATTACGATGGTTCATGGTCAAAAAGATGAAGTTGTCCCAGTATCTTATTCTAGAAAAGTTTTAAAAATTTTTCAAAATGCCAAAAAAAAGCTTCTGATAATAAAAGGTGGTGATCACAGTTTGTCAGAAAAAAAATGGCTTAAAAGAATATTAAAAGAGCTTCAATTAATTATCTAGCTTACTTTTTTAATTTTTGACTTAAGGCTTATTGCATTTTCTAATTTATCTATCATTTCTTTAGGGCACACTTGAACAAAATTATTTATCTCTTTATCATAATTATTAATCAATTTTTTTGATAAATCTGATCCAGTTTCCTTAAAATGATCAGCAAGTAAATTTTTAAGAAATTTTTTCCAATAATCAGTTTCAACACTTTGCCAAATCACTGAGTCTTGATTAACTTTCTTTTCAAATTGTTCAGATTTGTCATAAATAAATGCCATACCACCCGTCATTCCAGCTGCAAAATTATCACCTACTTCTCCTAATACCACTACTGTTCCTCCAGTCATATATTCACATCCATTAGAGTCACAGCCTTCTATTACTGTAGTTGCACCAGAGTTTCTAACTGCAAACCTTTCGCCTGCTTGACCTGCCGCAAACAATTTTCCTGAGGTAGCGCCATATAATACAGTGTTACCTATTATTGTATTTTCACTTGATATTAAATTACTTTCATCAGATAATTTAATTGAAATTGTTGCACCAGATAGTCCTTTACCCACATAATCATTAGCATCTCCTTTAAGAACAAGCTTCAAACCTTTTGAAGAAAATGCCCCAAATGACTGTCCAGCTGATCCTTTAAAGTTTAAAACTAAAAAGTTTTCATCTAGTTTTTCATATCCAAATTTTTTATAAAGATGATGAGAAATTCTTGTTCCTACGGCTCTATTTGTATTCTTGATAAGATACTCTTTTTCTACTTTTTCTGAATTATCTAATGCTTTTTCTATCTCTGGCCAAATTTCTTGGTCTAATGTATCTGGCACGTGGTTTATTTGCTGATCTTCACAGTATCTTTTATTATTTCCTGAGTCTGCCTGAACAAAAAGAGGGTTTAAATCTAAATCATCTAAATTAGGAGAAGCTTTACTAACTTGTCTTAATAAATCTGTTCTTCCAATTATTTCATTCAAAGATTTGAATCCGAGTTTTGCTAATATTTCTCTCACTTCTGTAGCAATAAAAGTAAACAAATTAACAACTTTGTCGGGTGTTCCTGTAAATTTTTCTCTAAGTTTTTCATCTTGAGTACAAACACCAACAGGACATGTATTTGAATGACATTGTCTTACCATAATGCATCCCATTGCAACTAAAGCTGTAGTTGCTACGCCATATTCCTCAGCACCCATCATTGCAGCAATAACCACATCTCTACCAGTTTTAATTCCACCATCAGTTCTTAAAGTAACTTTATGTCTTAAATTATTTAAAGTTAAAACTTGGTTAGCTTCAGTTAATCCCATCTCCCATGGAATACCAACATACTTAACACTTGTTTGTGGTGTTGCGCCTGTTCCACCATTATGTCCTGAGATTAATATTATGTCAGCTTTTGCTTTTGCTACTCCAGCAGCTATTGTTCCAACTCCTGATGAGGCTACAAGCTTAACTCCAATTCTTGCCTTTGGATTGATCTGTTTTAAATCATATATAAGTTGTGCCAGATCCTCTATAGAATAAATATCATGGTGTGGTGGTGGAGAAATTAGGGTTACACCTGGCGTTGAATATCTCAGTTTTGCGATTTCTTCTGTTACTTTGAATCCTGGTAATTGTCCACCCTCTCCTGGTTTTGCACCTTGAGCAATTTTGATTTCAATTTCGTTACAGTTATTTAAATAGTTTACTGTCACACCAAATCTAGCTGAAGCTATTTGTTTAACACGTGAATTTGCACTATCTCCATTATCTAATACTTTAAATCTACTTTCATTTTCACCTCCTTCTCCACTGCAAGAAGCTCCTTTAATTCTATTCATACCAGTTGCTAATGTTTCATGAGCTTCTTTTGACAATGCTCCATGAGACATACTTCCACTTCCAAATCTTTTTAGTATATTTTGAATTGGTTCAACTTCTGAAATTTCTATAGATCCTTTTAATTTTTTTGATCTAAAATCTATTAAGTCTCTTAAATTTATTGGAGGTAAACCATATATTCCTTCAGCATATCTTTTGTAGGCTTCATAAGAGTTAGAGCCTACGGCACTTTGCAATAAATGAATTAATTTACCTTGATATTGGTGTGTTTCTCCATTTTTACGATACCTATAAATACCTCCTATTGGTAAAATTGTATCTGAACTCTCAAATGCTTCTTTGTGAATAGATCTAATTTTTTTTTCTATACCAGTTAATCCTATTCCAGAGATTTTGGATACAACTCCAGGAAAATAATCTGCAACAATTGTTCTACTTAAACCAACTGTTTCAAAATTACATCCCCCTCTATATGAACTTAAAACAGAAATTCCCATTTTAGACATAATCTTTAACAGCCCTGCATTAACTGATTTGATATAACGCTCCACACAATCATCAAAACTGAATTGTCCAAATAATTTTTTTTCATACCTTTGATTTATGCTATCAAAAGCAAGGTAAGGGTTAACAGTAGTTGCTCCTACGCCAATCAAAGTAGCAAAAGAATGAGTATCTAAAGCTTCGCCAGATTGAACATTAATAGAGACATATCCTCTTAATTTTTTTTCAATTAAGAAAGAGTTAATCGCACCCACACACAACAACATGGGAATTGGAAGTTTTGAATTTGATAACTCTTTATCNCTAAGAATTAATTGCGTAACACCTTGTCTGACTGCAATTTCTGCATCTCTCTGAATTTGTTTTATTGACTCAAATAAACTTTGATCTTTTGAAAAAGTAGAATCGATGATTAAAGAATTTTTGCCAAAAAAATTAATAAATTTATCAAACTGAGAATTTGACAAAATTGGGCTATTTAAAACATAAATATTTTGTTTAGTTAAATTATCAAAATTTAAAATATTTCCCAGATTTCCAAATCGAGTTTTTAAACTCATAACTTTATTTTCTCTTAAAGAGTCAATTGGAGGATTTGTTACCTGACTAAAATTTTGCCTAAAGAAATGATATATAGGTCTATATTTATCTGACAATACTGCAAGTGGCGTATCATCTCCCATAGATCCTATTGCTTCTTTTGCATCTTCAGCCATTGGGTGCAAAATAAGCTCTAAATCTTCCAAACTTATTCCAAAAGTATATTGTCTTCTTCTTAAATCATCCCCTGAAAAAGAGTGTTTTTCTCCAGAAATTGTAATTTTGTCATCTAAATCAACAATCTGTGAATTAAAATGCTTATACTCTTTAGCTAAATAATCTTTAATCTTACTGTTAGTAAATACTTTTCCTTTTTCAATTCTAACTCCNATTATTTCTCCAGGTCCCAATCTTCCTTTTGTTAAAATTTTTTTTTCATTAAGCTCAATCATTCCTGTTTCAGAACCAGCAAATAATAAATTATCTTTAGTGATTACATATCTAAGTGGCCTTAATCCATTTCTATCATTTGCAGCTATGACCCATTCATTATCTGTTCCAGCAATTGCAGCAGGTCCATCCCAAGGTTCCATGGTGCTGTTTAAAAAATTAAACAATTGTTGATGATCTTTAGATAAAGTTTTATTTTTTTTTGACCACGCATCGGGTACTAACATTAATTTTGCTAAAGGAGCTGGTTGACCTGAAATATTTAATAATTCAAAAACATTATCTAGTGCAGCAGAGTCTGATGCACCTTGCTGAATTACAGGTTTTAAATTTTCTATATTATCAAAAAGTGGACTATTCATTTCTTGTTCATGAACTTTCATCCAGTTTTTATTTCCACGGTATGTATTTATTTCACCATTATGTGCAATTGCTCTAAATGGTTGAGCTAAATTCCAACTTGGTGCTGTATTGGTAGAAAATCTTTGATGAAAAATTGCATATCTTGAAATAAATCTTTGATCTTTCAAATCTAAGAAAAAATCTGAAATAGCTTCAGCTAAAAACATTCCTTTATAAATAATTGATTTTGAACTAANCGAACAAATATAAAAATTATTTAATGAAATTTGGAAAGCCTTNTTTTCTATTTTTCTTCTTGTTTCATAAATTTTTCTCTCAAGTTCTTTATTTAATAATTCTGAACTNTTAGATTTAAAAAGNACCTGAATAATTTCAGGCATAGTATGAAATGCTTTTTCTCCCAAAACTTTTGGATTTACTGGAACTTGTCTCCAACCATATATACTAAAATNATTTTTTGTTAACTCNCTCTCAACTATTGTTTTACANCTTTCTTGGGNTGCATAATCATTTCTAGGTAAAAAAATCATTCCAACACATATTTCAGAACTATCATATGTGTGGCCAGTAACTTCTATTTTTTCTATAAAAAAATCTTTTGGTATTTCTACGTGAATACCTGCACCATCACCAGTTTTTCCGTCTGCATCTACTGCACCTCTATGCCAGACAGCTTTTAAAGCTTCAATACCATACTCAACCACTTTACGTGATTTTTTTCCTTCTGTAGATGAAATTAAACCAACTCCACATGCATCATGTTCCATCTCTTCTGAGTAAACATTGTTCTTCTTTAATAAATCAAAATTTTTTTTATAATTTTCCATTAAGCTACTTTTGACTGTTTTAAACACTTATTCTCTAAATGTTTTTTAATTGAAATTGCTGCATCTCTTCCATCTTTAATCGCCCAAACAACTAAGGATGCACCTCTAATTATGTCGCCTGCAGCGAAAACTCCACTCAAATTTGTTTCCATTGTATCAAAATCAGTTTTTATAGTTCCCCATTTTGTCACTTGTAATTCATTTGAATCAAATAAAGTTGGTAAATCTTCAGGATCAAAACCTAGTGCTTTTATTACCATATCAACTTTTAATTCAAAATTTGAATCTTGTTGAACCTCTGGTTTTCTTCTTCCACTTTCGTCAGGTTCTCCTAATTTTATTTGATCAACTATTAATTTTTCAACTTTGTTAATTCCTTTAAATTCTTTAGGGCTTGATAGCCATACAAACTCAACACCTTCCTCTTCAGCATTAGCTACTTCTCTTGCTGATCCAGGCATATTTTCTTTATCTCTTCTATATAAACATTTAACAGATTTAGCTTTTTGTCTTATTGATGTTCTCACACAGTCCATTGCTGTATCGCCACCACCAATTACAACAATATCTTTTCCTTCTGCATTTAAAATTCCTTTATCAAATAATTCTACTTTATCACCTAATCCCTTTTTATTTGATGCTGTTAAAAAATCCATTGCAGGAAAAATATTATTTAAGTCATTTCCTGGTAATTCAACTTCTCTGGACTTATAAACACCTGTTGTAATCAATATAGCATCATGTTTTTTTCTTAGTTGTTCTAAATTAGCATCTTTTCCAACTTCAAAATTTAGAAAAAATTCTATTCCACCATCTTTTAAAAGTTTAGTTCTTCTTTCGACAACTTTTTTCTCTAATTTAAAATTTGGAATTCCATAAATTAATAAACCACCTGCTCTATCATATCTGTCATAAACTGTAATCTTATACCCATCTTTTCTTAATTGTTCTGCTGCAGCTAGTCCAGCTGGACCAGCACCAATTATTCCTACACTTTGTGTTTTTTCATTTAAAACATTAATAGGTTTTACCCATCCTTGTTCCCATGCATTATCAGTAATATATTTTTCCATTGAACCAATTGTTACAGTTCCATGGCCAGATTGTTCAATTACACAATTTCCTTCACATAATCTATCTTGGGGACATATTCTTCCACAAACTTCTGGCATATTGTTTGTGCTTTGAGATAATTCATAAGCCTCTTTAAGTCTGCCTTCTGCTGTTAATTTTAGCCAATCAGGAATGTTATTACTTAATGGGCAATGAACTTGGCAGAATGGAACTCCACACTGAGAGCATCTACTTGATTGTTCTTTTGCTTTGTCACTAATAAACTCATCATATATTTCGTTAAAATCTTTTTTTCTTTTACCAACCTCTCTTTTAGGTGGTGTTTGTTGACCTATTTTTACAAATTTAAGCATTTTATCAGTCATAATCTTAATAATTTTAGGTAAGTTATATATTGTTTTTGTTAAATAAAGCTTAAAATAGGTCAATAACTATGACTTAATTTTTAATATATTGAGAAAAAATAAC
>JGI26262J51727_1000796_pt1 | contig 15777 bp, 15 predicted proteins | sample SaaInlV_150m_DNA_3_FD_51727 | JGI IMG/M metagenome (IMG submission 51727)
TCCGGCAGCCAGTACATCATCACGTTATCCAATAGTTCATCGCGCGATGCTACGTTTTCGGGATGGCCGTCACAATCCATCCACTGGTAAAACTTTTCAAGGATCCAGGCGGCCTGGCCGATTGGCGAGTCGGCAAGGCCATAACCCAGTGTTTGAGGCCGGGTACTTTGTTGCTTGGAATAACCGGAATCATGATCCTGGTAAAACTGCATGGATTTCAGAGCGTCAGTTTCCTGATCAGTGAGATTGTCCATATTGTTCGGGTCGGGCGGAGCGATTGGCATATTCATGTGAATGCCTATGCAATGGCCCAGGTTCTGAACACCAATTTGTGCAGTGACAATCGAACCCCAGTCACCGCCCTGGGCGACGTAGCGGTCGTATCCCAGTCGGATCATTAGCTCATCCCAGGCCGTGGCAATGCGGTCGATGTTCCAGCCTGGTGAAACCGGCTTGTCGGAATAACCGAAGCCAGGCAGGGTTGGAATAACGAGGTCGAATGCATCGCTTGCCAGGCCACCGTGTTCAGTCGGGTTGGTCAAAGGCCCGATAATTTTTTGGAATTCGACGATCGATCCAGGCCAGCCGTGGGTCATGAGTAAGGGGAGGGCATCAGGCTCGGCTGACTTGATGTGTAAAAAGTGGATGCCGAGGCCATCTATTTCCGTTTTGAATCCGGGCCATTGGTTCAGAAGCGCCAGACGCGCTGGCCAGTCATACTGGTTTAACCAGTAGTCGTGGATCTCGATCATGTAAGAAAGCGGAATACCCTGGGACCAGTCTGGTGGGGTTTCCTTGTCTGGCCAGCGCGTTAGCGCCAATCGTTGTTTAAGGTCACTCAGTTCCTGGTCTGAAGTCTGAATGTTGAAGGGCTTGATACTTGTCATCACTATGCTCCTATCCGGAATTCTAGTTTGAGATTTTGGCTCGATTAGTTGCCGGGGTGGATAACTATTTTCCCGATTGCTTTTCTGCCAAGCATTTTCATCATGGCTTTGCCTGTGTCCTGCAACCTGAATGCCTCACCGGATTGTGGGCTTATCTTACCGGTCGTGATCCATTCCATCAGGGTGTTGAGGACTTCTTTGGCAACAGATGGATTGGCAGCGATGTGCCCGCCCCAGTTAACGCCGATGATTGAGCAACGTTTTAACAATACAAGATTCACCGGAAACTTTGGGATGTCCCCGGAGGCGAAACCAACGACAAGGTATCGTCCATCGGGACCCAGGGATCTTAGTGCAGGTTCAGCGTAGTCACCTCCAACTGGGTCGTAAACGATATTTAGCGGCGTTCCGCCCAGGATCGTTTTTAGTTCTTCACGCCAGTTTTTCGAGTTGTAGTTCACAACGTCATCTGCACCGGCAGCGAGACAGGCGTTTCTTTTTTTCTTGCTTGAAGCTGCGGCAATTACCCTTGCACCTTTGGCCTTGGCAATATCAATAGCGGCGACGCCAACGCCACCACTCGCGCCCAGCACCAGCACAGTTTCTTTTTCCTTGATGTTTCCGCAGTACACAAGTCCGTGATAGGCAGTGCAATAGTTGACGAGAAAACTGGCGGCGTTGTCATAACTGAGTGAGTCTGGAATGGGGGTGCATCGACCTTCATCCAGGACAATGTACTCTGCCAGTCCTCCGGATGAGGGCGTGGCCAGTACGCGTTGACCCTGGCGCAAATGTTTGACCTTGTCTCCGGCACGCTCGATGATGCCTGAAACTTCGTTACCAGGAACAAAGGGTAATGTTGGCTTAATCTGGTAAAGGCCCGCAACTGTTAGCGCATCGACATATCCAAGACCCGTTGCTTCGACTTTGATCAGTACCTGATTTGGCTCTGGGACAGGTTGCTGCATCTCATGGAGTTCCAGGGAGTCAGGGCTGGCAAAAGATTCACAAACGATCGCGCGCATAGAGAGCATTCATTGGGTAAGGGAGAGCTGAACATATTAAGTGAATTACCTTGAGGTAGCCACATGGCCAAAGACGTCTCTGATGACATATGATCTGCAATCTGCTACTCATAAGCGGTACTGATATATTGTTCGTTGAAACATCGCTGGTGGCTAACCTGGTAGCTAGAGGAAGGACTCCCCTGATGCTACTCATCAACTACCGGATACCACCACTGACCTGTTAGGGGAAATGCTCGTGCAAATACAAACTGAAGGAATCCGACTGATGCTGTCGAAGGTGGCGAACCAATGAAGGGCGCGTACATGCTTGTGTTGTTTGTATTGGAAGGTTGTGCGACTGAAGGTTTCAGGGGTGACACACCTGCGATCAGCCTGACGGGACCAGAGGGTGACATTAGGGGTAAGGCCAGATGACTATTGGGCTTGGGCTTGGGATATCGCGGTTTCCATTTGATACAGCACGGGATTATTGGCGGTGGGTTGACCGTTGTGAAGACGGTGGTGTTGATTCGATCTGGCAGACAGACCGGCTGGTGTCGAAGGAGGCCATGCTGGAATGTATGTCAACTATGGCTGCACTGGCAGGGCATACAGAGAAAATCCGTTTTGGGATGAACGTCGCTTCAATCGCCCTACGAGATCCGCTCTTAACTGCCAAACAATGTGCGACGATCGATTTTCTTAGTGATGGAAGACTCCTGCCCGCGTTTGGTTTGGGTAGTGCTCTTGCCCAGGATTACTCCGCGACTGGCACTCAGACGAAAAGGCGAGGCAAGAAAGCAGATGAGGCCCTCGACCTGGTCGCCCGACTTTGGACAGAGAACGACGTTAATTTCGACGGAGAATTTTTTCAGTACGAAGGAGCGTCGATTTCACCGAAGCCGGCAAACCCGAGTATTCCCTTGTGGATTGGTGGCTCGAGTGAGGTTGCCATGCGCCGCACAGCGAAATACGGCACCGGGTGGCTAGGTGGTATAGACACGCCTGAGCAGGCCAAATTGGTCGTGGATGGTATTAAGTCAGCGCTTCTGGAAACAGGCCGCAGTATCGATGAAGATCATTACGGTGCTTCCTTTTTGTTTCGCTTTGGAAGCCCTGAAGATGATGTTGTAACTACCACTGCAAAGGGACTAGCAGCAAGGCTAAAGCAGTCACCGGACAGATACCTGGTCGCGGGTGATGCAAAAGCGATGGTTGGTCGAATTCGGGAGTTTATTGATGCCGGTTGCCAGAAATTCGTGATGCTACCCATGGCAAATGGTACGACAGAAGTGATGGAGCAAACGCGGCTTTTTATTGAGGAGATCCTGCCAGAGTTTGCTTGATTTCAGTCAGGTTATAGCTGGTCGATCACTTCCTGAAACTGTTGGTAAATTTCGTCCTCAAGATAGTCTCTGAATTCTCCTGCATCAAAGTAAATTTCCTTGTAGGAGGGACAACACTCGAATTTTATTTCAAACGGGTCCGACTGTAGTACATGTTCCATTTTGGTCTGGCATTTTGGGCAGGTCACATCAAGAATTTCGTTGAACCTGACGCCAACAAATTCATCGCCAATGTCGATCGACTCTGCACCTTCCATACTTCGTAGTGTTTTTTTGTCAAGATGATCGAAGAACAAACCATGGCATTTTTTCGCATCAATCAACTTCAACATCGTTAAAGTTGATGGTGTCCATTGAGCCTAAACAGTTGGGGCATTTCATGCTGATTTCCTTCGGTTAATCAGCTATGTTTTGGGAAAAGATGGCCTGGTAAGCAAGCGTCATGGCTGAAGATTATCACAGCTGGAACTGTGGCTAGAAACCTGGTCGATTGATGATGCCCATGTGCTTATACCTTGGCTGGTTGTACTCAGTAAAAATAATCACGGCGGCTACATCCTGCCGACCTTCGACCGGCATAATCGCCATCTGGCTAATGTTCGGGATAAATCCCTCGTTCTAAAGGTTATTGCTGAACAGTCTGGCAGGGAAATGTGCAAGCACGCATGTTAGGCTGGTTTCAGAATAAACCAACAGGACACTTGTCCCGGAAAAGAGATGGCGCAGGAACCAGAAGCCAGAACAGGCCTGTTTGAGCAGAAAACCACGAATGACTATGTGGTGATGTGGAAAGGCAGGGAGATATGCAGGTATGCCTCTGTCCGGGATTTTGTCGATGCTCATGCCGAGGGTCTGGCCGCACTTGAGGCGAACCAGGCGGATTTACTTGAGAGCTACTATAGAGATCTTTAGGCCCTGGTGCCTGCCAGGTTATAGATACTGCGGCGATGAACATTACCTGTCACAGAATGGGTGTCTGAACTCTAGGAGCTTGAGTCAGATTGGGTTTCTACTCGTTGATACCGATAGCAATGGTGTCGTCTTCAACTCTTACCGGATAAGTGTTGATAGGTTCAAATGCTGGCGGGGCAGTGACCTTCCCATCACTTAATCTGAATTCAGCTCCATGGTAGGGGCAGGTGATACAACCGGCCGCGATGGTGCCTCCTTCCAGGGTGAATTTCTCATGCGAACAGTAGTACGAAACGGCGAAATAGTTTTCATCTTCCCTGCACAGAAGGATTTCCTCGCCATTCAAGTCAATGTACATTTGGTTAGTTACAGCCAGTTCGGTACACGCTGCAACGACGTAATACTTGAGTGTCATGATTTACATTTAAGCATTTTCTAACGCCATGCGAAAACCGGCTGGTCATAATCCAGCACCCTGGTGGCATTTCCATTGATGGCGACTTCCCTGAACTGGTACAACATTGCAGCGGTCGGGGCATAGATCACGTCATCGTGATAGTTCATGGAGAGCACCTGACGATCACTCTGGGGAATAGATTCAAGATTGGGTGAATCGCCCCGAACGAGTTCCGTGAAAGTAAACGCATGAATCGACGCGACTTCACCCGGGTTCGGTTTCAGGTCGTTTTCAATGACATCGGCCCAGACAACAACAGGTGTTATGACATATCCGGATCGCGTAACGTAATCGTCCAGAGTGCCAATGACATGCTGTTTACTAAGGTCCAGATTGATTTCTTCATGCAGCTCGCGAAGCGCGGCCTCAATCGCATCCTCACCGTCATCTACTCGCCCTCCCGGCATCGCCCATTGTCCACTGTGTTCCTTTAATGTAGACGAACGTCTTGTCACGATGACTGAGGATTCGTTTTGGTGATCAAAGATGGTAATTGCAACGGCAGCATGCCGGTGTTCATCAAGTGATTGCCTTTCGTCTTTGAATGTCGAAAGGTTGTGGCGAATGTTCAACCGGGTTTCGTCGTTATAATGATAGTGGGAGATGGGCCACACAGTTATTGCCCTTTCAGTTCTTCGTTTATTGCGATAGTGAGATCCGCCGCATCTGCAACTGCAGGGCGGTGAGAAATGATAATGATAAGTCTGTTGTGCTTCAGGGACTGCAGGGTGGCGATCACTCGAGCTTCGTTTTCTGGATCAAGATTACTGGTTGTTTCGTCAAGTATCATCACCGGGCGTTGCTTAAGCAACGCACGAGCGAGTTCCAGTCGTTGTCGTTCACCGACGGATAGCGTGGTGCCGTCATCTCCGATAACAGTATCAAGTTGCGCTGGTAGCGCGAATACAAAATCAGCTGCGGCCTGCTTTAGCGCGACGCAGAGTTCAGAGTCTTCCGCTGGTTTCCGTCGAAGCAGGTTCATGTTGTCGCGGATGCTGGATTCGATCAGAAATGGCGTTTGTGGAACATAGTTAACCAACTCTCGCCATGCCATCTGCGAACCGGAATTAATCAACCTGTCTCCAGCAGATAACTCACCCTCTTGTGGGAGAACTAATCCGGAGAGAATATCTGCGAGGGTCGATTTGCCTATGCCTGAAGTACCGGTCAGCGCCACCAGCTGATTAGGTGCAAGCGAAGCAGTGAAATGCTTAAGTGCCCAGCTGCCTGATTCCGGATATCGATACGAAATGTTCGTGATTCGAATGCCTTCGCTAAGATTAAACTCCATCGGCGTTTTGGGGGGGTCCGCATTGAGGTTGAGTTGTTCCAATCTGCAATACAGTCCCTCAAGACGGGGCTTAAGGTAGGCAATATGCTGAAATATCATACGCAGTTTATTGACCTGAGGCATGAGCCTGGAGAATACAAGTGCAAGAATGACGACAAGAGCGAGTTCTGCATTGACAACATCTATAGCCAGGTAAGCGAGAATACAAAAAACCAGCGCGCTGGTGAAGGAATAGACTAGCTGCGTTAGAGACTCAACCGAGGTATATCTGATCTCCTTTTGTGAAAAAGCCTCGACCGCTGAGTAAAAAATTGTAGTGTGACGCTCACCGGCGTTACTGCTTTTGATGTGCTTGATACCTTTTACCTGATCACTGGCGCGACGGTGCAGGGCCGCGCTGGCTTCAAGGTGTTCGGAACCGACTTTCTCGATCAGTCTCCGGGTCGGCACAGTAGCTAGCAGCAAAACAACACCCAGGATGACAGCAATAACCGTGATGCCGGGAGACAGGTAAAAACAGATGCCGGTATAAATAAGCAGGGTAAAGACGCCGGTGGCCAAATCGATCAGCTGATGGAATGCGTATGCGACGCTTTCTGATTCCTCGATGACTATCCGCGTATAATCTGCCTGGTGGTATCGGCCAATGACAGTGACATCAGCGTTCATCGCTGCCTGGTAGATGTCTCTTCTGATGCCCGCGATCATTTTTTGCTCAATGGTTTCGGCGGTCACGGTCTGCCAGTAGGCAAGTGCCGCGTTCAACAGCATGATGCAAAAAAACAATGCCAGGACGATGCTAAGGCTTTTGGTTTCCGGTAATAGTGAAACCAGGAAGGCCAGCTGTGGGTTGGAAATGTCTGTAGGCTCGATCGCAAAACCGATAGCAGGTACCACGAGCAAAAAACCGATGCCGCCAATAAAGGGCCGCGAGAAAATGGTCAGTTGAAGCTGGAGCAGCTGTATGCCGCAATCGGACAGGTGATGCCAATAGGGGCGCAGTAATCGCACAATAATCAGGCTTTTGCTGGTTCGGGTGCCGGGTTTTGCTCACTGGTTCCCTGGTAGTCGTAATAGTCCTGGTACTTGCCGTAGTAGTGAGCCGCCTCGAAATCAATCTGGTTGACTACGACGCCGATAATGGATGCGTTAATAGTGGTAAAGCGATGGATACAGGTTCGGATGGTTGGTACAGCAACCTGATCGTATTTGGTGACGTAAACGACTGAATCAACGTGGGTGGAAAGAACGTAAGCATCACTCACCGCAACGCATGGCGGTGAATCGATGATGATGGCATCGTAGCGTTTGCCGAGTTCATCCATTAGTACAGCGAACTGTCGAGAAGATAATAGTTCNAATGGTCTTAGTGTACTTGAGCCGGAGAACATGATGTCAATCTGAGCGTCGTCCCGGCGGCAGATTGCTTCTTCAATGGTTGAGCTTTGAGCGATGACATCGGATAGTCCACGACTCTTATGATGGTCCTCGTTGAGGATTCGTTCAAGTGAGGGCCTTCGCAGGTCGCCGTCTATAAGGAGTACCTTGCTGGTTTGACCCATGACGCTCGCCAGAGTAAGCGCGACAGAAGTTTTCCCCTCGGAGCTTTGGCTTGATGTCACCAAAAGGCGTTGCACGCCGTCATTGTTCAATGTGCTCAGGTTGATTGAAGTCCGCAAGGTTCTGAGTGCCTCGGAGAATCTTGATTCGGGATTGTGTATATATTCGTTAAACGTTAACCCCGGCTGCTCGATGTCCCCGGCTAACANGGGAAGGTATCCAAGCAGTGGCATGCCGAGTTTCTTTTCGACGTCTTCGCCAGATGTAATAGTATTGCTGGTGAGTTCAAATACCAGGCCTAGTGAAATGGATGCGCCCAGACTCAGGATCAGGGCGATCATCGCTGCCTTCGATAATGATGTACGTTGACCTGCGACAGGCACCAAAGCCGGGTCTGCCACCCACAGGTTGTCGTTTCTCACAGGTCCTGATGCGCCATCCTCGTTTAATCGCACAAGAAAGATGGAATAGACTTCCCGCTTTGTGACAACGTCCTGCTCCAGGTCGTTCAGTTGAAACTCTTTCCTGCCCAGTTGTTGTTTACGATCGCGAACGCTGTTCAGGGTTTCTTCCGCGGCACGCTCTATTTTTACGGCCAGTTCATATTCATTGCTGATACCGGCGACAACATCGGCTACTCGGACTTGAAGGTCTCGGTTCGCTGAATTAATCTCGGATTCAAGGGCAATCATCTGATTGTGCCGGCTGCCGTAGCGTTTACTAAGCTCCTGCTTTCTCTGGTTCAGGGTGAATAACGTGGATTGTATTGTTGAAATGCTTGGATGATTGGAGATAGCCTGCAACTTCTCTGCGGATCGGTTGCCGGGGCGAATATCCTTGAGTTGCTGGTGCAGGTTTTCCTGGCGCAGCCTGTTTTCACGGGCGCTGAAGTAGCGATTTGAGAGAGACGAAAGTTCTTCGTCGACTTCATTCTCTCCAGACGACCGCGTCACAATGTTCTCCGCCTCGCGATAACTTTGAAGGCGGCTCTCAGCTTCTTTCCACTCTTGACGAAGGAAGGTCAAACGGCCAGAGAGAAACTGTTGATTTTTTCTTGCGGTTTCGACCTCGTTTTCAAAGACTGTGGCTATGTATTCATCCGCTATTGTGTTGGCTGTCAGGGCTGCAAGTTGCGGGTCAGCCATTTTCACGGTGATATTTAAGAGGTTCGAATACTCCCTGTCCTGAGGTTTGGCGATACTGGTCAGGGAAGCGAGTTCATTCGCGGTGGAACTAATACGTTCAGCGTCCGGTTGGGTAATTGGCACGCGGGTTTCTGTCAACCCGGCAAACCAGCGCTTCAGGCTGTTCGCAATGCCTGCGTCGAATGAGGCCGGGGTCAGTTTCCCCGCCTCGTGCAGGCTGATTTTCTGCACGACTCGCCGGTTCAGCTTTTTGCTTTGCAGGATGCCAACCTGGGTGTCCTCGAATTTATCATCATCGCTACTCCACCACTGCTCAAAGTTGAACATGCCCGCATTGCTGGGAGCAATGTGCATGGTCACTGTTGAAATGTAAGCGGGCGCCTGGGATTGGACATAAATGACGGATGTGATGATGCTCACCGCGCAGAAGAGGGTGATCAGTTTGTAGTATTTCAGTAAGACGGTTCGAACGAGTTCCAGATAGTACCGGTAGTCAACTAGCTCGTCATAAAGTTCAGGCTGGGATGCCACTGCTAAAATAGTCCTTCAAGGATGGTAACGGTATCTCCTGGTCGAACTGCTGTATTATTGCCAGCGGACTCAACCAGATTACTGCCTTCCCGGAGAATTTCGTATTTGGACGATGATGCCCACTCGGTGACGCCGCCGGCCAGGTTTACCGCCTGCTTGATGGTCAATCCCGGCTGGTATGGATAGCTGCCAGATTTTTTGACTTCCCCGCCAATATAGAAATCCCGATACTTGACGATAGAGACGCTAACATTTGGGTTTACCAGTACATCCTGGAGCAGTCCTTCCGTCACCGTTTGTTGTAGCTGGTCGAGCGATCGTTTTTTGGCGGTGATGGTACCGAGATAGGGATAGTCAAAGGTGCCAGATTCGTCGAGTCGCAACACCATGGAAAGATCATCTTCCTGGTATACCTGGATGCGAATTTCATCCCCGGCGCCAAGCTGATAGTCGTCAGTGTCTGCTGGGGCCTGAAAGGAGACTAAAAGCGCAATGAGCGGCGCGATTGCCCATCGCCTGGGCCTGGTTGAAAGGATCGTGTTGTCGATACGTAAGATCAAACATCCTCCTTGTTGACGGGATATTATAAAGGGACAGGTGTGATGTTGGTCTATTGTAACGGATTAACGATCAAAGGGAATAATCTGCGCGGAAGGTGATGGTGCGTCTGGAGATGTCCTCGCTAAAATCATCTTTTAACATTGTGTAGACGGTATCAAGTGCGAACTTCAGGTTGCGACGAGCCTGGTAGACCGCAGAAACAATCAATTGCTGGGCACCCTCGTTGCCGTCACGTCCTTCGAACGATGTATCGCGGTAGGTATAAGAAGTATTGGTGCTGAGCTTGTCGGTCCACTGTTCGGCCCACGCAGCGCCTATCCAGTTATTAATGTTGAACTTGGAGACGTCATTAGGTTGATTAACCGTCGCCAGTTCATAAATCCTCCGTCCAGTTTCCATTTGCACGGAGGTGTTTCTTCGGAGGTCCCATTCGAGTTTCCCATTCCAAACCGGCTCACCAAAGCTGTTCTCGGCGATCGATTTATCGAAAGTCTTCTCTGCATAGCCAACCCGGAAACTTGTCCGAATACGCCGTCCTATGGACATGTCAGCGCCGATCGAGGAGCGAAAATGAGTGTTGTCCCTGATGGCGAGAGGAAAGTCGGACTGTATGTAACGACCTTCTGCGACAAGTGCCATCTGTCTTCTAAATTGCCAGGCGTATTGACCACCGACGCCAGTCTGATCCAGATCGTAGTTACTTGCTTGCAGGTTCTGGTAGTCCGTAGCTGAGTTCTCTCTGAACAGGTAAGCCTCATATCGGGTTCTGTTTCTACTGGTTCCATTTTGGTACATCAGGCTAATCCGGGTGCGATTGTAATTCTCTAAATTTCGGTCAAGGGCAGAATCGAAATCCACGATCGCGTCTTCGGTTGTTCTTCTGTCATGGCTATTCTGGTAAAGCATTGCGATACTGAGTTGTTGGCCACGGTTCAAGCGCCTGTTCCAGTTCACATTTACCAAGTGATCGGTGACAGTTGAATCGTCATCAAGGAAATATTGCGCCTTTTCGTAGTCGTACCTCGCGTTCAAGGTCCATTTACGTCGTCCTGTTTCATAAATAAAAGTAGGGTTGACGATCGCCAATACGGTTGAGTAATCAGAATCGGTGGGGTTTCCATCGGGGTCAAGACGATTGTTTTTCTCGTGGATGTCGTCATATCTGATGCTGGTTCTTATGGTTGGAACAAATTGGGAAAGATTTCCGGCGATCGATTTTACGCCTGCGAACATCTTCTCGGGGTTCGTGGCTTCAACAATGTAGCGCTCTGCTATTGCTTCCTTCGCTTGAGTAAATGGTGGCAGGGCCTGATATTTTTCTTCCAGTTGAACGTAGAGTTCGTGAGGGTGGCTCTGGATCAGCCCGTTAATGATCAGCCGATCTCCAAATTTTGCTACAGGGGCGTCTACCCGGCTTGAGATCTCGTCATTGAGAGTCAGGCGAATTTTGTCCACGGACAGGGTATTGGCATAGGCATCCGCTATGCCGACAGAGACCGCGATAGCCAGGGCAGATCTTAAAAGACAGGGCCGGGCGGTCTGTCGAGCTGCTTGCCGGTGCTGCGCTTGTTGGTGAATCGACGCTCTCACTTGACCGAACTTCCCATAGCCTGTGTATTGTTAGGTTTACGCCACTAATTATGTGTCAGATCAAAAATTTTAAAAAGATCGTCAACCATAACTACAAAAAATCAGAAAAGACTCACACAACTCGAACTACAAAAAATCAGAAAAGACTCACACAACTCGATAAAAATTATGCACGACTAGCTCTTCTACACATTAAACGAAGAATCGCTCCTAAGTGCAAGATTTTGTAAGGGAATATGCAGGGGTTTGTAGGGAATATGTAAGGGTTTGTATGGAGTATGTAAGGAGTATGTAAGGAGTATGTAAGTAATTGTAAGGAAAATGTATGGATTTGGCGGGACGGGGGGGAATGATAATTATGTAAACAACTTAGATCAGATATCTCGCACAGGAAAGCAAGTCGGCGGCATATCGTTCACCATGGTAATTCAATAGTTCGATTATCATTCACAATACTAATCAAGGTAAGATTTCTTCTTTCCAGATTCTGAGTTCCTGGCCGTCCCTGAGCAGGAAGAGTCGTTTCCTGACCTCATCCTGGAATGCAGCTGACCGGTACTGTTGCATGAAAATGACGTCAAAAATACCGGAATCTTCCAGCCCCATACTCTCGAGTTTCAGGTTGAGCTCGATTTCCTTGCCGGGACCAATTCGTGCCCGTCGATGTTGAATCCACTCCTCGCTCGTCAGGTCTTCACGGGGTGATCTTGCCGTCGTGTAAAGGGATAGATAGGTATCGATGTCGCCGTCTCCCCAGGCTCTTACCCATCTGCGCAAGAAATCCTTAACTTCCCCGGAATGACATTGGAGTTTTTCTTCAGTCGATCCTGAGCACGCATCACTTGCGTACAGCGGTCCTGACATAAACAGGAAAAGTATTAAGGCGCAATAACGCAACATGGTGTTAGGCGCTCCTCAAATCAGGTAGCTGGTATGCTTGTTGTTCCAACTGCGCCCTGATGGTTTTCTTGTCGATCTTGCCCGTGGATGTCAGCGGAATCTGGTCAACAAAGATTACATCATCAGGGAGTTGCCATTTTGCAAAAATTTCGGTGCAGTGTTCCAGAATCAACTCTGTCGTGATGTTCGATCCATCGACGAGGATCACCAAAGCAACAGGCCTTTCATCCCACTTTGGGTGTTTTTGTGCAACGACGGCAGCTTGCACGACACCGTCGAGCGCAACGATATGGTTTTCAAGGTCGACTGAAGAGATCCATTCTCCTCCCGATTTGATCAGGTCCTTGGAGCGATCAGCGATGATAAGATACTCTTCACCGTCAATTTTTGCGACATCACCGGTAACCAGCCAACCGTCGTGAAATTTCTCTGGCTGGGGATCATTGTAATACTCGGCACAAATCCAGGGTCCCCGAATGAGGAGTTCACCTACCGAGTCCCCGTCGTGAGGCACTGGGTGCCAGTTTTCGTCAACAATTTCGAGCTCGAGTCCCGGCATGAGCAGTCCGGCTTTTGCGATGTTGTCAAACTGCTGTTCTTCCGTCAGATTGAGATGGGACCGTTTGGCGACCTTACGGCTCAGGGTTCCGAGTGGATTGGTTTCTGTCATTCCCCAGCCCTGGATCATTTCCACGCCCAGCTTTTCAAAGTACCAACGCATCAGCGAGACGGGTGGCGCGCTTCCACCGCAAGTGAGTCGGGATAGCTTGCTGAGGTCATACTTCTTGGGGTTCTCTTCCAGCAGGTTTCTTATTCCCTGCCAGATTGTTGGTACACCTGCCGATATGGTGACTTCTTCTTGCGCCATTAACGCAACCAGTCTTTCAGGATCCATGAACCGGTGCGGCAGGACCTGCTTGCAGCCCAGCATCGAAGCGGTAAAAGGCAGCCCCCACCCCATGGCGTGAAACATGGGGACAATACCGCATACCGAGTCCAGCGAAGACAGCCCCATTGAGTCAGTCATTGCCTGGGTAATGGTGTGTAAATAGGTGGATCGATTGGTATACATCACACCTTTCGGTTTGCCGGTCGTGCCGCTTGTGTAGCACAGCCCCATAGGCGCGTTTTCATCGATCTCTGGCCATTCGAAATCGGCAGGTTGGCCTTCAATGAACGCTTCGTAGTCCAGCTGGTTTGGAAAGCCTGACTCTCCACCTTCGCCATGCCGTGATATGACCAGCAGCTCAACGGTTGGGATTCTGTCCAGGATTGGTTCAAGAAGTGGTAGAAGGTCTTCGTCAGCGAATATCACTCGGTCAGCCGCGTGATTAATAATATATTCCAAATCAAAAGAGCTTAGGCGGATATTCAGCGTGTGAAGAACACAGCCCATCGACGGGACTGCCTGATACAACTCCAGATGGCGGTAGTTGTTCCACATGAAGCTTGCGATTCGATCCCCTGGTTTAACCCCATGATCGGACAAAGCGCTGGCCAGTTGCCTGGACCGGGTTGCTGTAGCTTCCAGGGTCTGCCGATGCGTACCGTCCGCGAGGAGAGTGACAATTTCGACGTTTGGGTCAAGTTTCGCGCCGCGTCCAAGGATCCGGGACATAAGCAGAGGTGTTTGTTGCATTGTCATAACATCGTTTCTCTAGGCTTGTTATCGAGAAATGCGCTAGGATAACGGAATGAGTCTGTGAAGCAAACAAAGACCAGCAGGATTAGCGCGTGCTGGCAGAGCCTAGGCTGAATTATTGGATGGCGCTGGCGCCTGGTGCTTATGGTGGACCCAGGCCTCCACGGTAAAGAGCAGNAGTGCAATCCAGATACAACTAAATGTAACAAGACGATCAATNCCGAATTCCTCATTGTAGACCAGNACGGCTATTATCAGCGTCATGGTTGGTGCGATGTACTGGAACATCCCGATGACGGTCAGGGGGAGCCGGGTGACTGCAGCGGCGAAACACAGCAGTGGAAACGAGGTGACGAATCCTCCCAGCATGAGCAGTAAATCAATTTCTATATCATTGCCAAAAACCATGGTTTGTCGGTAGGCTATCCATGCGATGTAGGCGAGCGCAAACGGTGCAACGATCATTGTTTCAATGGCAAGTCCTGCGATAGCGTGAAGCCCGAGATTTTTGCGCAACAATCCATAGAAACCAAAACTGAATGCCAGCCCCAATGCGAGCCATGGTATGCGTCCGAAAAGAATCAGTTGGATGGCGATGCCTGTTCCAGCGACTATCATTGCGATCCATTGCAGCGGTCTTAAGCGTTCTTTCAAAAAAATCACTGCCAGGAAAACACTGACCAGAGGGTTAATAAAGTATCCAAGGCTGGTCTCGGTGATGTTTTGGTTAACAATCGCATAGATAAATACGAGCCAGTTGATCATGAGTAGCATGGCGGTCAGGAACAGCGTTGGGAGTCTTGCGACGGAAACTCTTAGTTCCTTTAAATCGCCTGTGTACGTCAGGATACAGATCAGCAGCACAAGGGCCCAGATAGACCTCTGTGCCAGTATTTCCCAGGGGGAAACGTGATCTATCCATTTGAAGTAAATGGGGACGATACCCCAAAAAAGGTAGGCAGAGAGCGCAAAGTACATACCCTGGGTCGTTCTTTCGTCAGTCATGACAAAAAACATCTGGCGTGTGCAGGGCGAGCACTCTAAGCGACTGTGTATCCAAGTTCAAGGTTCTGCTGAATCAAGGAATCACGACCAAACAGATAATTGCGCGGGGTACGGGATTGGTTGATCTACGACTTATATCGATTGACGGGGCCGTCAAGAAAACCTGTGTTTTGCTGGTGTTTCGATGGTCGGTGCAGGCCTGGCTAGGTTCGATCAATGATGACCGCAGTGCCGGTAGCACTGACCATCATCATACCGTTGGTCTTGCCAAAGCTTTCGTAGTCAATATTGACACCAATGACGGCATTGGCACCCAGNTCGTCCGCCCAGTCTTCTAGTTCAGCGAGGGCAATTTCACGCGCCTTGCCCAGCTCTCGTTCATAGGCGGCTGACCGTCCGCCGACGATGTCACGCACTGCAGCGAATATATCCCTGAATATATTGGCACCCAGAATTGCCTCGCCGGTGATTACGCCAAGATATTTGACTACTTTGGCCCCTTCTACGGAAGGGGTCGTGGTAATGATCATTGGTGTTCCTCCTGAAGACGGTTAGAAAGACTTTGGTTGGCGATTATGAGCGGGTGTTGAACTGAATTAGTGTCGAACAATAAGAATTTCACCTGACGCATTGACCGGCCGCTTCAGGAATTTTTCCACCAGCTCGACATCATCGAGATGCTCGTCGCATTTTACGGCCAGTTCGCTAAATGGGGGGCGGCAGGGGTCAGAGACCATTATTTGCTTCACTCCGGCTTTCTTCGCCCGGCCCATCAAGTTGTAAAGTTCGTCGCCCATCTCATCCCAGAAACATATATCGGCACCCATTACCACGTCAAAATTGCTCAGGTAATTGACGGTAAGCTGCTTGAACGTCTTCTTTTCTCCGGACATTTTGAGTTTGTTCATTTCGGCGTGTAGGTCAAGATAAGGCAAAACGTTCT
>JGI26262J51727_1000813_pt1 | contig 15626 bp, 28 predicted proteins | sample SaaInlV_150m_DNA_3_FD_51727 | JGI IMG/M metagenome (IMG submission 51727)
CTATCGTCCTCAGTTTTATTTTAGAACCACGGATGTTACGGGTGTTTGCTCTTTGCCTAAGGGGATTGAGATGGTAATGCCGGGCGATAATGTGACAATGGAGATCGAATTGATTACTCCTGTTGCTATGGATAAAGGGCTTAAGTTTGCTATACGTGAAGGTGGTCGTACTGTCGGTGCAGGAATTGTTAGTGAGATTGTAGAATAATGAGCGAGAAGATTAAAATTAAGCTTAAAGCCTATGATCATAGGTTGCTCGATCGATCTGTTGAGGAGATTGTGAAAACTACTAAGCGGACAGGTGCTAAGGTGGTCGGTCCAATCCCTCTTCCGACAACGCGTAATAGGTGGACGGTGTTGCGGTCGCCACACGTAGATAAAAAATCTCGTGAGCAGTTTGAGGCGCGAACGCATAAGCGGGTTATGGAAATTCATGAGCCTACACCACAGACCGTGGATGCGCTGATGAAGCTCGACCTTTCTGGCGGCGTGGATATTGAGATAAAGCTTTAATGATACGTATAGGAATAAACTGAAAATGAAAGCTTTGATTGGGGAAAAAATTGGAATGACGCAGGTTTTTTCGAAGGAAGGTAACTGTATTCCGGTGACCGTTCTTCGGATTGATAAGTGCGTCCCTATTCTTCGGCGGACCCAAGAAGAAAATGGGTATAGCGCTGTTCTGGTGGCCTATGGCACTAGGAAGTCAAAGCATATGAATAAGCCTGACCAGGGATTTTATGATAAGGCTAAGGTTGCTCCGGCTAGAATTCTTGCTGAGTTCCGTGATCAAGATATTCTGGACGAGGAATTGGGTAAGTCACTAACAGTCGATCTGTTTAGCGAAGGTGATAAGGTTAGTGTTGCCGGGGTCTCTAAGGGAAAGGGTTTTGCGGGTGTAATGAAGCGCTGGGGTATGGGTGGAGCACCTGCATCTCATGGGCATCATGAAATTTATCGAGGCGGTGGTTCCATTGGAATGCATACTTATCCAGGGCGGGTGTTTAGGGGGAAGAAGATGCCTGGCCATATGGGGTCGGAAAAGGTATTTGTTAAGAATTTAAAGGTAGTGCGCGTTGATACGGAAAACAATGTATTGCTTGTCAAGGGTGCTGTTCCAGGGGCTCCTGGTGGGATTGTTAGAATCATTAAGTCTTGATATTGAAAAAAATTATGCCGCAATTAGATGTTATAGATATAAAAAATAATAAGGTGGGCGATGTTGACGTCGATTCCACCGTGTTTGACGCTAAGATCAATGAGCATTTGGTTAAGCAGTATGTGGTTTTGCAGCGTGCGACACGGCGACTTGGTACTGCTTCCACTAAATCAAGTTACGGCCAATTAAGTGGTAGCGGAAAAAAACCTTGGCGTCAAAAGGGCACAGGTAGGGCGAGGGTTGGGAAAACAAGATCTGCTCTTTGGCGTGGTGGTCTGACTATTTTTGGGCCTACGCCCAGAGATTATAGTTTTAAGATGAATAAAAAAGCCCGTAAGCAGGCCATGAGATCTGCTCTTACGGATTGCTTGCGGGGAAATCATATTGCTGTGCTTGATAAACTAACCCTTGATACTCCTAAGACAAAAGAAGCGGTTCAGGTGATTAAGGCTTTAGGGTTGCCAGAAAAGACCCTTTTTGTTACAGCGGAAAAAAACAAGAACTTGGAGTTGGCTGTCCGTAATCTTCCAACTGTTAACGTGTTGCCGGTTGAGGGGGTGAATGTTTACGACCTGCTTTTCCATGAGAAAATTGTGTGTACTTCAGAGGCGATTAAGAAGCTAGGGGAGAGGTTGGGATGAAGGTTGGTCATTATCAAATTTTAAAGAAGCCTGTTATTACTGAAAAAACTACCCAGATGCTGGCTGACGGAAATTGGGTTGCCTTTCAAGTTCATTCGCAGGCTAATAAGATTCAGATAAAAGAAGCAGTGGAGAAGGTGTTTAGTGTGACGGTTACAAAAGTTAATACGCTTGTTGTTCCAGGAAAATATCGTCGCTTTGGGAAAACGGTAGGTCATACAAAATCGTGGAAGAAAGCTATGTTGCGCCTTAAAGAAGGGGATAAGATTGAATTATTTGAAGGGGGCGCTTCCTGATGCCAGTTAGAAAGTTAAAACCTCGTTCTCCGGGTGTTCGTTTTCGCACCATCCCTGGGTTTGAGGAAATCACAAAGTCAACCCCGGAAAAAAGTTTGCTTGAAGCATTGGCCCGTACAGGTGGTCGTAATAACCGAGGCAGGTTAACTGCGAAACGGCGGGGCGGAGGGCATCGCAAGCAGTACCGAATGATAGACTTTAAGAGAAACAAAGACGGTGTAGAGGCTAAAGTTGTCGGCGTTGAGTATGACCCTAATCGGTCGGCTAATATTGCATTGCTGGCTTATGTCGATGGGGAAAAGCGCTATATACTTTCTCCTGAAGGATTGAAGGTTGGTGATAAGGTAGTTTCTGGCGATCAGGCGGAAATTCGAACGGGGAATTCCTTGCCGATTAAGCTGATTCCCGAGGGGACTCTGGTGCATAATATTGAATTGCGTTGTGGTAAAGGAGGGCAAATGGCCCGAAGTGCTGGCGCGTCGGCTCAATTGATGGCTAAGGAGGGTTCGTATGCAACTTTCAAGCTTTCATCGGGTGAGGTTCGTTTGGTGCAGATAAATTGTAGGGCGACTATAGGTGTTGTGGGGAACTCTGAGCATGCAAATGTCTCTTTTGGTAAGGCTGGGAGAACGCGATGGATAGGACGTCGGCCCAGAGTTCGTGCGGTAGCGATGAATCCAGTCGATCACCCGATGGGGGGTGGTGAGGGTCGGTCCTCCGGAGGGCGTCATCCTTGTAGTCCTTGGGGTCAGCCTGCTAAGGGATATAAGACTAGAAGTCCTCGTAAAAGTTCAAATAAATTTATTTTAAGTCGAAGGAAAAAACGAAATAAACGGTAATAATTTTATCAAGGAGATGTATGTCTCGATCGCTTAAAAAGGGGCCTTTTATAGATGAGTCACTCGCAAAAAAAGTTGAGGAGATGAATCGTCAGGGGGACAGGAAAATTATAAAGACTTGGTCTCGAAGGTCAACAATATCTCCTGACTTTGTTGGTCATACATTTGGTGTTCATAATGGCAAAAAGCATATTCCGATATTCGTATCGGAGAATATGGTGGGGCACAAGCTGGGTGAATTTTCTCCTACTCGAATGTTTAGGTCGCATGGTGGTAGAACCAAAAAAGCAGTTACTAAATAAAACGTAAATCAGGTATTTGGTTGATGGAAGTTAAGGCAATATTAAATCGGACGCGAACAGCTCCCCAAAAGGCGAGGTTGGTGGCAAGATTGATTTCTGGAAAAAACGTGAATGATGCGATGAATATTCTGCAGTTAACGCGAAAAAAGGCTGCTCGTATTATGCAAAAGATTTTAAAGTCAGCTCTTGCTAACGCTGAAGAGAACCACAAGGTCTTGGATGTGGATGACATGTTTGTTAAGCGCGTTACGGTTGACCAGGGTGTGGTGATGAAGCGGACGATGCCTAGGGCGAGGGGTACATCGAATACAATCCGAAAACGGTCAAGTAATATTTGCTTAGTGCTTAGCGAGAAATAAAACAAGGGGGTTGCGTGGGTCAAAAAGTTCATCCATACGGGTTTCGGTTAGGGGTTAATAAAACTTGGGTATCAAAATGGTGTGTGCGTAGAGATTTTTCTAGTTTGCTGCTGGAAGATATCAATCTTCGTGGGTATGTGAAAAGAACTTTGGCGCATGCAGGTATTTCAAAGGTTGAGGTCGAAAGAAGTGCTGACCGCGTCAGGGTGAGTATTCATACTGCGCGACCGGGAATCATTATCGGGAAGAAAGGATCGGAAGTCGATAGGCTTAAGGAAGACTTGCAAAAAATGATTAGTGGTAAGCGAATAAGTTTGGAGATTAAGGAAGTTAGGCGGGCTGAGTTGGACGCAAATCTCGTTGCTCAAAACGTAGCATTGCAACTTGAGAAGCGAATATCTTTTCGCAGGGCCATGAAGAAAACAGTGCTGTCATCTCTTCGTTTTGGGGCGCTTGGTATTAAGATTAGGGTTTCCGGTCGGTTGGGTGGGGCGGAAATTGCAAGGAGCGAGTGGTATCGTGAAGGACGTGTTCCCCTTCATACTCTGAGGGCTGATATAGATTATGGCACGGCTAGAGCAAATACAACCTTCGGGGTAATTGGTGTTAAGGCATGGATTTATCGTGGAGATATTCTTCCTGGAGATGAGGTCGATAAAAAGGAAGATTCTTTAAGGCCTAACGATAGAAAGAAAAGAAAGTAAGTGCGCTGAGATGATAAACGAAAGCTGCCTTGGAGTCAGTTTAAGAGGGGTGGAAAATTTTGAGGTTGGGGGAACATCATCATGTTGATGCCTAAAAAGGTCAAGTATCGTAAGCGCCACAAAGGTCGAATGGGGGGCACAGCCTTTCGCGGAGGGAATTTGGATTTTGGTTCTTTTGGGTTGCAGGCCCTTGAGTGTGGGAGGATTACGAATCGGCAAATTGAGGCAGCGCGTATTGCTATGACTCGCTATGTTAAGCGGGGTGGAAAGATATGGTTGCGAATTTTCCCTGATAAGCCTGTTTCTAAAAAACCAGCGGAGACTCGAATGGGTAAAGGTAAGGGCGGTCCAGAATATTGGGTTGCTGTTGTCAGGCAGGGGAGAATGCTTTATGAGATGGAGGGAGTTTCTGAAGAAATTGCAAAAGAAGCGTTTCGGTTGGCTCAGCACAAGTTACCTATTGCGACTCGGTTTGTCGTTAAAAATGATTGAGTGTGAGTTTGTGATGGAAGGAAAGATATGAATGCAAAGGAAGTTCGGGACCTTACTGGGAAAGAGCGGTTGGAAAAGATGGATGATCTCGACCGAGAAAAATTTAATCTAAAGTTCCAATTAGCGACTGGGAAAATAGAGGCCCCCGGACGGCTTAAGTCGATTCGAAGGGATATTGCTAGATTAAAGACTATCATTAGAGAGTCCGACTTGGTTGGACCTGCTAAGGAGAGCGTTGACAAAGCATAACAGTATGCCAAGTGCATAAGGCATTTTGGTGAATTAAGGAGTTTTATGGGTGATCAGGCGAATAAGAAGACTATGACGGGAGTTGTGGTCAGTAGTAAAATGGATAAAACAGTGGTTGTTAAGGTGGAGCGTAAGTTTGCTCACCCTGTTTTTAAAAAGGTGGTTAAGACAACTAAAAAGTATAAGGTGCATGATGAAAAAAATGAATGCGTGGAGGGAGATTTTATACGCATCCAAGAGAGTCGACCGCTTAGTAAGGAAAAGCGTTGGCGTTTGCTAGGTGTTGTTGTTAAACAGAAGTCATTGGTAATTGAAAAGGCTAAGTAGAAATGATCCAGTTGAGAACAGTATTAGATGTTGCTGATAATTCGGGCGCTAAAAAAGTCCAGTGTATAAAAGTGCTGGGTGGTTCGAGAAGAAGATATGCCCGTATTGGGGACGTTATTGTGGTTGCTGTTAGAGAAACTGATCCTCGAAGTACCGTGAAGAAAGGGGAGGTCAAAAAGGCTGTGGTTGTACGAACAAGAAAAGAGATTCGCCGCCCTAATGGTACTTATATTAAGTTTGATGTGAACTCAGCTGTTCTGATAAATGATAACCGGGAGCCGTTAGGGACTCGTATTTTTGGTCCGGTAGCCCGGGAGTTACGTGCCAAGAAGTTTATGAGAATTCTTTCCCTTGCCCCAGAGGTTTTGTGATGTTGCCTGTGTCAAAGAAAAATACTTTAAAAAAAGACGATATCGTTCAGGTTGTTACTGGTAAGGAGAAGGGGAAGAAGGGTAAGGTGCTGGCTTTTTTTTCAGAATCCGAAACGGTGACAATTGAGAAACTCAATATGCTTAAGAGGCATATGAAGTCGGATGGTAAATCGCGACAGGCGGGTATTGTGGAAAAAGAAGGTCCTATTCACGTGTCAAACGTCCTTATTGTTTGCGATAAGTGTGGAAAGGGTGTTCGCGTAAAACGAAAAAAACTAGAAGATGGTAAGCGCGTGCGTGTTTGTAGGAAATGCGAAGAGGTTATCGACAGGACTTAATATGGCTAACTTTAAACAGTTGTACAACGAAAAAATCAAAAGTCAAATCCAGAAGGAACTTGGGTTTAAGAATGTAATGCAGGTTCCACGCTTGGATAAGGTTGTTCTCAATGTGGGGTTGGGTGAGGCATTGCAGAATGGAAAATTAATTGAATCTAGTGTTGAGCAATTGAAGATGATTTCAGGGCAGATGCCAGTTGTGACAAAAGCTAAAAAATCAATTGCGAATTTTAAATTGCGTGAGGGTGTGCCGATTGGGGTGATGGTTACGTTGCGAGGCAATCGAATGTACCAATTTTTTGAGCGTTTGGTCAGTTTTGCTCTCCCGCGAGAACGNGACTTTAAGGGATTGCCAAAAAAATCATTTGATGGTCGGGGAAACTATACCATTGGCTTGAAGGAGCAGTTGATTTTTCCTGAGATCGACTATGATAAGGTCGAGAAGATTCAGGGGATGAACATTACTATATGTACAACTGCGCGAACAGATGAAGAGGGTAGGTGTCTGCTTACACATATGGGACTGCCATTGCGTAAGTAACTTATTTACAAAGGGAGGCTCTTAATGGGCTTCTAAGTGGGAAGGAATTATGGCGAAAAAATCGCTAATTGCTAAGGCGCAAAGAAAGCAAAAGTTTCAAGTTAGGGAGTACAGTCGATGTGGATTGTGCGGTCGTCCGCGGGCTTTTTTGCGGAAGTTTGGCATGTGTCGAATATGTTTTCGGGATAAAGCTTTACTGGGTGAAATTCCGGGAGTTACTAAGTCCAGCTGGTAGACAGTTGGTTTAAGATTAGGAGTTTAGTTTTATTATGATGACAGATCCTATAGCTGATTTATTTACGCGTGTTCGAAATGGCCTCATGGTTCAGCGTGGTGCGGTCGAAATGCCAAATTCTAAGATGAAGGCACGAATCGCGGAAGTTTTAAAAGAAGAAGGTTTTATAAAAAATTTTCGTGTTCGTGAAGATGACAGGCAGGGGGTTTTGAAGTTGTATTTGAAGTACCATAATGGCGATGCTGCTATTAGGGGTATTAAGAGGGTAAGTAAGCCAGGTCGAAGAACATATGTGTCATCAAGGGATATTCCTAGGGTTCTTAATGGGCTTGGGATTGCAATTATAACCACTTCCTCTGGTGTTATGACAGACCAGCTCTGTCGAGAAAAAGGTGTTGGGGGTGAGGTTCTTGGTTATGTTTGGTAACTGTGAAAGAGAATTATGTCAAGAATAGGTAAAAAGCCAATTTTGATTTCCGCGGGAGTCGAGTGCAAGTTAGATGGAACGACTTTGAGGGTAAAGGGTCCCAAGGGGCAACTTCAAGGGAAATTTCACCAGAATATGACGATCGCGATTGATAACGACTTGATAACCGTGACGCGTCCTACTGACGGTCGGGTCGATCGCTCCCTGCATGGATTGACGAGGACCCTGATCAGCAACATGGTGATTGGGGTGAGCGAAGGATTTTCTAAAACCCTAAATATTGTGGGTGTGGGTTACAAAGTAGACCTGAAGGGGAAGGCTTTGAATTTAAATCTTGGTTTTTCGCATCCAGTTAACTACCCTCCACCAGAAGGTATAGAGTTCGATGTCGATAGTAAAAAAAACGTGATTGTTGTTAAGGGAGTTAATAAGCAGATGGTAGGGCAGGTTGCGGCAGAAATTAGAATGCTAAGGCCGCCAGAGCCATACAAAGGTAAAGGGGTTATGTATGCAAACGAAAAGATCCGCAGGAAGGCAGGTAAGACTGCGGCCAGCAAAGGATAACTTTAGATAAGGATGAAAACTTCAACTAGAGAACGACTTAGAGTAAATCGTAAGAGACGTGTAAAAAAGCATGTTCAAAGGAACAAGGAAAAACTTCGTCTTACAGTATTTCGAAGCGCTAAGCATGTTTACGCGCAGATTGTCGATGATAAAGCGGGGAAAACTTTAGTGGCTGAGTCCACTATGTCGCCAGCATTTCGCGGACAGATGAAAAGTGGCGGAAATTCTAAGGCGGCCGCTTTAGTTGGAAATATGATTGGTGAAAAAGCGGTTCAGCAGGGAATTAAGGAAGTTTATTATGATCGGAATGGTTTTACTTATGCTGGTCGTATTAAGGCGCTAGCTGATGGAGTTAGGGAAAAGGGCGTTAAGTTTTAAATTAACTGTAGGGTTCTGGATTTGATTGTAAAGTTCAACCCAGCGGCATCGTGGAGGCTAGGAGTTCATTGCGAGAGCAAAGGGAAGTTAAGCAAGATTTTGTTGACAAGGTAGTTAAGATTCGCCGTGTGGCAAAAGTTGTAAAAGGCGGCCGAAGGTTCAGCTTTAGTGCCCTTGTTGTAGTCGGCAATAAAGAAGGTTCTATCGGTTGGGGTTTAGGTAAGGCGAACGAAGTGCCAGAAGCAATTCGTAAAGGTGTCGAAAGAGCTAAACGGGACATGGTGCAGGTTTCTCTTGATGGTAGTACTATTCCGCATGAAGTAATAGGGGCTTATGGAGCAGGTCGCGTTCTCATGCGTCCCGCATCTAAAGGGACCGGGTTAATCGCGGGAGGTGCTGTGCGTGCCGTATTGGAAGCGGTAGGAATTAGGGATATTTTGACGAAGAGTTTGCGGACAAATAACCCCCATAACGTGGTTAAGGCTACAATCCAGGGATTGGTCAGTCTAAGGGGTGTGAAGTACTATGCGGAAGTAAGAGGGCAAAAAATAAAAACGAGTACATCCTGAGTAGAATAAAAAATCATGAAATTATCGGAATTAAAGGCGGTTCCTGGTAGCCGCAAAGATAGAAAACGAGTTGGCCGGGGTATTGGTTCTGGGACTGGAAAAACTTCAGGTCGGGGGCACAAAGGTCAGAAATCCAGATCCGGTGGTAATCCTCATCCCTGGTTTGANGGTGGGCAGATGCCTNTGTATAGAAGGCTGCCGAAGAGAGGTTTTACTAATATTTTTAAAAAAGAGTACGAGATTGTTAATTTGGCTCAATTAGCAGGTTTAGAGACCAAAGATCCGATTACCCCTGAATTTTTGAGGGACAAGGGAGTAATTCGTAGAGTCAATCTTGTGAAGATTTTAGGTAATGGTGAATTATCCGAAGCGGTTACAGTACATGCGCAGAAATTTAGTCGGTCAGCGGTAGAAAAGATCGAAAAGTCTGGCGGAAAGGTAGTAATTTTATAATGAGTGGTGCTGCTGCATTTGGAAATGTTTTTAGGATTCCCGAGCTCAAAAGGAAAGTTTTTTTTACCTTGGGGATATTGGTGGTGTATCGAATAGGTGCTCATATTCCTATACCAGGAATTAATTCAGTTGCGCTAGCTGAAATTATGGCTCGCATGACAGGCACCATCATGGGGTTTTTCGATATGTTCTCGGGGGGCGCGCTCAGTAGGTTGACAATTTTTGCCCTGGGGATCATGCCGTATATCAGTGCTTCAATCATTCTCCAATTGATGACAATGGTTTCTCCTTATTTGGCGAGGCTTAAAAAAGAAGGGGAGCAAGGACAAAAAAAAATCACGCAGTACACGCGTTATGGAACGATTGTTTTGAGTATGATTCAAAGTTCAGGTATTGCTGTGGGATTAGAGGCAATGAAAAGCCCGTCAGGAGGTTCGATTGTTCCTATGCCGGGTTGGTCATTTCGGGTGATGACTGTTTTGACTTTGACCGCTGGAACCGCATTTCTTATGTGGCTCGGTGAGCAGATTACTGAACGGGGTATTGGTAATGGGATTTCGTTGATTATTTTTTCTGGTATCGTGGCGGGGACACCAGCTGCAATTTTTCAGTCTATGGATTTAATGGGAACAGGAGAATTATCTGTATTGCTAATGTTATTCTTGTTGGTTTTTATGGCTGCTGTAATTGGTATGATTGTGTTTACTGAAGGTGGTCAAAGGCGGATCTCTATTCAGTACGCCAAACGTGTGGTAGGGCGAAAAATGTATGGGGGGCAAAGTACTCACTTGCCACTTAAAGTAAATACTTCGGGTGTTATACCGCCTATATTTGCGTCTTCTATCATCATGTTTCCGGCGACTATAGCCCAATTCACTACCCACCCATGGATGCAAAATGTTTCAGCGATGCTGACACCAGGTACGATTGTTTATAGTTTGATCTTTATTGGGGCTATCTTTTTCTTCTGTTATTTTTATACGGCAGTTATTTTTAACCCGGTTGATGTTGCAGACAATATGAAGAAGCATGGAGGTTTTGTTCCGGGAATACGGCCAGGCGCAAAGACCTCGGAGTATATTGACGAAATTTTATCGAAGATTACTTTTTATGGTGCGATATATCTGTCATTGGTCTGCATTTTGCCAGATTATTTAATAAAATATATCAATATCCCATTTTACTTTGGTGGAACCAGTCTCTTAATTGTCGTAGGTGTATCGTTGGATACAATGCAGCAGTTAGAATCGCACATGGTGATGAGAAACTATGACGGGTTTATGAAAAAAGGCCGGATCAAAGGTCGACGGGGTTGATTTGTGAGACTTATCCTACTCGGTCCGCCGGGTGCGGGCAAAGGGACCCAAGCTAAAATGTTGGATGAAAAATTTAGGAGGCCGCAAGTTTCTACGGGAAATATTCTGAGAAAATCGATTCAGAATGGTACCGAGATTGGTANCCGAGCAAAAATATTTATGGACGCGGGAAAACTGGTTCCAGATGATGTTGTTATCGGATTGATCAAAGAGCGAATTGTAGAGGAAGATTGTCGGGCAGGGTTCATTCTTGACGGTTTTCCTAGAACCATAGTGCAAGCTGAAAGGCTAACAGAGACTTTGGATGAGATGGATTTGTCGATAGATGCGGTGGTGGACATTGAGGTTGAAGGCGAAGAGTTGTTAGGCCGGCTTACGGGGCGGAGTACTTGTATTGACTGTGGGGCTATGTTTCATGAAATGTCACGTCCTCCCTTAAAGGCGAGTGTCTGTGATAGTTGTGAAGGACAACTCTGTCAACGCGAAGATGATAAGGAGGACACTATCAAGAAACGGTTAGAGGTTTACGAACAAGAAACCGCTCCCCTCAAGGAGTATTATAGGAAACAAGGTAACTTGAAAACAGTTCAGGGTTCTGGAAGCGTAGAGGATATTTTTTCCAGAGTTTGCGCTGTGGTGTCCTAGTATGTCAAAGGAAGAATCGATAGAAGTCGAAGGAACGGTGCTAGAACCCTTACCAAATGCAATGTTTAGGGTAGAGCTTGATAATGGGCATAAAATTTTAGCCCATGTTTCGGGGAAAATGAGAATGCATTTTATTAGAATACTTGTGGGCGACAAGGTCAAAGTTCAACTTTCACCATATGATTTGACCCGAGGGCGCATCACTTATAGACATAAGTAGAAAGAAATTATGAAAGTAAGGTCATCAGTAAAGCCGATTTGTAAAAAGTGTAAGGTTATTCGTCGACAGGGAGTCGTTCGTGTAATTTGTGAGAATCCCAAGCATAAACAAAGACAGGGATAGGTTTTCCCCTGTAGTTTTTAAAAGGAGAAATTGTGGGACGTATTTCGGGTGTAGATATTCCTAAAGATAAAAGAGCTGTTATTGCCCTTACGTATGTTTATGGAATCGGGAAGCCTGCCTCTATTAAGATTCTGGGACAAGCTAAGATCGATGAAAATACTCGCATAAAAGATCTTACTGAGGACGAAGTTTCTCGTATCAGAGCGGCCATCGAAAAAGAATATGAGGTAGAAGGTGATCTTCGCCGTTCGATTAATATGAATGTGAAGCGGTTGATGGATATAGGCGCATATCGTGGTATACGGCATCGTAAAGGGCTTCCGGTGCGTGGTCAGCGAACGCATACCAATGCTAGGGGTCGGAAGGGGCCAAAAAAAACAGTGGGCGCTCGAACTAAAAAATAAATAGAGGAAAATTATTTATGGCGGTGGAAAAGGATAAAAAAAGTGTAAAAAAAAGAAGCAAAAATGCTCCGGAACTTGGGGTTGCTCATATTCAGGCAACATTCAATAATACAATTGTGTCGATCACCGACCTGTCCGGTAATGTTATTTCTTGGTCTAGTGCGGGAGCTCAAGGATTTAAAGGCTCTAGAAAAAGCACCCCTTTTGCTGCCCAGGTTGCTGCAGAAAAGGCGGGAATTAAGGCACGGGATATGGGGATGAAAAAACTCGAGGTTTGCGTTAGGGGACCAGGTCCCGGTCGTGAATCAGCCATTCGTTCACTGTCTAATATAGGGATGGAGGTTACGGTCATTCGGGACAAGACCCCAATGCCTCATAACGGTTGCCGGCCACGAAAGCGGAGGCGAGTTTAATGTCAATCTTTAATATGGGGGATCAATAAGTTGGCAAGATACACGGGTTCTGTTTGTCGTTTATGTCGTCGCGAGGGCATGAAATTATATTTAAAAGGATATAGATGTGAGACCGCGAAGTGTGCTATCGAGAAGCGGGGGTACCCTCCTGGCCAGCATGGTCAAGGGCGCAAAAAGTTTTCTGAATATGGTCTTCAGTTGCGAGAAAAGCAAAAAGTTAAAAGAATTTATGGGGTGCTGGAAAAGCCTTTCCGCGCCTACTTCGCTCGTGCTGAGAGGAAAAAGGGGGTTGCGGGCGAGAACCTTCTACAAACCCTTGAATTACGTTTCGATAATATAATTTATAGAATGGGTTTGGCTCCATCAAGAAATGCTGCTCGACAATTGGTTCGCCATAACCACTTTACTGTTAATGGAAGAAAAGTTAACATTCCTTCTTACATTTTAAGTAAAGGTGATGAGGTAGCACCTGCTCAGAAAAAAATTGAGAAATTTCCTATCAAGACCGCGTTGCAAAATATAAAAGATAAGAATCAACCTCATTGGCTGGTGTTTGATGTGGAGACGAAGAAAGGAATTGTTCAGGATTTGCCTACAAGAGAAGATATTACAATTCCAATTGAGGAACAATTAATAGTTGAGCTTTTTTCTCGATAGCTCTTATTGAGAACTTAAATTCATAAAACATAGATTTGGTGCTAATCCACCAGAAAAATTGGAGGAAATATGTTCAACGCGCAAGGAATCGTTAAACCCAAACGCTTAGAATTTGAAAAAGGAGTAAAAAACGAAAACTATGGAAAGTTTTCAGTAGGTCCTTTTGAAAGAGGTTATGGAGTTACTACTGGTAACTCACTTAGAAGGATGCTCCTTTCCTCTATAGAGGGAGCTGCCATTGTTGCTGTACAAATTGAAGGGGTTTTCCATGAGTTTTCGTCAATTCCTGGAGTTCTTGAAGATGTTACAGAAATTATCCTCAACCTCAAACAGGTAAATTTAACTTTAGCTGAAGACGTTGATGAAAAAAGAATATATCTTAAGAAAGATAGACAAGGCAAGCTAAGTGCTAATGACATCGTTGCCGACTCGCAGGTCACCATTCTAAACCCTGACCATCTGATTGCAACGCTGGATAAAAATAGTAGCCTGAACATTGAAATGATCGTACGTAAAGGTAGAGGCTATGTCCCTGCAGAAAAACAAGAATTGGAAGGGGAGTCTGTGCAAATGATAGCAGTCGATTCAGTTTTTTCTCCAATTGAAAAAGTTTCTTATAACATTGAGAGCACACGAGTAGGTCAATCTACTGATTATGATTTGTTAGTCATGGAAATATGGACAAATGGAGGCATTACTCCGGAAGACGCTGTAGCTCATAGCGCTAAAATTGCTAAAGATCATATGCAGGTGTTTATTAACTTTGATGAGGAGCCCGAGCCAGAGAAGCCAGTAGCTAACCAAGAAAAACAGAAAATGTGGATTAATTTAGCCAAGAGTGTAGAAGAGCTAGAGCTCTCAGTGCGTTCATATAATTGTTTAAAAAATGCCAATATTGAAACTATTGCTGAGTTAGTTCAAAAAACAGACTCGGAAATGCTGAGAACAAGAAACTTTGGCCGTAAGTCTCTTAATGAGATTAAAGAAATCCTAGATGGTATGGAGTTGCATTTAGGAGTAAAGCTTGACGAAGAAGACCTGAAACATATCACGCAGGTCAAAAAGAAAAAAGAAGTAGAGGTTGAAGCTAATATCGACTTATGATCTCTTATTTAAGAGAATCCTAACTAAGGACACCCCACGATAATGCGGCATTTAAAAACGGGTAGAAAATTTGGGCGCACATCAGCACACCGAAAAGCACTATTTAGGAATATGGTGACTGCTCTAATTGGTAGAGAACGGATTCGTACCACTTTAGCTAAAGCCAAGGAGTTGCGTGGGAAAGTAGAAAAAACCATTACACTTGGGAAAAAAGGGACACTACATGCCCGTCGCCATGCTTTAAAGCTGGTTGCCGATAAAGATTCATTGAAAAAAATATTTGGCCCTCTCGCTGAGAGGTATGCAAACCGCCCAGGTGGGTATACTCGGGTTATTAAGTTGGGTCACCGGCTGGGGGACGATGCTCCTATGGCATTTATTGAGTTGGTAGACCGGGAGGGTGGATCGCCTGTAAAACAGCCGGANAAGGGGAAGAAAAAGGTNGGGGTGACTGCTAAAAAGGCAGCAGTCGAGGAAAAAGAAAAAAACCCGAAAAAAGGTGCCAAGGAATCTATAGNTAAAACAACAGGTAAAAAATCTGATGGGGANAAAAAGAAGGTAGCACAGACTAAGAAAAAAATGGTGGATAAAAAAGAAAAGAGCGTTAAAAAAGATAAAAAAACTGACGAGGATTCTACGACAAAAAAATCATAGAGAAAGATTTATAAGCCGGCGAAAGAACGTTTAAGAAAGCAAAGGATAATCTACATAAAACTCCTCACACGCAGTTTGGACGCACGCCAGTAGGTCTTAGCTTAAACCGAAAGTTAGTGTTCTCTTTAATGTGCTCAAGAAGGTCATCATAGCTTTTGAAGTGATCGCTAAATCCATAGTCATCGCCTGTGTATTCACAGTTTTCTACGCTATGTTCTTTGCAGAGGTATGGTCTGTCTTCATAAATTCCACACTTGTTATCTGAAGTTAAGAAATTGCACCGAGTATGGATCATAATATACCATTGCTTTCGGTAAACATAGATTGATACTTTTTCGTGAGCAAGTTTCCACAATAGACTTTCGTAGTCCTTGCGATTTTCGGGTTCATCTATTCCAAAAGCAAAATAATTACAGCAGAATGCAGGAAGGCATTTTTCGCATTGGTGAGTGTCATCCCGGGCATTGTTGTTGTTTGCCATAAGTATTTAATTAGCTTACTGCTAAAAAGTTATTGCTACTTCTAGAGCTTTACTAGATAGCATGTTTGCAAGAGGTGATGCGGTTTGTAATATTTTTTTATATATTACAGAAAAATTATTCAATATACCATGATGTGCTTTATAAGTTAAGAAAGTAACAACAGTTTGCGATAATGACTGAAACTTTCTAAGAGAATGATTCTAGATTGCGTAAAATCGTTTTATTCGACAAAACCATAGTTGGATGTTAAGAGTAGGCTGTCATTTTTAAGTATGATTTAATGCTTTTAAGTTTTACAGCCATTAAAACAAACTATTCCAATGGCACCGAGCAATAAAATATGAATGAATAGAAAAAAGGCAGG
>JGI26262J51727_1000834_pt1 | contig 15480 bp, 14 predicted proteins | sample SaaInlV_150m_DNA_3_FD_51727 | JGI IMG/M metagenome (IMG submission 51727)
AAAATCAAATTATTTTAAATGATTGAAGATTTAGATTTTGAAACTTATCTCTATATTTCAAAGGATAAATTCCAAATTTTTGTACTTAATAAAAAAAAACTAAAAAATTTATATAGTCAAGAGTTAAAAATTGACCACCAATTTGATTTTAAGGACCTTAATATACTTTTAAATTTTCTTGATAAAAACATTTATAAAATTGAAAAATTAATAGGTAATTTTATTAAAAATATTATTCTAATAGTGGAAAATGAAAAAAACTTAAAAGTTAATATGGGTGTAAAAAAAAAAAATTATGAAACCTCACTGAAACAAAAAAGTTTTGGAAGTAATTTAAGTGAACTTAAAGATTTATTTAAAAAAAACTACCAAGAACANACAATAATGCATATGTGNATAGTAAATTATATTTTTGACGGCAAAAGATATTCTTCTTTTGATAGTAAGCTAATCAATGACTATTTTTGTATCGAAGTAAGTTTTATTGCAATTGATAATAAATTAGTTTTTGCGTTTGATAATGTGTTAGAAAAATATCAAATTAAAATTAAACAATATATGTGCGGAAATTACATAAACAATTTTATAGGTGATGCTGGTGATGAAATTTCTATAATTGCAAATAAGTTAAGAAATGGTTTAAATANTAATGAAATTACTTTTGTTCCTAAACATAAGGAAAATATGGGTTTTTTTGAAAAATTTTTTCAACTATTTAGTTAATATTGTTTTTTATAGTAATATTAGTTGTTTTTGTAATTAAATAAAATGCAATTACAAGTTATCTGTGTCTTATTTAACTCAAAAAACTGTTAAAAGTAATATTTCATTTAATGGTATTGCATTACATAGTGGTTTAGATGTTAACATCTGTATCAAACCAGCTGAACCTAACTTTGGTATAGTTTTTAAAAGAGTTGATTTAAAAATTGATAATTTGGTTTATCCAAATTTCATGAATGTTACTAACACATCATTAAATACAACTGTAGAAAATGATTTTGGTGTTAAGGTATCAACTATTGAACATTTAATGGGAGCTTTATTTGGCCTAGGTATTGATAATGCTCTAATTGAAATTGACAACGAAGAGGTTCCAATCCTTGATGGTTCAGCAAAAGAATTTATTGAAAAAATAATAGTTGCAGGTGTAAATGTAAGCGAAACACCAATAAAAATTATTAAGATAAACAAAGAAATTAAATATTCTGAAGGTGAAAGAGTGATTTCTATTAAACCATCTGCTTTGAGTTTAGAAATTGACTTTCAGCTTAAATATAAAAACCAAATAATTGGAAATCAAGGAAACATAGTTAAAGTTTATGAAGATGATTTAACTGATGTTTATAACTCTAGAACATATTGTTTATTTGAAGATATAGAATTTATTAAAAAAAATGGTTTAGCAAAAGGTGGTAGTTTAAAAAATGCTATTGTTGTAAAAGATAATGAAATTTTAAATCCAGAAGGACTAAGAAACGACAAAGAATTTGTTAATCATAAAATATTAGATTGTATTGGAGACCTTTATACTTCAGGNTATAGAATTATTGGTGGAGTAAAATGTTCACAAGGAGGACATTATTTAACAAATCAGTTGTTGAGAAAAGTCTTTCAAAACAAAGAAAATTTTTCAATTTTAGAAATTAAAGAAAAAAACCTTCCACACACGCTTATCAATAAAAATTTGTTGAGATCTATAGCTTAAACAGTAAAGAAAACTTTTAAATTATTGTTTAAGTAAGTATAAACTTAAAATATTTATGAATAAGTTTTTTTTGTTTATTGCCTTGTTTGCTATTTTAATATCTTGTTCAAAAGAAGAAATTAAAGAATCTATTATTAAAGAAAAAAGTTTAGATCTTCAGGTCCTTGAGGCATATCAGGAAGGANTGAAAAGTTTAGAAACTGGCGACGTTNTTTATGCTGCAAAAAAATTTAATGAAGCTGAAACTTTATTTCCACAGTCTGAATGGGCTCCAAAATCAGCTTTAATGGCAGCTTATGCGTATTATACTCAAGATTATTATTCAGATACTATAGCGGAGCTAGAGAGGTTTATACGAGTTTATCCTCTAAGTAAAAATTTAGACTATGTTTATTATTTATTAGGTATTTCATATTATGAACAAATCGTAGATGAAAAAAAAGATTTACAATCAATTATTAAAGCCAAAGAATATTTTAAAATTGTTAGTAAAAATTATCCAAATACTAACTATTCATTAGATGCAGAATATAAAATTGATTTAGTGAATGACACTCTTGCTTCTAAAGAAATGTATATAGGAAGATATTATTTTGATAAGAAAAAATGGATACCCGCTATTAATAGATTTAGAACAGTTATCGATGATTATGAAACAACGATATATGCGCAGGAAGCATTACATAGATTGGTTGAAGTACATTATATACTTGGATTAAAAGATGAAGCTAAAAAATACGCAAAACTTTTAGGTTATAATTATCAATCTTCAAAATGGTATGAGAAATCTTATAGTGTTTTTGATAAAGAATATAAAGAAAATGTAAAAAAAAGAGACAAACAAAAAAGTAAAAAAAATAAAACTCTTAAAAAAATAAAATCTTTATTTAGTTTAGATGGATAAAAAAGAAATAAAGGAACAATATTTAAAAAAGATTAGTTTAGTTAATAAATATAATAAATACTACTATGACAATAGTAAGCCTTTAGTAAATGACAAGGTTTACGATGAGTTAAAAAATAATATTTTATTATTAGAAAGGAAATATAATTTTCTTAAATCTAAGCAATCTCCATCAGATACCGTAGGTTACAAACCCTCAAAAAGTTTTAAAAAAGCCTTACATAGAGCGCCTATGCTTTCACTTGCAAACGCATTTAGTGAAGAGGATCTTTTAAATTTTGAAAAAAGAATCATAAATTTTATTTCAGAAAAAAGTAACTTTAAAATTTCATATAGCGCTGAACCAAAAATTGATGGTATTTCAGCATCTTTAACTTATAAAAATGGAGATTTAATAAAAGGTTTATCAAGAGGAGATGGTAAGGAAGGGGAAGATATAACAGCCAATATTTTAACAATTAAAGATATACCAAAAAAAATTTTAAAAAAAAATTTTCCAGAGGAAATAGATATTAGAGGCGAAGTATTTATTCAAAATAGTGATTTTCAAGTTTTAAAAGAAAAATTTGCAAATCCAAGGAATGCTGCATCGGGATCATTAAGACAAAAAAATCCAGATGATACNAGTAAAATTCCACTAAAATTTATTGCTTATACTTTTGGTTATGAACAAGGTTTAAAAGTGGAAAATCAATCTAAATACTTAGAAAAGTTAAATGAGTGGGGCTTTAAAACAAACCCACTTAATAAATTAATTACTGGAGTAAAAAATTTATTAATTAATTATACTGAAATTGAAAAAAAAAGATCTGAAATAGATTTTGATATTGATGGAATTGTCTACAAGATTGATGATTTTAAGCTTCAAAAAAGACTTGGTAATGTTGCAAATGCTCCAAGATGGGCAATAGCACATAAATTTTCATCCAATAAAGGAATTTCTGTAATTAAAAATATTGAAATCCAAATTGGAAGAACAGGAGCATTAACTCCAGTTGCGAAAATAAAACCTATTAACATAGGTGGTGTATTAGTATCGAATGCTACATTACATAATGAAGATGAAATAGACAGAAAAGACATAAGAATTGGTGATACTGTTACAGTAGAAAGAGCTGGAGATGTTATTCCCCACATATTATCTGTTGATTTAAAAAAAAGATCAAAAGACATCAAAAAATTTATTTTTCCAAAAAATTGTCCCTCATGTGGATCAAAAACAATTAAAGAATTTAATATTATAACAAAAAAAAAAGATGCAGTTAGAAGATGTACGAGTGAAGGTTATGAGTGCGAAAAAATTACTATTGAAAAATTAAAACATTTTGTTTCTAAAGAAGCACTAAATATAGATGGATTTGGAAAAAAAATAGTTGAAAACTTTTATGAATTAAAATTTATAAAATTGCCACAAGATATTTTTAGATTAGACTTTAAAAAAATTGAAAAATTAGAAGGTTGGGGCAGGTTATCAGTTGAAAATTTAAGGTATGCAATAAATAAAAAAAAAAATATTTCTATAGAAAGATTGATTTATTCACTAGGTATCAGGCATATTGGTTTAGAAAACGCAAAACTGATTTCAAAATATTTTAAATCATTTTCTAAATTTAAAGCTTTATCTAAGACTGAAAAATATAATGAATTATTAAATATTGATGGGATTGGCGAAACACAAGTTAATTCTGTAAAAATTTTTTTTTCTAATAAAATAAATCTAGATGTTTTAAATCAGCTTGCAGAAATCCTAAATATTAAAGATGTTACTGAAGATAATAAAAATGGAAAATTAAAAAATAAAACATTTATGATAACAGGAAAGCTACATGGAATAAGTAGAGCTGAAGTTAAATCATTAATAGAAGAAAATGCAGGTACAGTTGTCAGTAGTGTCTCAAAAAAACTAAATTATTTAATTGTCGGGGAAAAACCAACAAAAAGAAAAATGGAAGCTGCAAAAAACTTAAAAATAATAACCTTAGATCAAAAACAATTTTTAACATTATTAAATAAAACTAGCTAACCATCTTCTTTCCTTTAAATTTAAATACTTTGATATTTTAGAGTAAACATTCATATGATATTTAAATAGATAGGTCTTTTCTGCTGAGGATAAAAGTTTCTGATTAATTAATTCTTTTTCTATTGGAGCAAGTGTCAAATTTTCAAAGAAGATTTTTTTTCTTATTTTTTTAACAAATACTAAATTTTCAATTCGAATTCCAAAATTGTCTTTTTTGTAGAAACCTGGTTCATTGCTTAAAATCATTCCTTCTTTAATTTTAACTTTATTTNTTTTTGATATCGATTGTGGTCCTTCGTGAACATTAAGAAAAAAACCAACACCATGTCCTGTACCATGAGAATAATCTAGGTTGCTTTCTCTAAGAAATTTACGAGCTCTTTTGTCTATTTTGCTTCCAATATTATCTTTTTTTAAATTGGTATTAGCTACTGCAATATGACCTTTTAGCACTTTTGTGAATATATCTTTGATATTTGATTTAGGTTTTGAAAAACAAATTGTTCTTGTTACATCAGTTGTTCCATATTTATATTGACCACCTGAGTCACACAAAAAGATATCTTTTTTCCCAATAATTCTACAGTTTTCTTTTTTAGCTCTATAATGAACTATTGCTCCATTTTTTCCAGAACCAGCGATTGTATCAAAACTTGGATATAAATAATTTTTATTCATTTTTCTAAATTTTTCTAATTTATTCTGTGCCTGAACCTCACTAATTTTTTTCTTATTAACATTTTTTATCCAATAAATAAATTTTGTAAGAGCAGCCCCATCTATAATGTGTGCATCAATCATATTTTTTATTTCAGTCTTATTTTTAATTGCCTTTAGAAGATATATCGGATCTTCTCTTTTAATAATATTAAATTTAGATTTAATAATATCTTCAAAATAAATTGAACATGATTTATTATCTACTATAAAATTATTACCTCTTAACTGAAGAATTTTTTTTGGAAAATCTTTTATATGAATTAATTCATTTGATTTGATTATTTTTTCTTTAATAAGATTTTTGCTTTTTTCTTTATTGCTTATTAAATAAATTTTTTTATTTTTACTAATAATTAATCTACAATTTGGCACTGGACTATTTGGACCATCTCCACCTCTAATATTTAAAATCCAAGCTACATTTTCTGGGGCACTTATAAATAAATAATCAGATTTATTTTTTCTTAATAATTTTGAAATTTTATTTATTTTTGANACATGACTTTCGCCAACAATATTTTTGTTTAATGTGAAAAATGGAAAATTANCTTTAATTTTTTGACTTTCAATTTTGTCAATTAAATTATTATCAATAAATTTAACCTTATTTTTTTTTAAAAAAAATTTTTTTGCTTGATCATAAGTAATTAATTTTGGGTCAACACCTAATATTAAACCTTTAAATAAATCACAATTAATTATTTTTTCGTAACTTATAATTTTAAAATTTTTACCAGATTCGATTTGACTTTGAATTGTGTATCGTCCATCTGTAAATAAATAATTTTTTTTTTTTAAAATAACAGCTAATCCAGCAGATCCACTAAAGTTAGATATAATTTTTAATCGATTGATTTTTGAATATTCTGTAAAATAGTCATCATTTTTTGGGACGATGTAGCCATCAATATCGTAGTACTTGAATTTTTCTCTTAAAATTTTTATTTTTTTATTCATTTAATTCTTTTTTGATATCGTATCCATCCTGGACTACGCGTTCCTTCTTCTAATTCAAAATCTTGATTAAATTCAAAATCTTCAACTTCTTCTTTTTCTTCATCAAAAAATGAATTTTTTTCTAAATGTTTCTCTGGCAATTCTTCAATAAATCTTGATGCCATACTATCTATCCAATCACCTTGATAAAATCTATTCATAGAAAAAGATATAATAGCTTTTTTCTTTGCTCTGGTAATCCCTACATATGCTAAACGTCGCTCCTCTTCTAGTCCATTTTGGCCTTTTTCTTCAATTGATTTTTGATGAGGGAACAATCCTTCTTCCCAACCAGGTAGAAATACCACATCAAACTCCAATCCTTTTGCGGCATGCATTGTCATCATATTTATCTTTTCTCCATCCCATTCTTGATCAATAGACGTTGCAAGGGAAACATGTTCTAAAAAACTTTCCAAATTATCAAATTCTTTCATTGCGCTTAATAGTTCTTTTATGTTTTCTAATCTATTTTCATTATCGATATCTTTTTTATTTTTTAACATTGCCGAATAGCCAGACTCGTCTAGGACAATTTGTAATAATTTAATATGACTAATTTTTTTGATTAATAAATCATTTCTCCATTTGCTTAATGAATTAAGAAAAAATCCTAGCCCAATTTTTGTTTTTGGTTTTATCATATTTTGCTCAATCATTTTTATTGAGGCTTTTTCTAAACTTAGACTATTTTCTTTTGCGTATTCATGCACTGTTTTTAAAGTAGTGTCACCTATAGACCTTTTTGGGTTATTAACAATTCTTTCAAACGCTAAGTCATCCCTCTCTTGATGTATTAATCTTAAGTAAGCTACACAATCTTTAATTTCTGATCTTTCATAAAATTTAGTACCACCNAAAATTCTATAAGGCATACCAATTTTAAGAAATCTTTCTTCAAATTCTCTTGTTTGAAATATAGCTCTAACTAGAATTGCCATATTATTAAAAGAATATTTTTTTTTTAATTTTTTTTCTATCTCATCAGATATTCCTATTGCTTCATCTTTGCCATTTTTAAAACAATTCAATTTAACTAAATCTCCTTCTTCCATAGTAGTGGTTAAAGTTTTTCCAACTCGATTTTCATTATTTGCTATTAAGTTTGATGCCACAGATAAGATATTTTGCGATGATCTATAATTTTGTTCTAGTCTGATTACTTTAGTATTTTTATATACTTGATCAAATTCTAAAAAGTTTTTTATTTCTGCACCTCTCCAACTATATATGGATTGGTCATCATCTCCCACACAACATAAATTTTTATTTTTTTCAGATAATAAGCTAAGCCATTTACTTTGAATAAAATTAGTATCNTGATATTCATCTACCAAAATATATTTAAAATTATTTGAATAAATTTGTCTTATGTCAGGGTAGTTTTCTAAAATTTTTACAGTATGTAAAATTAAATCACCAAAATCACATGAATTTAAGTCAGTTAATTTTTGTTGATAGATCTTATAAAGAGGTAAAATGGTTTTCTCATAAATATCTTTTTTGTTGATTATAACTTCAGAAGGGTAGTATCCCTTATTTTTCCATCTATCGATAATAGCAAGAATAAATCTAGGGGCTAATTGTTTGATATCTATATTTTCAGCTTTACAAATATTTTTAATTAATCTTGTCTGATCATCAGTGTCTATAATTGTAAAATTTGANTTAAGATTAGCTGCCGAAGCATGTTTTCTTAAAAGTTTAGCACATATAGAATGAAACGTTCCAAGCCAAGACAGNCCTATTGCAGCAGATCCCAAAATCTTACTCACTCTATTTTGCATTTCTTTTGCAGCTTTATTAGTAAATGTTACTGACAAAATTTGATTAGGAAATGCCTTTTTCTCTTTTATTATATGCGCAACCTAGAGGTTAAAACCTTTGTTTTTCCAGATCCAGCACCTGCAACAATTAATAATGGCCCATCAAGATGCAATACAGCCTCTTTTTGAGCTTTATTTAAATTATCTAAATAATCAGAGTTTATCATTCAAAATATTTCTTTATAAGTTTCATATTATTATATGAGTAAACATAATTTTTTTGCAAAATTTTTTAAAAAGACCAGCATATTTATAAATAGTCTATTAAAAAAAAAATTAAACAAATTAAATTTTCTTTTTGAAAAAGATAAATTTTTAACTTTTCTAAGCTTTAAAAGAGGTTTTATGTTTTTATCAGCATTAATTGTTTTAACTTTTTCTTATTTATCCATACCCAATTTTTATGATACCAGCAATCTAATTAACAATATTAAGAATCAGTTATATAAAGACCTGAATATTGATTTTAGTTTATCAGAAGAATTTAGTTATAATTTATTTCCAAAACCTAATTTGACATTTCAGGAAATTAAATTTTTAAATCAAGATAAAAAATTTGCATCTGTTGATGAGATGAAAATCTATATTTCATTCAGTAATTTATTTGCATCAAATGATATTAGAATTAAAAATATCAATCTTAATAAAGTTAATTTTGATTTGAATAAAAAAAATTATAATTTTTTTGTTAAACTTTTAAATAGTAATTTCTCTAATTTCAATCTAGAAATTGAAAATAGCAAAATCTTTTATAGAAATATTGAAAATGAAGTTTTGTTCATAAATAAAATTGATCAATTAAAATACTATTATGATTTAAAGGATAATAAAAATACTTTTGTAGCAAATAATGAGATATTCAATATTCCATATACTGTTGAGTTAAAAAATCATAAGGATGAAAAGAAAATACTTACTAAAGTAAATTTTGATTTTTTAAAATTGCAGGTTAAAAATATATTAAGCTACAAACAAATTCAAAAAAATGGATTAATAGAATTTACTTATAATAAAAAAAAAAGTGAAGGCACATACCAACTTAATAATAATCTGTTTAATTTTAATTATTTAAATAAATCACTAGGCAATGATTTTAAATATGAAGGTATAATAAATTTTATTCCATTTTTTTCAAAAATTTCTGGTGATATTGATATAATAAATTTAAATAAATTGTTTAATCCAGATACAATTTTGGTCCAATTGTTTAAATCAGAATTATTAAATAATAAAAATCTAAATATAAATGTAATTATTAATGCAGAACAAATTATTCCTTTTAGAGATCTAAACAATTTAGTATTTAAGTTTAGGATCGAAGATGGTTTGCTGGATATTAGTGAAACTAAATTTAGTTGGTTAGATTATGTTGACTTTCAAATATTTGATAGTTTGCTTTATGTAAGAGATAATAATTTAGTTTTGGATAGCAATATTTCAATTGACATTCATAACTCCAGTGAGGTCTACAAGTTTTTTCAAACCCCTCGAAATTATCGAAAAAAAATAAACAAAATTAAGTTTAATTTTGTCTATAATTTTGATCAAGAAATCACCAATTTAAATAATATTGAGATTGATAATTTAGTTAATCCTGAGGTAAATAAGATTTTAGATCAATTTATTTCTAAAGACACTATTCTTCAGAATAGAATTTATTTTAAAAGTTTAATTAATGAAGCAATTAAATCTTATGCTGGATAGATCATTTTTTTAGGATTGACAATTCTGTTATAGTCTCTTTCGCTTATTAATCCTGTCTTCAATGTTTCAAATTTTAGTGTTGTATCATTTTTAAGAGCAGTTTTTGCAATCTTTGCAGCATTATCATATCCAATATGAGGCGCTAAAGCTGTAACTAGCATTAGTGAATTATCTAAATGTTCTTGAATTTTTTTCTTGTTAGCTTTTATTCCTTTAACACAGTAAAGAGCAAAATTCTTTGTGCTATCAGCTATCAAATCGATTGATTGCAAAATATTATGTGCAATTAGTGGTTTGAAAACATTTAATTCAAAATGACCATGAGATCCTGCAATGGTTATACCATTATGATTGCCAATCACTTTGACGCAAACCATAGTAACAGCCTCACATTGAGTTGGATTTACTTTTCCAGGCATTATTGATGAACCGGGCTCATTTTCAGGCAATATAAGTTCACCATATCCAGCTCTAGGACCCGAACCTAAAAATCTTATATCATTAGATATTTTCATTAATGCTACAGCACAAGTATTTAAAGTTCCTGAAAAGTTTACAATAGAGTCATGTGCCGCAAGTTCTGCAAATTTATTAGAAGCTGGTTTGAAAGGAATTTTTGTAAATTTAGAAATTTCTTTTACAATCTTCTTATCAAAGTTTTTTTTTGAATTTATTCCAGTTCCTACAGCTGTTCCACCTTGAGCAAGATAATAAATTTCTTTCAATGCATATTCTATTCTTTCAATACTTTTTGTAACCTGCACATAATATCCTGAAAATTCTTGTCCAAGAGAAAGTGGTGTTGCATCTTGTAGATGAGTCCTTCCAATTTTAACTATATTTTTAAATTCAGTAGATTTTCTTTTTAATTGCTTCTCTAAAATTTTTAAACTTGGTAGTAATTTTTTTATAGTTTCTTCTGCTACAGAAATATGCATTGCTGTTGGAAAAACATCATTGGTTGACTGAGATTTATTTACATGATCATTTGGATGTACTGGTTTTTTTGTGCCCTTTTTACCACCTAAAATTTCTATTGCTCGATTAGCAATTACCTCNTTAACATTCATATTTGTTTGGGTTCCCGAGCCTGTTTGCCAGACTTTTAGGGGAAAATTTTCATCTAAATTACCTTTAATAACCTCATTAGAAGCTTTGATAATTGCTTTAGATATTTTATTTGTAATCAGTTTATCTTTAGAGTGAACTATTGCAGCTGATCTTTTAATAATTGCAATAGATTTGATTATTGAAATATTAACTAAAATTTTACCTATATTAAAAAATTTATTTGATCTTTGAGTGGAAGCTCCCCAATACTTGTTACTAGGGACATTAACACTTCCAATGCTGTCGAATTCTTTTCTTAATTTCATTGATTAATTTATAAGTAATAAATAATTATAAACATACATTAATTTTTTAAAAACTTACAGGAGCAAAATGTCAAATTTTAATAAAGTAGGAATTTTCATGAAAACTTTTGGCCAAGAGGTCAAAAGTAAACCATCATTTAGTACAGATAAAATCAATAAATTAAGAATTGATCTAATTAAAGAAGAGTTAGATGAACTAAAAGAAGCAATGGATAATAATGATTTACTAGAAGTAGCTGATGCATTAACAGATATTTTGTATGTAACCTATGGAGCAGGTCACGCATTTGGCATTAATTTAGATAAATGTTTTGATGAAGTGCAGAATTCAAATATGAGTAAGTTAGGTGAAAATGGTGAGCCTATTTATAATGAGTCTGGAAAAGTAATGAAGGGGCCNAATTATTTTAAACCTGATTTAACTAAATTTGTATCTTAGATTTCTAATTTAAAATCAATAGCTACAGCACTATGAGTAATACTGCCAACAGAAATTCTATCAACACCAGTTTTAGCAATAGATTTAACTGTTTTTAAATTAATATTTCCCGAAGCTTCAGTTTCGTAATATTTTTTAGCAATCTTAACACCTGCTTTTAAATTTTTAATATTCATATTATCAAATAAGACTGTATTAAATTTAAGACCCATAATATCTTTAAGTTGTTTTAAATTATCAACCTCAACTGTAATTTTTTTTCCCTTTTTGTTTTTAATAACTAAAGAGACTAAACTTTGTATATCTGATGAAGCAATGTGATTATCTTTAATCAAATATTCATCACTTAAATTAAATCTATGATTGGTGCCACCACCTAATTTAACTGCATATTTTTGAATAACTCTTATGTTTGGAATTGTTTTACGNGTACAACAAATTTTACATTTTTTACCAGCTAATTTTACAAATTGATTTGTTTTAGTTGCGATACCCGAGATATGAGATAAAAAATTTAAAGCAACTCTTTCTGCAATTAATATATTTTTAGCTCTACCTTCAATTGTTGCAATTAATGAGCCTTTTTTAACTTGTGAACCATCTTTTTTTTTAGATATAAATTTAATTTTATTATCAACTAAATCAAAAGCATGTCTTGCAAACAACTGACCACCAACAATTGCATTTTGATTTGATAAAAGTTTAACTTTTATAACTTTATCATTTTCAATTAAACTTGAAGTTATATCTCCAGAAGGGTAGAGGTCTTCATTGAGTGCTCTCTTAACAGAGTTACGAATAAAGTCTTTGCTTAGTTTTATTTTTGACACTTAATTATCTGCCAATAGCTGCCATTTTTTCAACTGATATTCTGGCTTTCTCAATTGTTTCTTTATCCATAATGATTTCACCAGTTTCATTTTCAAGACAATCTAATATTTTGGGAAGTGTAATTTTTTTCATGTGAGGACACATATTACAGGGCTTAATAAAGTCTACGTTTGGATTTTCAACTTGTATATTATCACTCATAGAACATTCAGTAACCATCATTACTTTTTTTGGTTGATGATTTTTAACATAATTAATCATTCCTGAAGTTGATCCTGCAAAGTCACTTGCCTTTATAACATCTGGTGGACACTCAGGATGTGCAATAATTTTAATTCCAGGATTGTTTTTTCTAATATCGTGAATTTCTTTTTCATTAAATTGGTCGTGAACAATACAAATTCCTTTCCAGGATATAATTTCAACATCTGTTTGTGAGGCAACATATTTTGCAAGGTAATCATCAGGTAAAAATATTACTTTTTTTACTCCAAGTGACTTAACAATTTTGACTGCGTTAGCTGAAGTGCAACAAACATCAGTTTCAGCTTTTACTTCAGCTGATGTATTTACGTAAGAAACAACAGGCACACCTGGATATTTTTCTTTTAGCAACCTTACATCTTTTCCAGTAATTGACGCTGACAATGAACACCCAGCATCCATATCTGGTAAAATAACTTTTTTATTTGGACTCATTAGTTTTGCAGTTTCAGCCATGAAGTGAACTCCTGCCATTAAAATAATATCTGCAGAAGTTTTTGAAGCTTCAATTGCTAAAGCTAGAGAGTCTGCTGCAAAATCAGCTACTCCATGATAAATTTCTGGTGTTTGATAGTTGTGTGCAAGAATTACTGCATTTTTTTCTTTTTTAAGTTTATTAATTTTATGAATATATGGAGCGTGTACTGACCATTCAATTTCAGGCATTACTTTTGAAATTTTTTGATAAATAGGATCTGTTGCTTTTTGTACTTCTTGTGTAAATTCCATGATGTTTTTTACCAATTTGAAAGATAGATGTCATTCATTTATTATGACACACGTTGCGGTCGTGCTGAAACTGGTAGACAGGCACGGTTGAGGGCCGTGTGGACATAGTCCATGAGAGTTCGAGTCTCTCCGACCGCACCAAAATAAAACCTTTATTGATCATGTTTCTGGTTTTTTGTGCTATACTTATGAATTATGAAAATAAAACAAATATTTAACTTCTGGAAACACTGGAACTGTAATTTATTTGTTAGGCTTCATTGCTCTTTTTACTAAATAGAAATCTCTTTTTACACTTTTAACTAATATTCAATTAATTTTAATAAGAAGATTTCAATGACTAAGAAAATATTGTTTTATAAATCAATTATCTGGCAAATGATCGGTATGATATGGATATCTTTATTATCCTATCTATGGTTTGGTGATTTAATTCGATCTTTAAGCTTTACTATTGTGGTTATGGTTGTGAGTATTTTTGCCTATGTTTTTTACGAGATGGCATGGGAAAAATTTATGAAAAAAAAGCATTAAGAGACAACATCTCTTTATTTATTGTTAAGATTTAATCCAATATTTATTGTTAAGATCTAATCCAATCTGGTTTTTTAATATCAATTAAAGCATTCTTAGTATTAAAACCCGACTTTTCATTAAAATTTTCATCCAAATATTTAATTAATGCAAATGGATAATCCTTTTCTATTAATACTTTTCCAATTTCATTTTCATTATAATAAATATTTTCACCCTCAATTAATTCACCTTTAATTATATTTATCGGCAATAATCTTTTTGAAAGTTTATTTTTAAGTTTAATTCTAGCTGTATTTTCTTGTCCAACGTAACAACCTTTTTTAAAGTCAATTCCATTTAATTCTTCGTAATTGCACTCAATACCAAACAGTTTATTTTGTAATTTGTTAAAATCCTTTGGAACTATTCCAAGTTTATGACTAAATGAATAATAATCTTTAATATTAGAGTCGTGTAACTCAAGTTTCTTTAATGATAAATAAAGTTTTTCTAAATTAATAATTAATCTTGCACCCATGAGCTTATTTCGCGGATCTAAAAGAATTGGATCTTCTCTATATTTTAAAGTAAAGCCGGCAATATCTTGAGCTTCATCAAAATTTAGAAATTTTTCATGGCTAAAAGCAGCAACTACAAATTCATTGCTAAGATTTAAAACTTCAACTTTTGATCTTAACTTATAAATACTTAGTTGTTTAAATAGTCCATCTACTTGAGATTTTTCGCAATCAATCAAATAACCAGATTTATATTTAATTATTATAAACTCATATAAAAACTTGCCTTGAGGAGATAATAAGGATGTAAAGCAGCTATTATTGCCACTGACTTTATTAATATCGTTACTAATCAGATTTTGTAGAAATTCTTTTGCATCTTCACCGTTTAAGTAAAGTATCGCTCTATCATCTAAAATATATACATTTTTGATATTCATATTTGATTAGTTAACATTTTTAATATAATTACTTTTTTCTGAAATGTTAGATCTTATAATCAAAAATGGACAATGTTATATTGATGGTGAATTAAAAGAGGCAGATGTAGCTATTCAAGACGGTAAAATTTATAAAATTGGTCAAATTTCCGAAGAAGCTAAAGAAACAATAAATGCTGAAGGTCAAACAGTTTTACCAGGATGTATAGATACCCAAACCCACTTTAGAGAACCTGGTTCAACAGATACTGAAGATTTACACTCTGGAAGTAGAGCTGCAATTGCAGGAGGGATTACTAGTGTATTTGAAATGCCCAATACTAATCCACCAACCTCAACTAAGGTAGAGTTTCAAAAAAAATTAGATCTTGCGAAGAATAGAATGTATTGCAATTATGCTTTTTATTTTGGAGCAACAGCAGATAATGCAAATGAGTTAGCAGATTTAGTAAATTTAGAAGGGTGTTGTGGAATTAAACTTTTTGC
>JGI26262J51727_1000865_pt1 | contig 15177 bp, 15 predicted proteins | sample SaaInlV_150m_DNA_3_FD_51727 | JGI IMG/M metagenome (IMG submission 51727)
ATGCATTTGTGGCTGAGGCCAAAAGACAACTATTTGGCAGGGTTGGAATTGATTTATTTGCGGGCCCAACAGAAACAATGGTTATAGCAGACGAGACGGTTGACGCTGAATTATGTGCAACTGACTTACTAGGTCAAGCCGAACACGGCTATAACTCACCAGCGGTTTTGGTTACGAACAGTCAAAAACTTGCCGAAGAAACACAAGTAGAGATTGATAGAATACTAACGATTCTTCCGACAGCAGATACGGCGGGTGTCAGCTGGGCAGAGTATGGCGAGGTTGTTGTCTGTGATACTTATGATGAAATGCTAGAAGTTGCCAATGATATTGCCTCAGAACATGTTCAGGTTATGACTGACCGTGATGACTGGTTTTTAGATCATATGCATTCTTATGGAGCACTATTCTTGGGTCCAAGAACAAACGTATCGAATGGTGATAAAGTGATTGGAACTAACCATACTTTGCCGACTAAAAAAGCGGGGCGTTATACAGGCGGTCTCTGGGTAGGAAAGTATCTCAAAACGCATAGCTATCAAAAAATAACAACGGATGAGGCAGCCGTAAAGATTGGAAGATACTGCTCTCGACTTTGCATGCTAGAGTCTTTTGTTGGTCATGCAGAGCAAGCCAATATAAGGGTTAGGCGCTATGGCGGTGAAGACGTACCATATGGGAAGGCGGCCCAGTAGTGCATAGAGCCAACCATCTTAAAGAGCTAATAAAGCCTCTAAGATTGAGTATGTATAGTTTTACGGAGGATGGAGTTCGAAGTAGCCTCGAGTCTCTATTTGATGAGGAGGCGATTATTCATCTATCCCACCCTTTTGGAGATATTCTAGGTCCAACTAGTTTTTATAATCAAGCACTTAAACCACTGTTTGAATCAATGCCTGATCTTGAAAGACGAGACTATATCGTTATCGCTGGGAAAACTGAAAAGGATTTGCATTGGGTTGGATGTGCTGGCTTTTACAATGGTACTTTTTTAAAGTCATTTTTAGATATCCCTCCAACTGGCCATATTGCACATATGCGATTCCATGAATTTTATTGCTTTCAGGAGGACAAAATAATTGAAGTTCAGGCGTTGTGGGACATACCAGAACTTATGATGCAGTCTGACTCTTGGCCAATGGCCCCAACTCTTGGAAGAGAATGGTGCGTCCCAGGCCCAGCAACAATGGATGGGATTTCAGATAGTCCATATGACCCTGAAAAAAGTGATGCCTCAATGGAGCATATTCTAGGAATGGCTAATGCTATGAAAAAGCATCCCTCTGAGGGTGGTCCTGAGGTCATGAAAATGGATTACTATTGGCATCCCAAAATGAATTGGTATGGTCCCTCTGGAATAGGAAGTGGAAGAGGCATTGAAGGTTTTAGAAACTGGCATCAAATACCATTTTTGAATGCTATGCCAGACAGAGGAAAAGATACAACTTATAGTAAGAGAGATGGTTGGGGGGATCAAATTGGATATCACTTTTTTGGAGATGGAGAATATGCAGCTGTAACTGGCTGGCCAAATATGAAACAAACACTCACTCATGATGGCTGGATGGGTATCGCCCCAAGTAATAAAGAGGTTTTTCTTCGGTCACTTGATTTTTGGAGGTTGGAAGAAGGAAAAATAAGGGAAAACTGGGTCATGATAGATATTCTGGATATCTATAATCAAATTGGTGTTGATGTTCTCGGTAGATTAAGAGAATTTAACAAAGCTAAAAACATAAACGGTAATTGATTTTGAAACTTCCGACTACACCATCTTTTAGATTAGATAATAAAACTGCCCTTATCGCGGGAGCTTCATCTGGCATTGGTCTGGCTTGTGCTGTAGCACTTGCGGATGCAGGCGCTGAGGTCGTCTTGGCATCAAGAAATATTGATGCTCTTCAAAAAGCTTCTGATGCAATACAATTAAAGGGCAATAGTGTTGAGGCTGTTCAGCTGGATATTGCTGATACAGAGGCAATCGAGCTTTTTTTTAAAAATCAAAAGCCCTTTGATATACTTGTAAATAGTGCTGGCATGGGCCGTCATTCACCTTCATTAGAAACCTCTACTGAGGATTTTGATAAGGTCATGGATGTCAATCTTAGGGGTGCTTACTTTTTGACACAAGCAGTAGCAAGAGGACTGATAAAGGCAAAAAAACCAGGCTCACTAATTAATATTCTTCTCAAATGGGTCATGTTGGCGGAGTAGACCGAGCAGTATATTCTGCTTCAAAGCATGCTGTAGAGGGCTTTACAAAGGCTATGGCAATTGAATGGGGGGTCCATCAAATTAGGGTCAACACTATTTGCCCAACATTTATACGAACGGCGTTAACACAATCTACATTTGATAATCCTGAGCGCAAAAAGTGGATTGAGGAAAAAATAAAACTTGGACGTGCAGGTGAAGTTGAAGATATCATGGGGGCAGTGGTATTTCTAGCCTCAGAGGCATCTGGCATGATTACAGGTTCAGCATTGATGATTGATGGAGGCTGGACAGCGGACTAATGAGCACTCAAAAAATTACATCAATGGAGGTAGCAAAATTAGCTGGTGTAAGCCAGTCTGCTGTTTCAAGGGTCTTCACACCTGGTGCNTCATCCTCTAAGAAAACAAACGAGCTAGTTCGTAAAGCAGCAGCAGAATTAGGATATAGGCCCAATGTGTTAGCGCGTTCATTAATCACAGGAAAGTCTCGAATGATNGGGCTCGTAGTGGCATATTTGGATAACTACTTTTATCCAGAGGCTTTGGAGTTACTCTCAAGTGCTCTTCAAAAGAAAGGTTATCACGTTTTAATTTTTATGTCTGGAAACAAAGAGGGTGACATTGCTGANGCGGTAGATGAAATTTTAGATTATCAAGTTGATGGCATTATAGCTGCTTCGGTTTCTATGTCCTCAGACCTTGCTAANAGATGCACCTCTGCAGGNGTTCCAGTTGTTTTATTTAATCGAACTCAAGATGATGATAGGCTATCGGCGGTAACCTCTGATAATTTTCAAGGTGGTCAGAAAGTTGCTAGATTTCTTTTGGCAGGTGGGCATAAGCGTATTGGATATATTGCTGGTTGGGAGGGGGCATCGACTCAACGAGACCGAGAAAAAGGCTTCACTGAAGAACTAGTTAGAAATGGACAGGAATTATATGCAAGAGAAGTGGGTAACTTTAATTCTGATGAAGCNAGACAAGCGGCGCGAACAATGTTTTCTAAACAAAATTTTCCAGATGCAGTATTNGTTGCTAANGATGCTATGGCAATTGCAGTAATCGATGTTATTAGGTTTGAGCTAGGNTTANAAGTCCCTGAACAAGTTTCTGTNGTTGGTTATGATGATGTGCCTATTTCCTCATGGCCTGCTTATGATTTAACAACAGTTCGACAGCCAGCCAATCGAATGGTAGCTGAAACGGTTTCAATTCTAATTGAGAGCATTGAAAATAAAACAACAACTGCTAGAAGAATTGAAATTGATGGACCACTAATGGTTAGGGGTTCTGCAAAAATTTCTGATAAATAGGAGAGAATAGAATGAAAGGGTTTGATTCACAATATGCTAATTTTCCTGATTGGATTAATGGCATTACTCATGAAATTTGGGAAGAAAGGGGTATTGATAAGCTCCTTTACTTGTACTCAGATGATATTATTTTAAGGGCCCCACCCTCCCTTGTGATTGGAAATAAGACGGTTATTGATGCAACAAAAGCAACATTATCAGAATTTCCTGATCGTAAGTTATTAGGAGAAGATGTAATTTGGTCAGGGACACCGGAGACCGGTATGTTGTCCTCACATAGAATTATTTCTACAGCTTCTCATCTGGGAGATGGCTCATTTGGGAAGGCAACAGGTAAGAAGGTTGTTTTTAGAACAATCGCAGACTGTCATGCTATTAACAATCAAGTAAATGATGAATGGTTAATTCGAGATCAGGGCGCTATTGTTCGCCAGCTAGGAATGATGCCAAAGGATTTTGCAAGAGATCAAATAAGTCTGGAAGGCGGCATAGAAAAATGCAACCATCCATTTAATGATTCTATGGACAAGAAAGGCCCCTACATCGGCAATGGAAATACGAATGTGTGGGGTGAAAAGTATGTCGATATACTTAATCGTATTATGAACGATGACGCTTCGGTTTATAGATCTGAATATGATCGTGGATGTCATCTAGAATACCCAGGAGGGGTATGTGGTCATTCGTATGTGGATGCTGAAGAGTTTTGGAGAGGGCTCCGCTCTTCTATGCCAAGCGCAGTTTTTACAGTCGAACATCAAATTGGACGTGAAGATAGTCACCTCTCTCCCAGAGCTGCAGTGAGATGGAACCTTAAAGGCAAGCATGATGGTTGGGGTATTTTTGGTGAACCTACTGGTGCTGACTTATATGTAATGGGCGTTTCACATGCAGAATTTGGACCTTGGGGGCTTAGGAGAGAATATACACTCTTCGATGAAACAGCAATCTGGAAACAAATCATCATTAAGACAGGTTAAAAAATGACCCCAGAAGAAATGGAAAAATTTATCGTTCGGTATTCAGACTTGAAGCCTTGCAAGACGGCTTTCATTGATGCCCATACACCAGGATCTGATCAAAAAGAAAACTTTACTATTATAGGTGGCGGCGTTTCAGAAAGTCGAGACCAGCATGTACATATTAATGAAACTCCAGGTTTTAATATAGGTGCGGCTGGACAACCGCCTGGTTGCAAGAACTCTTGCATACTCACACAACTGCTGAAGTCTTTTATGTGCTCAAGGGAAGCTGGCGTTTTTTCTGGGGGCGCTATGGTGAAGATGGAGAATTGTTTGCAAATGAAGGCGACTTGGTGAATATTCCAACAGGGATATTTAGAGCTTTTGAAAATGTTGGAGATGGCTATGGAATGTTAATGGCGATACTTGGAGGTGATGATGCTGGAGGAGGGGTGACGTGGGCACCTGAGGTCATTAATGATGCTAAGGATTTTGGCCTTGTTCTAGGGGATAACGGGCTAATATATGATACAAAGAGAGGTGACTCACTTCCAGAGAAAATAGAACCAATGGAGCTATTAAGTGAGGATGAACTAAAAAAATTCCCTAAAGTTTCGATAGACGAATTTATGAATAATTTTTTTGTTAGTGCGTCTGATTTATCTAGCCACTCAAAAAACTCCCCTGTTAAAGTAATTGGAAGGAATGGACTGCTAAAAGATAGGCCAGGGTTTGAAGTTGATTTCATATCGAATGAGACCTTTGTTGACGAAATGCGTGCATCGAGTCAATACGAGGTCAACATGGTTACGAAAGGTGAATGGGCCCTAGAGTGGGATGGAAATTCAACCAATATTTCTGCAGGAGATACTTGTTTAATACGACCCGACTTATCCTACAAGATGACCCCTATTGGTCCAGATAAAGCCAGCTTATTTAAAGTCACAAAAACAAATGATCCAGCAGGGTCAACATGGAGAGAATAGTTTTTTTTATATAGGAGAATTAATTGAGTAGAATTTTAACGAGCCACGTAGGCTCATTGCCAAGAAGTCAAGAGGTTGTAGACTATATTTTTTCAAGAGAAAATAATCAAGATTATGATGAAAAAAGTTTTGATGTATGTATGCAAAGCAATGTTTTGACTACAGTTGAAAAGCAAAAAAAAGCGGGTGTCGATATTGTCAGTGATGGAGAAACCTCAAAAATATCATATGCAACCTATGTTAAAGACAGATACACGGGGTTTTCTGGCGATAGCCCTCGAAATGCTCCAGAGGATCTTAAGCTATTCCCAGGATTTTTGAAAAGGCTTGCTGATGATGGCGGCACACCACAATATGCCAGGCCTATGTGTACTAGCGAGGTTAAATCAAAAGGACAGGGTGAACTTCAAAAAGATATATCAAACTTAAAAAAGGCAATGGCTGCAAATGATATTCAAAGAGGTTTTATGAATGCAGCCTCACCTGGAGTTATTTCTTTATTTTTACAGAATGACTATTACCCAACTCGGGATGCATATCTAGCAGCACTGGCTGATGCAATGAAAGATGAATATGAAACAATTGTAGCTTCAGGCTTAGATTTACAGCTTGATTGTCCTGATCTTGCGCTATCTCGGCATATGCTTTTCAGTGATTTATCTGATTCAGAATTCATAAAGATTGCAGAATCACATATGGAGGCACTGAATCATGCTTTGTCGAATGTTCCAGAAGAAAAAGTGAGAATTCATATTTGTTGGGGAAATTACGAGGGGCCTCATTGCTGTGATATTGATATGAATAAAGTTTTTGGAACATTGATGAAAGCTAAGGCGCGATATACCTTATTCGAGACATCAAACCCTAGGCATGCTCATGAATGGACAGTTTTCCGTGATCGAAAGAGTGAAATACCTGATACTAAAATACTTGTTCCTGGGGTTGTTGATACAACCACCAACTTTATTGAGCATCCTGAACTTGTAGCTGAACGAATCAATAAATTCGTCAATATAGTAGGAAAAGAGAGAGTCATTGCTGGCTCAGACTGTGGTTTTGGTACTTTTGCAGGTTTTGGTGCAGTGGATCCAGATATTGCATTTGCTAAGTTAGAGTCACTATCTGAGGGTGCTAAGATTGCGAGCAATCAATAGTGAAGACCCTAGTTATGATTCCTGGAATGATGTGTGATGAACGTATTTTTGCACCACAAATTGAAGGGCTTAGTGACTCAATAAGGATTATTGTTGCAGATATTTCTGGTTATTCAACTGTTCATGAGTTAGCAGCTGAAGTACTGAAAAAATCACCACCAAAATTTGATCTCTTAGGCCATTCTATGGGAGGGATTGTTGCTATGGAGATGTACTCCCAGGAGCCCAATCGAATTGAAAAGTTGGTGCTTATGGATACCAATCCTAAAGCTGAGCTTGAAGAGGTTAAAGCTATGCGAGATCCTCAAATGAAGGCTGCAAGGGAAGGCAAGCTTGTTGATGTAATGCGTGATGAAATGAAGCCTAACTATTTAGATGCTAGTGATAACCGAGAGAGCATCCTTCATACTTGTATGGAGATGGCNAAATCGATGGGCACAGAAGTATTTATGAATCAATCAAAGGCCTTGCAAACAAGAGAAGATCAACAAAGCACATTGCGCTTAATCGANGTTCCAGTATTGGTTATATGTGGNTCAAACGATAAATTATGTCCAGTAGAAAGGCATGAGTTGATGCATANTATAATAAATCATTCAGAGTTAAAAATTATAAATAATGCTGGCCATATGCCTACATTAGAGCAACCAAAAGAGACAACAGAGGTATTAAAAAAATGGCTAAATTAGATCCGGAATTACTCAAACTCCTTCGCTCAGTTGATACGCCAACTGTTTGTAATGCTATCGAAGTTGCGCAAGGCAAAAGAGGTTTTTCAAAGTTTACAAGAGGCACAATGGTTTGTTCAGCTCCAGAGGGCGGTGCTATGGTTGGTTTTGCCAAGACTGCAAAAATTGCTGCAGTTGAGCCACCGTCAGAAAATCAAGATATTATTAAAGAGCGCAGAATGAATTACTACCGTTATATGTCCGAGGTAGATGGGCCAATGGTTACTGTAATTGAGGATGTTGACTATCCTGATTGTATTGGTGCTTACTGGGGAGAGATTAATACCAAAGTGCACAAAGGATTTGGACTTTCTGGAGCGCTAACAAATGGAGTAATGAGAGACTTAGGAGATCTTGCTGAAGACTTTCCAGTAGTCGCTGGTTCTATCGGCCCCAGCCATGGCTTTGTCCATGTGCGTGAGATAGATACGCCTGTGAATGTCTTTGGTATGACTGTGACACCAGATGACTTAATACATGCAGATCTTCATGGAGCAGTTGTGATTCCTAACGAAGCCATACCTATTTTGAAAGATTCAATTCACAAGTTGTTTGCCTCTGAAAGACTCATATTAGATCCTGCAGAAAAAACAGAATTTAGTTTTGATGATTTTAAAAGAGCATGGGAGGATTTTGAAAAATCCCGCACCTAGTTTTGATAATAATTATTCACTGAACTTTCCTAAAGTTTATTTCATTTAAAAGGACAAAATTATGTCGACACATGATCGTTCACTCTATTTGAAATATGCAGAAGCATTGAGCCATCCTGGCGACTTCTCTTCTAATGCTACAAGTTTTTTTGCTCAGGATGCCGATATTAATGTTGTTCATCCGTTCAATCAGCTGACCGGCGCAGATGCCTACCTCAATGAATTTTTATTGCCACTTCAACACTCATTTAAAGGCCTTTATCGGCGAGATGATATCTTCATGGCTGGAGAATTTGAGGGACAAAANTGGATTAGCTCAACAGGTTATTATGTGGGGCAATTTGTAAGAGATTGGATTGGCCTTAAAGCNACGAAAACGCTTAGTTATATTCGCTATGGTGAATTCCACCGTATTGAGAAAGGNCAAGCTGTTGAAAGCTATATCTATCTAGACATTCCAGAACTGATGATTGCCTGTAATCAGTGGCCTTTGGATATGGGGCCAGGGNATTCGCGAGGATACACCGGGCTGATTCAAGGGCCTGCATCACGAGATGGNGTCCTCAAAAGTTATTCTGACCCTGTCGAAGGCCAGCAAAGCTATCAAATTGTCACTGATATGCTTGACAAATTAGCGACAAAGGATGAGGCGTGGCGACCCTACTGGCATAAAAATATGATGTGGTATGGGCCGGGTGCGTTTGGCTCTTTTATTGGCGTTGACGAGTTCGCTTCATTTCAGGTTCCATTTGAATCTCAGTTTGAAGGATGGTCAGGTGGGTCAAAAAATAATGGCTTAACAGAACATTTCACGAGATTTGGTGAGGGTAATTACACCTGTTCAGGAGGCTGGCCATCCTTGACCGGTATTAACATTAAGCCGTTCCTGGGGCAAGGCCCAACCAACGATAGAGTTTTTATGCGCGTTTGCGATTGGTGGCGCCGTGAAAATGAGCTTTTAGTTGAGAATTGGGTGTTCGTCGATGTTCCGCATGTTTTAATGCAGCTAGGTTATGACCCATTGCCGACTTGGCAGAAGTAGTGTGGCTTTAAAAATGCATTTATTAGTGTAGCTAGTTATTGTTGCAATATCCATTGGAGGTCTGGGCCCTCTGGAAGGCATATTGATATTTCTATTTATTGTTACAATTTAAAAAATTAATATATACTATATTCTGAATACGAATGCAAAATGATAGCTCAAAGATATTTTACTGTGTTATAATAATTTGCAATCGTATGCAAAAAAAAGTTTTATTGTTTCATACGATGTATTATTAATGAGTATTTAATTGAAAAAAGGAGTGATATTATGTTTTTAAGAAAGGTAGCTACAGTTGTAGCTCTTACTACTCTAGCTTCAAGTGCGTGGGCGGGCTGCGGCATCTCTGAAGGAAGAGTTAGTATTGTTGGTAATGAGTTCCCTGCGATCCAAACTATTGGAGCGGGAGCAATGGAGTGTGCTGGTGATGGCGTTACAGTTGAAAAAAACTTAACAGCTGATCATCAAAAAATTAATCTAGCCGGTATGTCTGGCAACCCTGCTGAATACACATCAGCTATTGTTGCTAACTCATCAATTGTTGCACTTATTAACAATGATGTGATTAGACCTTTGAATGATCTCGTTGAAAAACATGGACAAGGTCTTCAGAAAAGCCAGTTAGTTACAATTGATGGAAATATTATGGGTATTGCCTTTATGGCGAACGCTCAACATCTTACTTATAGATCAGATATTTTGGATCAGTTAGGAATTGCGGCTCCGACTACTTATGAAGAAATGTTAGAGGCTGCTGGAAGAATTCGTTCTAGTGGTTTGATGAAGAATCCTGTGGGCGGTGCTTATAAAGCCGGTTGGAACTTAGCTGAGGAATTCGTCAATATGTATATTGGCCATGGCGGTGAGTTCTTTAAGCCAGGAACAGCCGAGATTGCTGTTAACAATCAGCAGGGTTACGATACACTAAACATGATGAAACAGTTATCTCACTTTATGAACCCTGACTACCTGACTCATGATTCAAATGCAACGAGTGCAGAATGGAAAGCCGGTAATGTTGCGCTTATGAATATGTGGGGATCACGTATTGGAGCCCTTAGAGGCGCTGAGGTAGATGCAACTGTAGTAGCGAATACAGCTACTGCTGGTCCAATGACAGTTGGCGGCGGGTCAACTGCAGCTGCAACCCTTTGGTGGGATGGATGGACTGTAGCTAAGAACATTTCAGATGCAGATGCAGAGGCTACTTTTATTGCCATGATGCATGCAATTCGCCCAGAAATGTTGAATGATACAACTTCACCACAGGCTGTTTGGTTAATTGAGGGTTATGAGCCAACTCCAGCTGCTGCAGGTGTGTTTGCTGCTGCTGCTATGGGTACTAAGCCTTATCCAATGTTGCCATATGCAGGTTTAATGCATTCAGCTGCAGGTGCGGAACTAGTTGATTTCATGCAAGGAAAAGAAAATGCTGAGCAAGCATTGGCTGATTTAGAGGCGGCTTACACAACAGCTGCTAAAGAGAAAGGTTATCTTTAACCTTTAATGTTTTAATCTCCGAGATAGGGGCATGCTTTAAACGTGCCCCTTCTTTTTGTGTAATATAATGTGTTAAACCATATATAACTTATATGAACCATAAGACTTTTTTCTGGTTTTTCTTACCAACAGCCTTGGCGATGCTTTTATTTATAGCCTTGCCATTAACTTCAATTATAAGTCAGTCACTACATACACCCCATGACAAGGTCTTGATTGTTGCTGAGACATGTGATCCTTTTGGCTGCAAAACTGCAACATCTGTTGATCATGAAGCTACTGCAATGTTAAAAAAAGAAAAGCCCTTAGGTAAGTGGGTTGGGCTTCAAATTTATTTTGATCGAGGACACCTTGCACTAAAAGAAGTTGGAGAGTTATGGGAAGAAAAATCTAGCATAGGTGATTTTTTTTCTAACCTTAAGAATCTTCCTTTCTATCGAGCAATGGGTTTTACGCTGACATTTACTTTCGTCGTAACCCCTCTTGTTATTGTGTTTGGTTTTGTTATTGCTCTGGGGGTTAACTCCATAAATCAGCGTTTGAAAGGCGTGATGGTTTTCTTTTCATTACTTCCTATGATCGTAACTCCTCTGGTTGGCTCCTTAATTCTTTTTTGGATGATTGACTCAAGAGGTATCATCGGAACAGCGCTTCAAATTATTTTTGAAAATCCTGAGATGTCACTTAAAGCATCAACTGGTTTAACCTGGATTACGCTGATCGTTTATGGGGTTTGGCATGCCGCTCCTTTTGCATTTATCGTTTTTTATGCAGGGCTTCAAACAGTTCCAAAAGAAACTTTAGAGTCAGCAATGATTGATGGAGCCAGTCGTTTCCAACAAGTTATGCATGTCATAGTGCCGCATTTGTCCCCCCTTGTTGCTTTTGTGGCTTTGATGCAACTCATGGATAACTTTAGAGTATTTGAGCCAATCATAGGGTTTAGTGCAGAGGCTCATGCCACATCACTTTCATGGATTATTTATAATGATTTAGGCGGTGAAACTAGGCTTCTATCATCCGCTGCAACTACATCAGTCCTCACAATTATTGGTGTTTCAATATTACTGATGCCGGTTCTAGTCAGAACTTGGCGTGAATTTAACCCTTCTGAATAAAATGTCCACTGATCAAATTAAAAAACCTTTTAAATTACAACTCTTAATTTATAGTTTTGTTTTTCTATGGTTTCTTCTGGCCGTCTTTCCATTTTTTTGGACACTGTGGGGATCATTTAAAGTTGAGCTAGACTTTTTCTCATTGGCTGACTGGAAAAACGCTCTCTCTGGAGCAAGAACAATGGAGTTGTATGGAACCCCATTTACAGGTGCGGGTTATGAGGGTGCATGGGTTCAGGAAGAGTTTTGGCGGGCTTTTAGAAATACCGGTATAGTCTGTTTTTTTACCGTACTTACCTCATTAACTATTGCAACCTTGGGAGGCTATGCCCTTTCAAGATCAGGTTTTCGTTACTCTTTTTGGCTACTCATCATCGCACTCATTTTTCGTGCTTTGCCACCAATAACCCTAGTTTCAGGATACCTTCTTCCATTTTATGAGTGGAATATATGGGGGATATTGCCAACTACCATTATTGTATTGGTTGCAATTAATCAGCCGTTTACATTATGGATGCTTCACTCGTTTTTCCAAAAAATTCCAAAGGAGCTTGATGAGAGTGCAAAAGTTGATGGATGTACCCAGTTTCAAGCATTTCGAAATGTCATTATCCCGATCATGTGGCCTGGAGTTATCACTGCCGGGTTATTCTCATTTCTCTTGGCATATAACGACTTTGCTGTTACAGCAATGCTACTTTCTCAGGATAATCAAACGATGGTTCCTAAAATTGCAAGTTTCATGGGCACAACCCAAACAGAAGGCAATGTTATGTTTGCAGTTGCAGCGGTTGTTTCAGCTATAATCCCTTTATTTATTCTAGTGATGTTTTTTCAAAGACAACTAGTAAGTGGGCTGACAGCAGGCGCCGTCAAGGGATAAACCATGGAAAAGTTTGATTATATTGTCATTGGAGCAGGTTCTGCTGGATGCGTCATGGCTAATCGTTTAAGTGAAAACTCTGAAAATACTGTTTGTCTTATTGAGGGCGGTGGTAGCGATAAGAGTCCATGGGTCAAAATCCCAGCTGGCCTTTCAGTGGCCTATGATCACAAGAAGCTCGACTATTCCTATAAGGGTGTCCCCCAAAAACATTTAAATGACCGAGTGATTACGGTTAATCGAGGCAGATGTCTTGGAGGGTCAAGTTCCATTAATGGCATGATTTATATTCGTGGGAATAAGAATGATTACGATAATTGGGAAAAATTTGGCTGTCAGGGCTGGTCTTATAAGGATGTTTTGCCGATATTTAAAAAACTTGAGAATGATCAAACAGGAGGTGACCCTAAGTTCCATTCAGCTGATGGAGAGTGGCCAGTTGTTATGCCACAAGAGGTTAATAAGACAGCCAAACGCTTTGTAAAGTCTGGGGCTCATATAGGCCTTCCTCATAATCCTGACTTCAATGACGCATCTCAATTGGGTCTCGGTATTTATAAGGTTAATCAAGATAAAGGCACTCGAGTAAACTCTTATAGAGCTTTTATTGAGCCCATTGTTTCGAGACCCAATCTAACCATAATGACTCACGCCAGAGTCCAATCAATTGAGATTGAGGGTGATATTGCTAAATCTTTAAAGCTTCAAGTTAATGGCGTCGATAAAGAATTACATTGCAATAAAGAGGTTGTGCTATGTGCTGGTGCCATTGAGTCACCAAGGATACTTTTATCCTCAGGGATAGGGAGTAAAGAGGAGCTTGAAGCCGAAGGAATTAGCTGTCAACACAATGTTCCAGGAGTTGGCGAAAATCTTCAAGATCATCTCGACACCATGGTTACGGTTCGTTCAAACAAGGCAGAATCTATAGGCGTTTCTTGGAGGTCTCTGTTACCTCAAGTCATTACTTCTCCCTTTAACTTTTTATTGAGAAGGATGGGCTGGTGGACAAGTAATTTTGTGGAGGCAGGAGGTTTTGCAGACACAAAACTTGGTCAGCCTGAGTATCCTGATGTTCAGTTTCACTTTACGCCTATATATCGAAGTCATCGAGGTAGAAAGTTTGAGTTTGGACATGGATATTCCCTCTTTACATGTTTATTAAGACCCCATAGTTCAGGGTCAGTAAAAATTAAGAAGGATGGAGGCAGTCACAAGGTGCTTATTGACCACAATTTTTTATCTGATGCCAGAGATGAAGCAAGCATTGTTGAGGCAATTAAAAAAGCAAGAGAGGTTTTATCGTCTTCAGAGTTTGACGAGGTGCGAGGAGATGAGATAGCTCCGGGAAAATCAATTCAATCAGATGAGGAGTTATTGGCCTATATTCGTAAGACTGCAGTGACGGTATACCATCCTGTTGGAACTTGCAAAATGGGAATTGATGATTTAGCAGTTGTCTCACCAGATGATTTAAAAGTTAAAGGTATGGGTAACCTTAGAGTGATTGATGCCTCAATCATGCCAAGCATTGTGAGTGGAAATACTTCTGCCCCAACAATGATGATTGCAGAGAGAGGAGCAAGAATGATTTTGGATGATAAATAATTATGAGTAATTTTCAAATAGAAAAAAAGATAGTACTTGATTATTACAATGCCTTAGACAAGGCCGAGAGTAATGACATTACAAAAGTCTTAAAAGAACACATAGCTGAAGACTATATTTGGAGGGGCTATCATCCTTTCAATGAACTCTCAAGTTGCAAAGAGCTTTCCGAAATATTTTGGCAGCCCTTTCGCCATGCATTTAAGAATATGCAAAGAAGGATGGATATTTTTATGGCTGGCAAAAATGAGATAGATGGCTTTGAATCAGTTTGGGTAGTTTCTATGGGGCATTTGATGGGGCTGTTTGATAATGAGTGGCTTGGAATTAAACCATCCAGAAAAATAGCCTTACTTCGTTACTGTGAATTTAATAAAGTTGAAAATGGAAGGATTACTGAGACTGCAATGTTCATCGACATACCTCACGTCATGATGCAGGTTGGCTTAAATCCTTTCCCGCCTCAAACTGCATCGCACCTTGTTCAGCCAGGCCCAATCACACATGAAGGATTAATGTTTGATGAACAAGATAGTGCTGAGGGTGAAAAAACTTTAGCTGCGATAGACTTCATGGTTAATGACATTAGAACCTGGAAAGAGCAACAAGAACTCCCACTTGTAGATGAGCTTAGAAGAAGTTGGAATGAAGATATGATTTGGTGGGGGCCAGCAGGTATTGGTGCAACTTATACAATAGAGCGGTATGCTGAGCAGCACTCTGGTCCATTTCGTGCAGGGTTTAAAGATCGAATATTTAATGGGCATCTTTGTAGAGTTGCAGAAGGTAAGTTTGGAGGCTTTTTCGGCTGGCCTAACCTCACGCTAACTCCCACCGGAGGTTTTATGGGTATGCCTGCAACTGGAAAACCTGGTGATATGAGAGTAATTGATATGTATCGACGGGAAGGAGACAAGTTGACTGAGAATTGGATATTTATCGATTTTTTACATTTTTGGCATCAACAGGGCGTGGATATCTTAGCTCAGATAAGTGAGACAAATTAGTTTATTT
>JGI26262J51727_1000868_pt1 | contig 15143 bp, 15 predicted proteins | sample SaaInlV_150m_DNA_3_FD_51727 | JGI IMG/M metagenome (IMG submission 51727)
GAGAAATCACCCCAGCGGCGACTCTTTAAGCGATGATGGTGAGGCCCCCCGGCGGCCGTTTTTTCCCTGCTCAGTTTGGGTTTCGTCGCCATGTTGCGGCCTATGCGTTAAGCACCCTGGTTCTGGTGACCTTAGAATTCCTGACGGTGGGCAACTGGTGGCTGTTCTGGCCGATGCTTCTGTGGGGCGTCGTACTGGCGATTCACTATTTCATCGTCGGCGCCCTCGATGCAGATGATGAATGGGCAACTGACCGGGTGCTAGACCTTCAAACAAGCAGTTGCGACTTTGATCACATAACAGTATCGAGAAACGGATCAGTGAAGGCGATCCGAGTGTCACCCCACATACCGAGCGCGGCCGCTAGTACGTGCAAGGGTTGGCGGGGCGCGCCAGTATCTGTATGAAATCTTGCTCGCGGCTCTGTAATACTCTCGTTCGATCAAACACCGTCCATAGTGACCGGATAAATCTCTGATCGAAGGTGCGCCTTATGGCCCGACCCGGTATTCTCGAATAACATCGGGGTCTGGTAGCAAACCCAGCCCCGGCCCGCGAGGGAGATCAAAAGCCCCCCGGGTCGGCTCGATCCAATCTCCATAGAGGCTTGCCTCCAGTGAGAGGTAAAAACGTTCGATCATGCAGTCCTTTGGCTCTAATGCCGCGAGGTGCAAGGTCGCTAGGAACCCAGGCCCAAAATACGGTGAGTGCGGTATCAGATGTACTCCGGCGGCCGAACAACGAGAGGCAACTTTCCTGAATTCCGTAATACCCCCTAGCTTGGTCACACTGGGTTGAGCGTAACGGACCGCTTTCGCTTCGAACATTTTCTCAAATTCAAATGCAGTGCAGGCATTCTCGCCCGCAGCGATAGGAATATTGCAGGTAGCCTGGAGCGTTGCCAGCGCCTTGAAATTCTCAGGCGGGAAGATCGGCTCCTCCAGCCAGTACAACCCGTACTGGCGTAAGGATGCAGCCCTCTCATGCGCCTCAGCCTCTGTCCAGGGGCAGTTGGTGTCGAGCATGATCGGAAAGTCTTCTCCCACCGCTTGTCGCGCTGCGGCCACTTCGCGGTCCTCAGTCTCGTGTAATTTTATCCAGCCATACCCTTGGGCGATCGCTTGGCTACAACGCTTTGCAACGATCTCGGGCTCCGCGTACCGATAGAGGCTTGCGTATGCTGGCAGTCGATTNCTCTGTTTGCGGCCGAGCAATTGCCAAAGCGGCAACTCATCGGTCCTCGCCGCGATATCCCACAAGGCGATATCAAGACCAGACAAAGCAAACATCGTAATACCGTAACGCCCAAATAGATGCAATTTCTGTTGCAGTTGGGTAACAAAGGCNCCGATGTCGTCAAACTCCTGGCCGATGACGATAGGCGCGACCATATCCTCTANCGCTGCCNGGACGGCACGAAGACAGCCATAACTGAATGCTTCNCCATAACCGGTGANACCGGTTTCNGTGGTGACCTTAACCAGGAGGATACTGAGCGATGTCCANGCCTGGCCGCCCCACCCAGCGGGCCTGCCCCCATGAGTGAANGGTATGGCAAGCGGAATAGTATCGACCTCGACAATCTTCATTCGGATCCCTCACGGGCNATTTTAGCGATGCGGTCGGCAAAATTGACCTGNCTGTTGTCCTGNGGCTGATACCCAATCACGCGGCGGGCATTCACAATGCTCCAAAAGTTATGGCTGTTCCCACTCACACCGTAGAAAATCTGAAACGGAACTCCGTTCTCGTCAGCGATGTCTTCTACCTCAATGCTCTTAACGAACAGTTGGATTTGGTCGCGTCGACTCAAATAAGCACCAAGTCCCCGGTGCATTCTTTTAAGGTCGCCGGGGGCCACCTTGCCTAGATCTGCGTCGTCACGGGGACCACCGATCCGTAATTGCACGATCTCGAGCGCGCGGCCGCCCACCTGACCCGTTGCGAACACAAAACCCAATTGCTCATAAGCCACCTTGGACCAACCGTAAAAATTATCGGTGTACGGAGCCATTTGGGGGGTCACGAGTTCCAGTCGGTCCGACCAGATTAAACGCTCGAGATAATCAGACGCGTGATTGGAGCTGGCGACAACAACACGCCGCACGCCGGCCTCCTGCGCAGCACGGTATACGTTGTAGGCCATTCCCACATTGACATACTCCGCTTGGAACTTTGGATCGCCATGGTCCTGCCAGTTCGCAGCATCCAGGCCAGGGGGACTCACAAACGCACAGTGCAGCACCGCATCCGCACCGTTGAAATGCTCGAGGTACACACTACGATCCGGATTCGACAGGTCACAGACTCGAACGTCGGCTAACTTCGTTCCATCCCCCATAACCTCGCCCACATCAAGGGCAACGAGGTGGTAACGCTCACTGAGTTCCGGCCACATGCGTTGCGCGATGTACCCACAAGCGCCAGTTACGACGATGGTTNTCTTTGTCATCACCCCCTCCTGAATAGTTTGTGTTGGTGTAGTCACTATCGGTAGCACTTCGGTGGTCGGTCACAATACGCGCAGCATTCATCGCCGGCCTTGGGGTGGTCACGGTTTCTGGATAAACTCAATCGTAATTCCGTCGCTGTCCCGCAGGTAGGCCACTCTGCCACCTCGATTCGGGCCCTGGTCTATTACCGTGACCAACCCGATCGGAAAAACGCCGTGCTCGGCCGATCTATCAATTGCCGCGTCGATGTCATCGACATCATAGGCAAGGTGAGCGAATCCAACGTCGCATGGCCTGGGCCGAACCGACGTGCGATCGCTCGGACCCAGATATTCAATTAGCTCGATACTGTGTCCAGCACCACGAACGTAGGCAATCATGACCTGGGCCCCTTCGATACCCGTGATCTCGGACACTTTCTTCGGGTCCCTCGGTGCTTTGGACGTGACTTCAAATCCCAGCGCGTCGCGAAAATACGCCACCGTACGATCCAGATCGGAAACGGTAAAACTGGTGTGATTGGTCGATAAAATCTGGAAATCTGACATTTGTTATTCCTGGTTAACGATGGTCCACCCAACATTCTAATCGGGCCTGGGACACTTGCTGGANTTTGCTATACTTTTTTCTTTTACCAGTGAGTTNTGNCATGGGACGACTGGATNGAAAGCGAGCGCTCATCACAGGATCCGCGAGCGGGATCGGCCGAGCCACGGCCCGGTTGTTTGCCAAGGAGGGCGCCCGACTGACGCTCTGTGACATCAAGACTGAGGAGAATAACCAACTGGCTGAGGAAATCCGTGATATGGGAGGGGAAGCGCTGGCTATTCATGTCGACGTAGGCGATCCTGAAGCCATGCAAACGGCTTTCCAGCAGGCGGCCGCCGCTTTTGGCGGCTTGGATGTAATTTATAACAACGCCGGCGGTGCCACTGGAAATGATGGACTGATCACCGAAATTGAGCTGGACGAATTCTGGCACGCGATCCGGCTGAACCTCTTTGGCGCAGTGCTCGGTTGCCGATACGGAATTCCGTACCTCCTTAAAGCCGGTGGTGGCGCCATTATCAATAGCGCCTCTATTCGGGCACTGATTGGGACATCGGGCGCGGATGCGTACACTGCAGCCAAAGGCGGCATCATCACTTTGACCCGGGCGCTTGCCTTGCAATGGGCGCATGCCCGTATCCGGGTCAACGCGATCTCACCAGGGGTTGTCCTGACCGACCGGGTACGTGGACTACTCAGCGATGATGATCCAATACGCTTGAAAACACCGCTAGGTCCCAGCGAGCCGGAAGACGCCGCACCACTGGCTGTATATCTCGCTTCAGACGAATCGCGCCAGGTGACCGGGGCTATTCTGCCGATGGATGGGGGCGCCAGCGTTGTCTAAGCAGGTCAAGGCCTTAAGCCTGCATCTCCAGCGCCCACCCTTCTACTCGGCCGCTTTTGTCACCTTCTGTAAGCGATGGTGGCGGTTATGTGTAAAGGGGCGCACCTCCGTTGGCCAGCGACCCTTCTCCACAGCCGTCGCCCATTCCGGACTGGCAATCACATCCGGACTTTCGATCTCATAGATCGCGCTGTACCGAGGTTCACTGCCCGGCTCAACCGACCGTAGCTCACCCCCAATCGCCATGGTAAACGGCTCATTCACCAAACGGGTGACTGACAACAAACCCGGTACTTTACACAGGTTCGGTACGTGCTCTGTATCGTATACCTCGTTGAAAAGATCCTCCTTGTCCGGATCCACATCCATGCTCGCTGTGAACAAATAACGAGTTTCAATAGCCATCGCAACCTCCTTGTCTGAATTGTTGTCTGATTGTTCAATGTCTTTGGTCTGACCAGATATTACCACCGCCGATACCCCAGGCCTGTGCCGCGCCGTTCAAACTGCCTTGGGTCGTGAGACAAAGTAAAGCCCCACGCCGACGAGTACCACGCCCCAAACAATAGCCGGGGTTATTTGATCTCCCAGGAAAACAGCGCTGAGTAAAACCCCCGACACTGGAGAGATAAAGTTGAAACTGGTAATAACGCTTGCTGTGTATCGACTCAATAGGTATGAAACTACCATCATCCCCACACCGGCGATTACAACGCCTTGGTAAAGTAGACCGGCAATTGGCGCAAAAGCGAGACTCTCCCAGCGAATAGTTTCCAGTGTGATTCCAGCGATGGCAAACAGTGGCAGTGAAAGAATCATCTGCCAGAGCACGACACGAACGCCCGAAATCTTCTGCTGCGCCCTGGCCATGAATACCAGCCGCAGCCCTAACAAAGCTGCACTCAAGAGCACTACGGCACTGCCCAAACCAATGGGGTTCAAATCTTCAAAGCTGAAACCACCGAGCAACACCACGACGATGCCGCCAAATGCGATGATCAGTCCTGTCACTTTGCGAGCGCTTAAACGGTCACCGGCGATTAAAAAATGTGCCGCGAGGGCTGCAAAAAATGGGTTAGTAGAAATCAAGATGGCTGCGATGGAGCCCTGGGTGAGATCGAATCCAATATTCATGGCGCCAATCTGCAGGACAAACAGAATGCCGAGCATGATCAATAAACGCCACTCCCCGGGCTTGGGCCAAATGGGTATTCCGCGAAATGCTGCCCAACTGGCAATACAAACAATACCGATAACAAAGCGAATAAAAGCGCTCCACATGGGGGGGAAAACAAGTAGGCCGAATTTAACGGCCACAGGATTACCGCCCCACAAGGCGTGTATCGCGATGCTGATCAGAACCGCCTGCAGCGGCAATGCGGCAATCGTATGGTGACGAAAAGTGCTCAACTAACTAAAAATCAACCAATATTCAGGGAATCGTCACCCGTCCGCCGTCAACGACAAATGTCTGCCCGGAAACAAAACTCGCACGATCAGAAGCCAGAAACAGGACCGCCTGGGAAATATCTTCAGGCACACCCAGCCTCTTAAGAAACGCCTCTTCTTTCATCGCCTCTTTTGCGGAGGACTGCATAGCCTCGGTCATATCTGTTTGAATGAGCCCTGGCGCCACACCGTTAACTCGGATCTGCGGTCCCAAGGCAGCAGCGAAACTACGTGTAAGCCCGATCACAGCCGCTTTTGAAACACTGTATGGAATCATCGTTGGTCGCGCCCGCAATCCGGCAACTGACGCAATACAAACAATAGATCCGCCACCTCGAGCAATCATCCCATCTTTAACCGCCATGATGGGAATAAAGGTGCCATCGACATTGGTGGTCATAATCTCACGGTAATTCTCAAGCGTCAGCTTGCTGTGATGCTGCGCACTCATGATGCCGGCGCTGGTAACCAGTATGTCTATCGGGCCAAGTGCCTGCTCAATGTCCTTGATCATTCCCTGAACAGCTGACTCGTCCGCCACGTCTGCCTGGTAGATTGCACCGCCGCCACCAACCTCTTCAATCTTGGACAAAGTCGCCTGTGCAGCTGCATCATCGTGCATATAGTTCACCGCAATCTTTGCCCCGGCCTGCCCAAGGGCAATGCTGGCTGCGCGGCCGATTCCACGGGAACCTCCCGTCACCAGGGCCACTTTGTTCGCAAGTTCCATGCTCATTTTCTTATGCTCTTATCCTGTATCAATTGAAGATTGCGGTGTCGTGCCACCAAGTGCCAGCACCAGCCTGCAAGGCAACTCCCTGGGAGCGCCCACAATCCGAATTTTGGGTTCACTATCATTCTACGCTACGCCGGTTGCACGGCCAATCGAATTTCTTGTGCGTTACCAACCGACCACTCTAGCCGGTTTCAGTCGCCGCTGGCGACGCAATTGCATACAATAGCACCGCTGTGTGGAACTCATGGTTACCGCGAATTTTTTAAGGACCACCACTGCGTTTTCATCTAAATCAACGGCGAGGGAGCCATTATGAGATTAGTGCGATATGGAGAAGTCGGTGCGGAGATGCCTGGCATACTTGATGACCAAGGCAGCATTCGAGATTTGTCATCCATAGTAGGCGACATTTCGCCTGCGACCGTCCAAGCGGGTGAACTTGAACGAATTGCATCGATAGACCCAAGCAGTTTGCCCCGCGTTGAAGGCAATCCCCGGCTCGGACCGTGTGTAGGTCAAATCGGCAAGTTTGTCTGTATTGGCCTTAACTACACCGATCACGCCAAGGAAACCGGAATGCCTATTCCAACCGAGCCGATCGTGTTTATGAAAACCACCAGTGCTATCTCGGGACCCAACGACAACATCGAATTAATTCGGGGATCGGTTAAAACCGACTGGGAAGTAGAGCTCGGCATTGTTATTGGGGCGCACACCAAATATGTATCCCAGGAGAACGCACTGGATCATGTGGCCGGGTATTGTGTAGTCAATGACGTCTCTGAACGGCAATGGCAACTGGAACAAGGCGGCCAATGGATTAAAGGGAAATCAGGTGATACCTACGGTCCGATCGGACCTTGGCTGGTCACACGCGACGAAGTTCCCGACCCACAAAATCTGGATATGTGGTTGGAAGTTAATGATAAGCGCCATCAGGATGGCAATACCCGCACAATGATCTTTCCGGTCAGTCAGATCGTTTCCTACCTCAGTCAGTGCATGAGCCTGCAAGCGGGAGATGTCATAGCCACTGGCACCCCACCTGGCGTTGGTCACGGCATGAGCCCACCTGTTTATCTGCAATCTGGAGATGTCGTCAGACTCAGTGTCGAGGGTCTCGGCCTGCAACAGCAGCAAGTGGTAGACAGTGCCTAAATCTTAGCCGCAACAGCCGTTTTATTCTTTTGCCGGCACCACACTGAGATACCCCGGCGGCGGCAGTGCGCGCCTTGGCGCGGCGATCACGAAAGCAGCTGCCGATAGCGCAAAACACAACATAGACAGGCCAAAGGCATATCGGTAACTGCCAAAAAGATCATGAATGTATCCGCCGATCCATGGACCGGCTGCGCCACCGATCCCCATACCACCCAGGATCAACCCATTGATTGCACCAAAGTGTCGGCCGGAAAAAATATCCGATGCACCCACAAAAACCGTGGGCGCCTGAAGACCAGCGCCCAATCCAAATCCGATTGCGTATGTGTATAACATCCAAGATTGCGAGGCATCCTTCACCAAGGTCAAGACAAACACCGATCCAATAGCAAGGGCGCAACCCAAAACCAATACTGTCTCTCTTCCGATCTTGTCGGAAATCGACGCGCTCAATTGTCCAATCACCATCGAAATACCGAACAGGCCAAAAGTCGCTGCTGCAAAACCGGCGCTGTAGCCCATGTCTTGAGCAAACTTAACCTGATGTGCAAGCAACATGTAGCAACCCACACCCCAGAACAACGTCTGTGACAGAACCAGCAACCACAACTGATAAGTGCGGCTCGCTTGTTTTAGAGTCCAGCCGCCTTGCTCCACTTCTCCCGTCGCAGCATCTTCTTTTTCTAACTTTCCATCCTTGATGCCCAGCGGCTCCAAATTCTTTTCTCTGGGATGGTAGACATAGAAACGAAGAAACAGCGGCACCAGTATCACCAACAACGTCAGGCCCAGTACAAAATAGGCCCTCCTCCAGCCAAAAGCCGCGATCATGGTTTCTGCATAAATGGCGAAGAGAAAACTCAGCCCACCACCCATCTGCGCCAAACTAAAGGCTATCCCCCGGAACTTGTAGAACCAATTGGTAATCGTCGGATTGATTACCGGAGCCCCGATAAGCGCCAGGCCAATGGGCGTGACAACCCCAAAGATAATGTAGAAGTGCCACAACTGGGAGGCAAAGCCACAAGCGGCGGTTGCCAAAGCGGTGATGCCGGCGCCGAGTAAAATCATTCGCTTGGGCCGCCAACGATCGCTGAGAGCCCCCGTAAATGGCGCAACACTGCCATAGACCAACAAGTGAATGGACAACATTATGGCGGTACTGCCTCGACTCCACCCAAACTGGTCAAGTATTGGGGTAAAGAAAACCGCAAAGGAATGGCGCACGCCATAACCCAGCGTCATGGTCACCGTGCAAACCGCGACAACGGTCCAGCCATAAAACCAGTTTGATCGATGATTCACTCTTGCATTCTCACTATTGCCTGGCTCGTGCGTTGCCACAAACCGCATCTCCTGACAGATACCAGGAAAACCAGGTTTGTCATCGTCAGCTCAAAACGGGTGGATTGAACCAGATCGCTCCGACGAAAGACATCGTCGACAGACAATCTGTTGCCAGTCAGAACAACGCGGCTCCAAAGGTGGGTAAACCTTTGCCGCTGAGCGATACTGGTAGAGTCGCACTATACATTCCCGATGCACAATTGTCAGAAATCTGGGCTAGATAACACCTGCTTTTAATTTTTCTGCTTGCGTCGGTTGCAACCGACGTCGTAAACAAGGAGTATCTCCCATTGGAATATTGCGAACGCTATACAAACCCACTGCGTACCGAACCGATAACTAACGAGGAATTCCGATGAGTAATGAACACTTTTTTGTCACGGGTGCCATGGGTTGTATTGGCGCCTGGGTGGTGCGGAACCTGGTGCAATCAAACACCCCTGTTACTGTGTTTGACCTCAGTTCGAATCGGCATCGGCTCGAGCTGATCATGACTCAACAAGAGCTCGACGCTGTAAATTTTATCAAAGGAGATGTGACTGATACCGATACTGTCAAACGATCAGTAACGCAATCCGCTGCGACCCATATCATTCACCTGGGCGCCCTTCAGGTTCCTTTTTGCAAGGCAGACCCGCCGCTCGGTGCTGCAGTCAATGTCGTGGGCACGGCAAATCTGTTCGAAGCCGCCAAGGAAGCCGGTATCAGCCAGTTGGTCTATGCCAGCAGCATAGCGGTCTTTGGTAGCAGTGAATTTTATTCAACTGAGCTCTTGCAGCATGATGCGGTGCTGCATCCACAAACACATTATGGGGTCTACAAGCAGGCTAACGAGGGTACCGCAACGGTGTACTGGCAGGATAACCAGATCGCCAGCATTGGCCTTCGCCCTTATACCGTCTACGGGCCAGGGCGTGACCAAGGTGTGACATCCACCCCCACCCAGGCGATGCTCGCCGCAGTGCGAAATGAGAATTACCGCATCAGCTTTGGTGGTTACAATGGATTTCAATACGTTGATGATGTGGCGAAAATATTTATACAGGCAGCCAGAACGCCAAAGCAAGGTGCCGACGTATTCAACTTAGCGGGCTCTGTGGCACAGATGAGTGAAGTGGTCGCCGCAATTCAGGCGGTGCTGCCCACGGCCCAAATTACTCACGAAGAAACCCCATTGCCGTTTCCACATGGCGCGACCGACACCGAATTGCATGACTTGCTCGGTGAGATCCCTTACACGCCACTCGAAGAAGGTGTCGCAAAAACCATGGCCCATTTCGAAAGCGCCATTGCCAATGGACTACTCCCAAAAAGCAGCTAAATCCTAAGGCATCGGCACAGTCACCGCTGGGAGTTCTTTTTTGAAGATTGAGGCAATTCAAACTTATATTCTGCGAAGCCCGCTCGATAAACCGTTCTACTCTTCCCAGGCCCGGTTCACAGACCGCAATAGCCTGCTGGTTCGTATATGCACCGATGACGGAATCGTAGGGTGGGGAGAAGGTGGTCAATATGGCCCTCCTGAACCGGTGGCGTGCTGCATCAATGATGTTCTGGCCCCGAGGCTTATCAATACTCCTGCGGATACACCCAACCGGACATTTGAAGAGCTTTATGCCTTTAGCCGAGATTTTGGACAAAAAGGCACTTACATTGAGGCGCTTAGTGCTATCGATATTGCCCTGTGGGACATCATGGGCAAGTCTCTTGGCCGACCCGTGCATGCCCTGCTGGGCGGGGCATTTCGCAATCAGGTGAAGGCTTACGGTACTGGATGTTACTACCCGGATTTCTTTGCTGACACGCCAAAAATGCTGGCGGCTCTGGAGAGTGAAGCTCAACAATTGAAAGAATCGGGCCTGCGCGCAGTCAAGATCAAAATCGGACTGTTGCCGATTGAGATCGATGGGCAGCGAGTCGATCTGGTTCGGCAGATCTTTGGCCCAGGTTTCCCATTAATGATNGATGCCAATCACGCCTACAACGCCACTTCTGCAACGCGAATGGGTCGGCGAGTCCAGAGCAACGAGATTCTGTGGTTCGAGGAGCCGGTAACGCCGGAAGACCATGCCGGGTATCAACAAGTGCGCNGNNCNCTCAACATTCCAATTGCCGGAGGCGAGTGCGAATTTACGCGATACGGTTTTCGTGATCTGATCGAGGATTGTGTGGATATCGTGCAATTGGATCTTTGCTGTGCGGGCGGATTCACCGAATGGCAGAAGATTTCTGCCCTGGCAAGCATATTCAGCAAGCCGATCCTGCCACATGTCTGGGGCTCAGGCATTGCAGTCGCTGCCGCATTGCAAGCCCTTGCCACGGCCCCGCCTTGCCCACACACGGCACATCCAGTTGCTCTGCAAAACGAACCCATGATCGAATTCGATCGCACACCCAATCCCATTCGAGACGATCTGCTGCAACAGCCATTTCGCCTAGAAAACGGATACCTGGCGGTGCCGACTGGGCCAGGCCTTGGTGTCGACATTGATGAGGCTGTACTCCAACGCCTGACTGTCAGCCACTAGCCGCGCCACAAACAAGTCGACCTGTCGGCCCAGACCACGACTTGGACTACGGCTGATATAACATCATCAACACCATCAGATTTGCTGGCCGGATCACGGGTCGATTTGGCCGGTGACCCTGGGCATCGGTTACTCGGTTCGGCGCGTAACCCTGGATGTCCAAATCGACCGATACCTGATTTCTGGACTGTCAGTCAACATCTAGTGACTCTCCCGGGGCACTGCTGCGCCGCTCTTGCCAACCAGAAAGTCTAAATCGCAACCCGTATCAGCCTGATTGACATGCTCAACATACAGGTGAACATAGCCTCTTCCTGGCCCCGTGTCTGGTAGTACCCAGCGGGCTTTTCGAGCCTCCAATTCTGCTTCGGAAATATCGACATGAATGGAGCGTTCGGTCACATCGATTTCGATGATGTCCCCGTTTTCAACCAGTGCCAAGGGCCCGCCAGCGGCGGCTTCCGGAGCAACGTGGAGCACCACTGTGCCATAGGCTGTGCCACTCATGCGGGCGTCAGAGATGCGCACCATATCGGTAATACCTTTTTTCAACACCTTGGTAGGTAAAGCCATATTGCCCACCTCCGCCATGCCCGGGTATCCCTTGGGCCCGCAATTTTTGAGCACCATCACACAGGTCTCATCGATATCCAGATCGGGGTCATCAATGCGGGCCTTGTAGTCTTCTATGGTCTCGAATACCACAGCTCTTCCACGGTGCTGCATCAACTCCGGAGATGCCGCGGACGGCTTGATTACCGATCCACCAGGTGCCAGGTTGCCCCGCAGAACCGCGATACCGCCAACAGGCTTAAACGGATCCTTAAACGGAAAAATGACTTTGCGGTCATAACACTCGGCATCACGCACATTGTTCCAGATGGTTTCGCCATTGACGGTCAGCGCATCTTTGTGCAGGCAACCGTGGGCACCAAGTTCCTTAAGGACTACGGGAAGTCCGCCGGCATAATAGAAGTCCTCCATAAGGTATTCGCCTGATGGCATCAAATTGACCAGGCAGGGGACATCTCGCCCAAGCGAATCCCAATCGTCCAGCGACAGGTCGATACCCATTCGCCCGGCGATGGCCATAAGATGGATCACCGCATTTGTAGAGCCACCGATTGCCGCGTTGACACGAATCGCGTTTTCAAATGCTTGCCGGGTCAATATTTTTGACATTTTCAAGTCGCTTTCAACCATCTCTACAATCCGTCGGCCAGCGATCTGAGCCAGGGTCTTACGCCTTGAATCTACTGCAGGAATGGCTGCGTTGGTGGGCAACCCGATGCCCAACGCTTCGACCATACTCGCCATCGTCGACGCCGTACCCATCGTCATACAATGGCCAGGCGAACGGGCATTGCACGCCTCGGCTCCAAGAAAGTCATCGAGCGTGATCTCACCCGCTTTGACCATGGCGTCGAATTTCCAGACGTGGGTACCGGAACCAATCCGTTCACCGCGGTAGACACCGTTCAGCATCGGACCGCCCGACAAAGCCAATGTGGGAATATCGCAACTCGCAGCTCCCATAAGAAGAGCCGGTGTCGTCTTGTCACAGCCCACCAGGAGTACCACCCCATCGATCGGATTGGCTCGGATCGATTCTTCGACATCCATACTGACCAGATTCCGGAACAACATTGCTGTCGGCCGCATCAAGGTTTCGCCAGTCGAGGTCACTGGAAACTCAAGTGGAAAACCGCCCGCCTCCAAAACCCCCCGCTTCACCCGCTCGGCCAATTCTCGAAAATGCGCGTTACAAGGAGTCAGTTCCGACCAGGTATTGCAGATGCCGATTACGGGCCGGCCATCAAAATGGTCATCAGGGATCCCCTGGTTCTTCATCCAACTGCGATGAGTGAATCCATCCTTGTCGGCCTTGCCAAACCATTCGGCACTGCGGTGGCGTTTGCTGTCTTTCATTCGTGGGGTTTCTCCATTTTGAGTCTGTTTCGTTAACCGTCAATTCAACCATCTGCAATCACGGGCGCGCTGCAATAACGCGTATCCGACGCCAGCAGTAAGACCAACTTTCCTGCTGGGCTTGGCGCCTTTAGTTCGGTTTGAGTGAACCGCTGATCAGGNCCCTTTGGATAGCAATCGGGGCCGGTGCTGGTGCCAGTTCGTCTCAGCCTGATAAGCCGATCCCACCCTGAACAACAGGCCCTCGTCATAGGGCCGACCGTTTAACAACATGCCGATGGGCAACCCGCTGGCGGTAAAACCACACGGGACCGACAAACCGGGCAAACCCGCCCAGGAAAACAAATAAGTAAAGCGTGTCAGGTGGTGGGTGGTCGCCAGCATATCACCGCTCGAGGTAATCAGTGGCGCTGCCAGGGGTGTAGTTGGCGTCAGGATCACGTCGAGGGCCTGCAAAGCCCGATCGATGGTCCTGTTCCAGTCTTCCCGGGCCCGCAATGCAGCGGCGTAGTCCCTGCCCGAGATATCCCGACCCAACAGGATGCGATCCAACACATCCTGGCCGAATAGTTCCGGGGAGTCCTCGGCGCGGTCGCGGTGGTACTCGTAGGCGTCAGCCCAGACCATCGGCATCACTTTGTGTTGGGCACTCTTCGCACCGTCCAGCTCGATCTCAGTCAGCACGGCCCCTAGCGATGCCAACTGCGTTGCCGCCTGTTCGACCGCTTCACCGATTCCCGGTGCGAGATCCTCGAAAAAAAATCGACGGGGTACGCCGATGCGCAGACCCGCGATGTCACCAGCCATCTGACTGAGGACATCGTCCCAAGTATGGCGAACCGAGTAGAGATCCTCATCATCGTATCCAGCCATAACGGCGAACATCCGGGCCACAATGTCCACTGAGCGCCCAAGTGGCCCAACCGTATCGATTGCAGGACAGATCCGGGTAAAACTGCCTGTCATTGGAATCGCGCCCATGGATGGTCGCAGTCCGCAGACACCGTTGATCGCNGCCGGAGTGCGCACCGAGCCACCGGTGTCTGANCCAACGGCGCCCACACACATTTCGGCCGCCAGTGCAGCGGCTGCACCGCCGCTGGAACCACTGGGAATACACGCCAGATCCCACGGATTCCGGGTCAGNCCGTAGTGGGGATTCTGGGTCGTCGATCCATAGGCAAATTCATGCAGATTGGTCTTACCAACAATCACCGCCCCGGCCTCGCGTAATCGTTGTACAACCAANGCGTCGTTTCGCGGCATATGATCCTGGAAAAACCGNCTGCCGTTGGTGCATTTGACTCCCGCCACATCAATGCAGTCCTTGACCGAGATCGGGACACCGGCCAGGAGTCCTTGTTCTTCNCCACGTTGCAAGGCCATATCCATTGCANGCGCTTCTTCCAGCGCAGTCTCTGAAAGCACTGAAATGAACGCATTTACCTGTCCATCGAAACGCTCAATATTGTCNAGACAGCGTTGGGTCTCTTCNAGTGCAGTGTTTGCTCTCATCTNTGTCTCCGCTTCCCCAGTTCCCTGGTTTGGTGTGTCACATCCAACCCGGGAACCTATGCCTCGCCTCGGTCACCCGAGTCGCCATTTCGATGATTGTGACTCTGGATCGACTCTAATGACAAGTTGTGCCGCATCGAGGGTCGCCTGAGGGGTGCCGTAGCGCGAGCAGTTTGGCCATGTCCTGTGGTGCAGCGCGTGTGAACCTGGCTACTGCTATCCTTACATCCAACCGGGGGCGTTAGCCTGATGCCCTGAGTTATTTGAACGATCGCGTCCATCCTTCAATCTCAAAGGAGAACAACCCCATGGCCAGAAGCAACCTGAAGCGATTGTTCGCTAATGACAACCTCAAAGCCGGTCACTTATTGTTCGAGTTTTCTACACCTGGCATCGGCCAGATTCTCAAACCTGAAGCGATTGTTCGCTAATGACAAACTCAAAGCCGGTCACTTATTGTTCGAGTTTTCTACACCTGGCATCGGCCAGATTCTCAAAATCGCCGAACTCGATTTTGTTTTTGTCGATATGGAACATTCCGGATTTGGAATCTCCGAGCTCAAGCGGCTGATCACCAGTTTGAGGGCTGCCGACCTGCCCGCGCTGGTTCGACCGCCGTCCAAAAACTA
>JGI26262J51727_1000872_pt1 | contig 15117 bp, 9 predicted proteins | sample SaaInlV_150m_DNA_3_FD_51727 | JGI IMG/M metagenome (IMG submission 51727)
CAAATGGTTTCTTCCTAGAGCCCCGTATCATGCAGATTCAGGGAAAGGGTATTCGTGGTTCAGTGGTACAAATGAAACGGGATGGAAAGTTGAAAAAACAAAAACGGGTTTGGCCCAATTAATAAAAGATATCCAATCAGAAGGATTCCAGAGTGAAAATATATTTATTGTTGGATTTTCCCAAGGTGCCTGTCTTGCAATGGAAGTTGCTTTGCGACTCCCATTTACAATTGGGGGTATTATCCCAATCGCTGGTTTTATCAAATTCATAGATAATCTTGTAAGTGAAGCCACGGAAGAAAGTAGGCAGACACCGGTACTCCTTCTTCACGGGAATCAGGATGACATTATCTATGTGAAAGCAAGCCAAAAGGCTCATGATTATTTTAAGGATCGGGGGAATCCAGTCCATTTTGAAAAATATGATGCGGGACATAAAATACCCCGTCATATTCGCCCAATAGTCAAACAATTTATTTCAGACCCTTTTAATTTTTTCAAATTATACCCATCAAATACTTTTATCAAAGATGGTTAAGAACTTAGACCGACGATCTTTCCTCAAGATTGGTATGGGTTCTCATAAACAAGTATCCCATATTGATCCCCAATGGCCTACGCCTCATTAAACTCCACCCTNCATTCCCAAACTCTTTTAACTCAACAGCAGAAATCCGTTTTGAAATANTAAAAGGAAGCCAAGTAAAGATAACCGTTTACAATATTACAGGACGCATAGTGATGNAAAAGATTTAGGTTTTAAACCCAGTGGATTTTACCCTTATATATTAGGTCCAAAAGGTTGGGTGTCAGAGACTTATATCATTCAGGTTGAAGCACTCCAATCTATCCTGAATCAAAGAATCACCTAATTAAAATAAAAATATTTCATATCCGATTTAATGAGAAATGACCTGCATCAACATACCACAAAACCATGCACCATATGTACCAACTGCGTAACCAAGTACGGCAAGCAATACACCCACCGGTGCTAAAGATGGATGAAAAGCAGATGCCACAATCGGTGCCGATGCAGCACCGCCAACGTTTGCCTGACTCCCCACTGCCATAAAGAAAAAGGGCGCTTTTATTAGTTTTGCAACACCAATTAAAAGAATAGCATGGATTGACATCCAGATTAATCCCACCAAAAAAAGGCCAGGGTTTTCAAATATAGCCATCAGGTCCATTTTCATCCCAATGGTTGCAACCAACACATAAAGAAATACGCTCCCATACCGAGAGGCGCCTATCCCCTCTAATTCCCTGGCCCGCGTAAAGGATAAACCCAACGCAATAGTGGTGGATATAACAATTAGCCAGAAAAATCCGGAGGTGAGGCTGAATTTCTCCAAACCCGGTGCATTTACTGCAATCCATGGTGCGATTAAATCAGATCCGAAATGGGCGAGGGCTGTTACTCCAAATCCCACACTCATCAATTTGATCGTATCCGTCAAATCAGGAATGCGCATTATTTGAGATCGATAAGCTTCAATTTTTTCCTTTAATTCAGAAATAGCAGACGTATCCGCTTGAAGTTTTTTATCAATTTGTTTATGAATTCCTGCACCATACAGTAAAAAGGCCATCCAAATATTGGCTACAATCACATCTACAGCAATCATAGCAGAAAATAAACCATCACCCACATTGAATATTTCTTTCATCGCTGCCTGGTTGGCACCGCCGCCTATCCAACTGCCGGCCACTGTTGTGAGGCCGCGCCATACCGCTTCGGGACCTGCACCACCCACAATATCCGGTGCAAAAACTGATACCACCATAATTGCCAGGGGNCCCCCGATGATAATCCCTGCCGTACCGGTGAAAAACATGACCAACGCTTTGGGACCTAATTTTATAATACTGGGAAGATCAATACTGATTGTTAACAGTACTAAACTGGTGGGTAATAAATATCGGGATGCAACAAAATAAAGTCTGGATGATTCACCAGAAAATATCCCCAATGAATTGAAAATGGATGGTATAAAATAACAGAGCAGCAATGTGGGTACATATTTGTAGAATTTTTTCCAAAATGGAGACTCGCTCCTACCCGTTAAAAATACGAATGATAGAATAGCCAGTAGAATACCCAGTACAACTGCATCATTTGTAAATAGAGGTTTAGTCATTCAATAAATTAGGTTATAACTAATCAAAAATGATCATTTTTCTATAGAAATTTTAAATCGTTTAAGGAGAAGTTTTTCCCCCGTTAAAACCTGTAACTACCCGTATGATGTGGGATGCTTCTATCATATCCTTTGCTTTGTATTCAATGGTATGTGAGCCAGTACGTTTAAACATATCCAGATATGCCAAAACCTGAGATGGCTGGTAATGTTTAAAGGTGATGGAAACGGTGACAGGTCCTCGAATTTTATATGGTTTATATTTTTTAATATTTTTTACGGCATAAGCTGTTTTTTCTGCAATGAGATCATAGGCGGCTTCTGGATGAAGGGATTTGGCAGAATGAAAACTGATACTTTCCTTAACGATGGCACCCTCTGTATTCCCGATGATGCTTTTTACTTCCTTCACTGCTGCATCATCGCCTGAAACCATGATGACTGGAACACCAAAATGCCCAGCAATGGCTGCATTCCAGGATCCTTCTGTCATCACCTGACCATTTACCTTTACAGATGTTAATTTGGAACTGGAAAAAGTATGGGCTCGAACGCCTTCCAGATTATCTGTACTGGCGTGGTACCCGGTAAAAATCACACCGTCAAAACTGGCGTCAATTCCTTCCATCATGCCCAGGGGACGAGGCCAGGAACGGATCACCTGCACATCCTTCGGCAGTTTTTCGATAAGTAAATTCTGTCCGTTGCCATGGGAATCCGCCACCAGTATTTCTGTTGCTCCTCCATCTTTTGCGGCCTGTATGGCCGCATTTACTTCTGCGGTCATAAATTCCCGAAAGCGGTTATACTCAAAACCCGAAGGACCGAGTTGCTCCCCGGTAACTACACCGACTACACCTTCCAAATCGGCAGAAATGAATATTTTCTTTCCCTGCCCCCAAAGAGAAGAAATCATCATAGGGACTAATAATAGTTTTAAAATTCGATTCATGGGTAAACCTCCTGTTTTATGCAGGACTAAAATAATCAAACTATGGGTATTTGATTACCAAAAATAAATAATAATATAAAATAAAAAGCCTCCCGTATTCTGTGGGGAGGCTATTTATTATAGAACCTGTAGAAAAAATATAGTTTAATTCTGATTTAGTATCTTAAAAATCGCCTTTTCTGCGAGCACTGACATTACTTTGTAACCTTTTTTGTTTGGATGTACACTATCAGAGCCATAACTCTCTATTAAGGCATTATTTTTATCAACCATTGAAGAATAATAATCAAGATATATCATTCCATTTTCTTTAGCATATTGTTCTATTATTTTATTAACTGCAGATATCTTTGGTGGCGGGTTGATGCCTGGGTTCCAAGGAAAACCCTTTGCTGGTAGAATAGATGAAATGATTACATTGATTCCATTAATTTTTGCCAAATCTGCCATTGAAATAATATTATCGGAAATCATTTTTACTGTAGATGGGCCTGTATTTTCTGCAATATCATTGATTCCTGCTAGAATTATAACTACTTTTGGATTAAGGTCAATGACATCTGGTCGAAATCGAATTAACATTTGAGGAGTAGTTTGACCACTAATTCCTCTATTGATATATGATTTCCCTTTAAAAAATTCTGGTAGAATAGTGGACCATCCTTCAGTAATTGAATTCCCCATAAAAACAACTCTATCTTCATTATCAGAGGACTGAGCATATTTCTTATTATTTTCAGAATATCTACCAAGCTCTGGCCAGTCTTGGCCATAAGAAAATGATGATGTGAAAAATAAAAGAATAGCGACTTTCTTCATAATGAACTCCTTGGATTAAAATTCAGCAGAAAATTACACAAAATTCACCCAGCAATGTTTTGATTGATGATGATTTGTTAATTCTCAATTTCTAGATCGCTCGATAAATCTTCCAGGCCGCTTATCAGTTATTTTGTTATTATTAAGAACAGCAACACCGCCAACGAAAACATGCAATATACCTGTTGAAAAGTGGTGGGGATCATTATAGGTTGCTTTATCCTGAATCGTTTCAAAATCAAACACTGTCATATCAGCGATTGCACCTTTTCTAATTAATCCCCGATCACTTTGACCAATCCACAATGCTGGTAAAAGTGTCATCTTATGTATAGCCTCTTCTAAAGTGAGCACTTCTTTATCACGCACATACTTAGAAAGTATGCGTGGAAACGAACCGTAACTTCGTGGATGGGGAAATCCCATACCCAACTCAACAAGGTCTCCATCAGTCTCAAACATTGATGTCGGATGACTAATTATTCGGATTACATCATCCTCCGCCATTCCTTCAAAAATACCTATAAATCCGCCGCTAAGTTGTAATTCAATTATAGCATCAACAGCTTCAACTATAGTATTTGGACGACCAAGCACTGTAAGAAAATCTGCTAAAGTCCTTCCCTGCATTTTTGGGTGTGAATTAACACTTCTAAACTTAATGCTCTCTGGACCTGATCCAGTCTGCTGTAAAAAAATTGTACTCATTTCAGAAACTAACCGTCGACGAGTTACTGGATCATTAATACGATTCTGAAATTCATCTGGGCCACCAGCAAGGGCCCATCCCGGAAACAAAACATCGGAATAAGTACTGAATGCAGTATACGGATAGACATCATGTGCTACCTCTTGACCTACAGCATCCGCTGAATCCAATATCGCTAATGTCTTCTTTGTAAGCCCCCAATGAGCGGCTCCAGTCACCTTATGGTGATTAATCTGAATTGGGATACCTGCTCGCTTACCAATTTCAAGGGTCTCACGAATCGAATCAAGCACGCGAGCACCCTCATCTCGCATATGCGTAACATAGATTCCACCATATGACGCTGCAATTTCAGCCAAAGTAACAATCTCATCAGTATTTGCAAAGACTGCGGGCACATATTCTAGCCCAGTAGAAAACCCAAGGGCACCTTGCTGCATGGAAGAATCAACCAATGCAGACATCCATGCCAACTCCTCATTAGTAGGTGGGCGATTCTCAAGTCCCATGACCCGCTTTCTTATCCAAGTATGTCCTGCAAACAATCCTACATTAGGGGCCATACTGACACGACCCATATAATCATCCAAAGGAAATGGTTGATCCTGACTGTGAAGAGATGCAAGAATCGTAGTGATACCCTGTCGGATAAAGTTCTCTGCATTTGGGTATTCTTCTAGCTTCACCAAATGTGCATGATTATCCCAAAAACCTGGAGCAACTACAAGCCCGGTAACATCCAAAACACGACTTGCTCGAGAGATAGGAATATCCGCCCTGACTGCAATTATCCGATCTCCACGTATAGCAACATCAGCCACATAGCGTGTAGCTCCTGTACCATCGACAACAGTCCCCCCCTTAAGAATTAAGTCGTAATCTACGGTCCCCTTACAGCTTACGCCTAAGATCAATATATTGATAAACGTAAATATAAAGTAAACTAACCGAAAATATTCAAAAGACCAGCCAAACCTCACTTTGTACTCTCAGGAATAAGGCGGAGAGCAGTCAGTCCTCTATTTGGCCCTAAAGAAACGAACACCCTAAAACAAGTATCTCCATACCATGCCCAATATTGAAGTGAAACATCATCTCCTACTAATTTTCTGTCCAATAACTCCATTCGGTCCGGTGCATCAAGGTCCTTTAGCTGAGCAGTGAGTGATCTACGCATTCGAGGAAAAACAGTTTGGCGAACGAATGCAAAATCCTCAATGGTAAGGTCCCCTTTTGATATTTTAATCAATTTGTCTCGAATGTATTGAGTCGCTACTGGGTCAGGATCCGTTATTGGAGTCGATGGAGGAGGTTCTGGCGCGAGAGATGGCTTCAACAAAGCTCCAATTCTCCTTGGTAGCCCATATACAGAAATGCTGCGAGCGTTCGTTAATAAGATCACTACAAGATTATCACCAGTAAACCGATAGAACTGGGAAGTAAACCCTTGCCATGAACCTCCATGCTGATGAACGATCTGACCACCAACCTCGTCAATAAACCATCCGAAACCGTATGGATAGCTTTGACCACTGTTCAATTTCATCGGTTTTAAGATCAGATCCCAACTTTTTTCACTCAGAATGCGACGATTCGCAACAACACCGTTCCAAGCGATCATATCCTCTAAGTTTAAGAGCATTGAGCCATCGGCTGTAGTGTTCGTCATAGGAGCAACGTAACCCGCGTGTTGCCAGCCCTTATTAGTTGGCAGGTATCCCCGTGCTCTATGAGGTACAATATCACTTTCAGTATTAATCCGGATTGTTGACATTCCCGCTGGGTTAAAAATTCGTTTTCGCAGAAAATCCCAGTAGGGCATTCCAGTTATGCGGCTCATCACTACACCAAGCATGACGTACCCTGTATTTGAATAGTTCCATCGTTTTCCAGCTGCAAACTCAAGCTCTAGTTCTGATGCCATCTTCACCAAATCTTCCTCTGTGTAATTCTTTGAGTAATCAAATTGTTCGCTTGTATAATCTGGGATGCCAGAGGAATGTGTTAAAAGATGACGAATTGTTATAGGCCGCCATGCTATTGGAGCTTCCGAAATGTATTTAGTTACAGAACCATCCAAATCAATGAGACCATCTTCAACTAGTGCCATGATTCCAGCTGAAGTGAATTGTTTGCCTAGCGACCCAGTTTGGAACATAGACTTAATTGTGACAGGCGCATTCGTCTCGAGGTTTGCGACACCAAATCCCTTTGCGAGAAGAACCTCCCCTTCCTTAATTACAGCAAAAGCAACACCTGGAATTTTTCCACTGTTCATCGTATCTCGTACAAGATCTTCAATATTTGAAACAACAGCAGCTGGCTCTTTGGCACGTTGCATAGACCAAGGTATAGGCAGAGGTTTTTGCTTAGGCCAAACTTCATCAAGTGTCTCACCTTTATAGAGAACTCCGTTTTTCATGACATATGCTATGGCCTGAGTTGCTGCAATATCATTCAGAGGATTTCGATCAAGAATAACAAGGTCAGCAAGCTTGCCTGGCTCTACACTTCCGAGGTCCTTTTCGTACCCTATCGCTTCTGCACCAAATACAGTTGCAACCCTTAAAACATCATGATTGCTCATACCGCCGCGTGCTAACAATTCCATCTCCCAATGGTTGGATAACCCTTGTATCTCGCCATGTCCACCCAATGCCACACGTCCACCAGCTTTTAGGATCTCATTGGCACCAGCAGCAACCTCAAGATCGTTGTAATCTTCATCAGGAAACCACAACAATCTAGATGAAGTCTTTGAGTATAACTTACCATCAGGATACCAGCGATTTAGCTTAGCGTTTTCATGTGGTCTTTCTTCCGCTAATAATCGATAAATCGGTAAGGCAGCGCCAAAAGCAACCACCAAAGTGGGAGTATAGGTAATTCCCGTGCGAGCTACAAATTGAATGAGATCATCATAAATCGGAGCAACTGGAAAAGCATGTTCAATTCCACTAAATCCATCAATGCCATAGGTAATATTAGCTTTAGTGTCAGCTCCCCCTTCAGTAGTTGGCATCATCCTTAACTCTCTTGAAGCTTTTATAAATGCTAGACGCTCAGATCTCGGACCGGCAAGGTACCACTTGAGTAAATGAGTCTTGTACTTTTCTCTATACGGTTCAACCACACCTTTTGCTACAGTAGGTGAAGAAAAGCTCGCGCTTGAGAATAAACCTGGCCCGGTAGAAAATATTCGAGGCGCAGGCACACCATCGATCTCAATCATGTCTGAAAAACCAAATATATCCGCACTGGATTGAGGATTTCTAAGTGAAGTAAAACCGTACGCTAAATTAGCAAAAGAAACCGTCGACGCCGGCTCTGGTAGTTCATTATTGATCATAAAATGTGAATGAATATCTATAAATCCAGGAACAATAAATTTATCGCTCATATCAAATTCTACGGCTTTCCTTGGAATCTTAACCGAACCGGTTTTTCCAACACGTAAAATCCTGTTTCCTTTTATTACTACGTCAGCCTTATCAATAATCTCGTACCCATTCATAGTAATAACCTTTGCATTACGTAGAGCTACAATTCCATCTGTAGCTGACCCAGGAACAGCAACATTCAATTGTTGAATCTTTGGTGATTCACTTGGACTATCAACGCTTATTATCTGGAGCTCGACACCAGAGGTAGCCATTATATATTCGCCGTCTCCAGACCACACTACGTGATTAGGGCTATCACTATTAACTTTAATGGTTAGTGGAGAAGCCAGCTTAATATCGTTTGAGTTATTTTGAGAAATTTGATATAATTCTATCACTGAACGATTGATAGCTAATACATGAGTTCCTTTGGAGTTCAATCTCAATTCCGTAGGACCACTATTTGAAACTAATTTAGCCTCAGTTCGAGTTTCTCTTCCATCAAGAGTAATGGAAGTCAGCGTATTTCCTGATAAATATACTCTTTGAGAAGATGGGCCGAAGTGTGGCCTTCTACGTCCCTCAGATTTTGTAATGAAACGAATATCACCACTTTCAGATGAAATCAACATTAGTTCTGAATNATTAGGAACAACCCCATTCTTCAAATTGGGAGAAGCCAAAGTAGATTTCAAAGGAGCCCGAAGTGCTACGATCGAAGCCCCATCNGGCGACCACGCAGGATCGAGCCACAAAGCTGCTTTTTTTGATAGTCTTATCGGCTTTCCATTACCANCAGATCGAGCCTTCCAGAGATGACCTCCAGATTCATCCCAGGTGATAAAGCTTATCCAATTTCCATCAGAGGACCAAGCTGGCATAAATTCCCTTGGACGCTCAGCAGCAGTTAAACGTCTAATTTTCTCACCTTTCACATCTTTTATCCAGATTCGACCCAGAGAAGAAAATGCAACCCTACCATCATTTGAAATAGCCAATTGCTGCACGCGGCGCGACTCTACTGCCCCCTGTTCTATTCTTCTAGGAAAATCAAGACGTGAGTTTACCTTAAGCGATACCTTAGCTTCAAAAGGAACAACAACGTCACCACCATCCTCTAAATTGATTCTATGAATTTTACCATCCCAAGTAGCAAAAAGTTCTCGACTATCAGATGTGATACCAAAATTAGGTAATACATCACGCGTAGCTTTACTTTCTAGCTGATTTCGTTGAATAGGATATGCAAGCCAACGTTCTTCACCGCTTTCTAATTCTTTAATCTTCAATCCAGTTCTACCATCTCTAACGGCACCGTATATTATGTTTTTACCATCAGGAGTAAATGCAGGCTTCATCGTGATTTGATTTTCTAAGACTAAGGGTTCAGTCCGATTATTTTCTAATGACATCTTAAACACTTGACTACTTGCCCCTTTCCTACTATTGTAAGGACGAGGCGTTAGAGAGGTATAGTACAATGTAGATCCGTTTGGATGCAACACAGGACCATAAGGTCCTGGCGCTGGAGAAGAAACGAGCGGCTGTGAAGATCCATTCTGATTTTCAACTATTAAAGTGCTTTCACCAGATTTAATATCAAACCTCCAAATTTCTGCGAACGAACTAAACCCTTCGTACGAGATTATAGTCACAAATATTGCTGAACCATCAGAGGACCAAGCTGGTGAGAGCATTGCAGAAGTAGTCCGATTAGAGATCTTCCTTGGATTTAAACCATTGAATTTTGAAATCCAAATATTATCGGACCCACTCTCATCACTGATATAAACGATAAGTTTTCCATTAGGTGAAAAGCGAGGCTGAGATTGAAACGCATTTCCCTTTAATATTGGACGAGCAAGGCCACCCTTTATTGGTAAGGTATATATATCTCCAATTAGTTCGAATGCTAAAAACTTGCCGTTTGGAGCCACATCAAGAGAGACCCATGTGCCTTCAGTAGTAGAAAAAGAAATTTGTTTTTGCTGAGAGGCTAATGGTGCACTCACAATTACAAACACAAATAAGGTGTAAATAAATAAAGTTATTCGTTGAAAATACGAATCCCATTTTGATAAGACAGCTAAAATCTCAATTCCTCCTCTTGCAAGTATATTCTTCATTTCATTTTTCTTTATATCACCCAGAGGCGTTTTATTTAGTTACACTTACCTTTAGTCCATTCCGTAACACCTGCATTTTCTGCAAAACAATAATTTGAATAAGTCTTTTTATCACAACCACAAACTGGGTCATAGATTTCAATACATGGTTCATTACTTATTTTTGATTCATCAATGCAGTTTTTCTTATCTTCATCCTCACAAGAAAAAACAAATAATACAATTAATATTACCCAGAGGCGTTTCATTGTTCCAATGCTTCGAATGTGAGATTCAAAATAGGATAGTCATTCCAGGTTTTGTAATCATAATGCCACCACTCAGCCTCATATACGGTGTATCCCTCCGCTTCCATACTCCGCCGTAGCAATTCCCTGTGCCATCGCTGTTGAGAGGTCCCGCCGATGTAATCCGGGAATGAACGATCAGTCATTTCATCGTAGCCACCCACCATTTCTACTACCGCCCCCGTTTCTAGATCATAAAGAGTTAAATCCACGGCACATCCCCGGTTATGTCGGGAACCGTTCTCTGGATTGGCGACAAATATTTTTTTATCATCCGGTGTGGCATCCCAAAACATTTTTGTCACATACCAGGGTCGGTAAGAATCGTGGACAAGCAATCCGTAGCCAAAGGACTTTAGTTTTTTGTTCACCCGCACCAAAGCCTCTGCCGCCGGTCGCTGCATGTAAGCATGTGCAGAGCGGTAAAAGACAGCACTCATAAAATTATTTGTGGTGGCATATCGAATGTCATATTTGATGGTAGAATCGAGTGTTCTCAGCTCCACAAGATCCGGATTGTTTTTTTTCTGTTCAGAAGGAGGGGATGCAGAAAGAGCCCTCTTCCGTAATACATCCACTGGCTCCAGCGGATCGATTCGGAATGTTTTTCCATGATCCACCCCAACATCTCTTCTGAAAAAAATGGGTCCGTTCTCGATTTGAACTTGAGTGGCAATACCATTTCTATCTCGTTTGAACCGCATTTTTTCACCATGGTACATCCCACCTTTAACAGGAAATGCGAACACATCTTTTTCCATTTCTGTCAGAATGTCTTTTTCCATCCATTCGATGAGGGCAGTCAGCTTCCCATATGCTTCATAGATATAAAGGATGTTGTGATTCCATCCGTATTCACCGATTAAGCCCTGCCATGCGTTGGGTATTGGTATTGGTTTTAAATATTTCTCACGATTGTAAACAGTACCACCCATAGTAACGGAACGACCGTCTTCATCGTAGTCTATAGGGGTGCCATAGCTAATTCGACTATCTGTCACCAGTCTGCCATTAAGTTGCCTTATCCTGGTTTGGTATCTGTCGTTTTCCATATACAGGGTGCCGTATTTGTTAATTAACTTCAGGCGTTTTCCGTTATCTGAAACAAAATGTCCAGCCAGTAGCGATATCGTTTTTTCATTCACAGAATTGGTTTCTTCATAATTGGGCAGCGGTTTACCATTTTCAACGGCCAGAAGACAGTCAAGCGCATAGGTGGCCACCCGCCTTGTAATGGTATTTGTCACATCCACGGAAGAAGTGACAGCTACCCCCAGTTTCACTTCCGGTAATGCATAGAGCTGGGTAGAAAATCCATAAACGGCACCACCGTGACCCACGCGCTTGTACCCCCCCTGCTCTGAAAGGGAAAAGCCGATGCCGAATCCCACGTTATGTCTCTGATCTTTCCCCTCATTGAACTGACTGGTGAGCATCAGCTGGAGTGTCTCTTTTTTGATCACCGGTCCATTGGGTCCCTTACCATCGTTGAATAGCACTTTCATGAATTGGCCCAAATCTACAATGGGTGCATACATGCTTCCAGCGGGAGACATACCAAGTTCAAAGGTGGGTGCATCGAAGACCCTACCATCATAGGACCACATGGTTGCGTCCGCGAGACGATCAGTAATATCCGGCAATGGTTCAAAAGCGCTGTGAGTAAGTCCCATGGGCAGAAGGACATTTTTTCTCAAATAGCTGGCGAAAGGCTCACCTTTCAATTTTTCCAGAACATAGCCCACGGTAGCAATAGCACCATTTGAATATTTTATTTTGCTTTCGGGTGCATAGATCACATCAGAATCGATAATACTTTTTACGGTTGCTTCAAGGGTGGGCTCATCATCATCAAAATAGTTTCCTACCAGGGGTTCCCTCAGGAGCCCGGACCGGTGAGACATGAGTTGACGAAGGGTAATTTTTCTTTTGAAACGGCTTCGGGGTCGGAACTCAGGAAGATAGTCCGTAATGGGGGCATCCAGATCCACCTCTCCTTTCTCAACTAATTGCATAATTCCTATATCTGTGAAAAGCTTTGAGACCGAACCAACCCTATATACTGTATTGGCATCTGCTTTTGTTGATTTCTTTAAATCTTCAACCCCGAAGCCGCGGGCCCAAAGAATTTCCATATCCTCCACCAATACAATGGAAACAGCATTGAGTGCTTTATCCCCCATTTCGTAATGGATCGCATCCGAAACCTTTGAAGCAACTTCTCTATATTCCCCAGATGCCCGGATATGGCCCGAACGATTTTCACAGGCCGAAAAAAAGCCCAGAAGCAGAATTATCTGAATTGTTTTATGGAATTGATTAGTTCTTAATTTCATATTCATTTTAATTGATTATCAATCATTGTTAAAATTATACCAATAAGCGAAACAGTAAGCGCCAATGCTATTGAATATAATATATTTGAATCAAGTCTTGTTAAAGTTGATGACGACTCCAAATTAATAAATAATGCCATATACATTACTCCTGAAGAAAACGACCACCCCAATAATAAAACCTTTCGTTGATTTTCTTTATATACAAAAACGCCAAGAAGCAAAATAATAACTATCAAATAATCAACAATCCAAAGAGGTGCATATTGCCAATCACCCCAGTTTAATAATGCTTCTACTACAGCCAGCACAATGGAGTATACTGTAGCAATTATTAAGTTAATTCTTTTAATCATATCTTATTATTTGAGCCAGAGGCGTTTCATTTAATCACTAGTAGCATAAATAGATAATTGTTTCTTGTTATTTATTATTTCTACATCTAAATGGTATGTGAAATAACCAACCCCAAGCAGTGTTTCTCCAACATAATCTATAGGTTGAATCACTAAATCCTCACCATCAATAATAAGTGAGACATAAGCATAATTATAAGCTTCATCATATATACGATAACAGGTGTTTTCACCACTTTTGATTTCACCATGATTTCTACCTTCAGCAGTAGTACTGATTTGTACATTGCAGAAATCGTAATCACTGTTATTAAACACTCTAATATTTGTTTTTTTATCATCACTATTACACTCTGAAATATTATGTTGTTCACATTCAAATTCAGTGCTATCGCATGTCAATGGAAAAATTGTTACAAATAATATGAGCCAGAGGTGTTTCATTTAGTTAAGAAGTTTTATTAGAACCCATCATTACTGCAGCTCGCCATTAGCAGTAAATTTCAACGCATTTCCCTTTTTATATGTTTTATTATTAACAATAAAATCTCTTGATAGTTCACAGTACCTGAGTTGTCCATTATCATAGAAACTCGTCAATCTCCGTAGCCATTAGCGGAGCATAATGCCTTGCAATAGGGGCGTGTCCTTGGTATAAACAAAAAAGCCCCCGATGATTAATCGAGAGCTTTTTTATGTGGCTCGGGACAGAATCGAACTGCCGACACAAGGATTTTCAGTCCTCTGCTCTACCGACTGAGCTACCGAGCCTCCAAACACTTAACGCTTTAAGGAATAAGTGCTATATTTTTATTTCAAAAAAGGCCCGGAAAATTAATCGAGCAACTGACCGAATTCCAAATAGAATTCAATGAACCTTTATAATTAAAATAAATACGAGAAATTCACCAGCAATCGACCAGACTGTACTTCTTCTGTGGCACCCGCCGGTGTGTACCAATCTCTGGAGTTTTTTTCCCACTGGGAAAAGATATAAGCTGCATCTAGTATTATGGTGTTTCCTATTGGTACTCCCAATCCTATAGTGGTATAACTTTTATCTATTTTACTGTCCCCATCAGGTGATGGAATTAAACCGCCACCTGCGCGGAATGTGATACCAAAACTGTCATTAAATTCTTTTAGATATTCAACGCCAACTCGTAACTGCACGACGGAACGATATTGAAATGTTAAAATAGAATTTTCTTCTTCTAATAATGCATAATCATCTGAATCTCTGGATATATTATTCAGATTGAATTCTGTTGCTCCCCAATCCTTAAAACGAAAACTGGCTGATATGGCCAAATTCTTGGATGTTAATGCCATTCCCACATCTCCAACCAGAGGTGCATCAACTTTATAATCATAATATCCGGTTACGGTTGCATCGCTTTTATCCCCGTTATCAAATGTAAGTTTTTCATCCGTACCATGGTGTTCTTTCACATGAATCGTATAAGGTAGCGACAGGGCAATCCCAAAACGCACCCATTCGTTCAAAGATGATTTTAATCCGCCGCGGATATTCCACCCACTTGTTTTAGTGATTAAGGATTGTTTCAGATTATATTGATTGAAATCTGCCGGGAACTGAATATAGGTATTTTGAAGATCTTCCTGAATAAATTTGAATTCATACTCTTCCTTGCCCGTTAACCGAGAGACAGAAATACCTCCAGAAATGGTGGGTGACAAAGCGATTCCGAAAGAAAATGTTAGTTGTTCCATACCTCCGTTACTTAGCACTTGTTCACTCCGCTGAACCTTTTCTGAAAATTGATAGTTTTTTTCTACCCCATCAATATTGATAGGAAAATCCAGGGTGTTATCTCGAAGACTAAAACCGGAAAATGACATCAATGCATCATAATTGAGAATGCGATTATACCCCATGGCCACCACCATACTGCCCCGGATCGTAGAAATTGGGACTGCTATCCCAAAACCGTTGAATTGGCCAAATTTCTGGAGCGGATTATTTGTGGTCTGGTTTAAATAT
>JGI26262J51727_1000895_pt1 | contig 14968 bp, 16 predicted proteins | sample SaaInlV_150m_DNA_3_FD_51727 | JGI IMG/M metagenome (IMG submission 51727)
ATCCTGATAAAACAGCTCCATAAATATTTGTTGATTAAAAAATTTTACTAAAACTTTTGCAACTTGAAAATGAACGTTTTTGAGCTTTTTGATAATATCGGTGGGATATTTTTTGTATTCCTTAATGTTGTGACACCGGTTTTTATTCTGGTTGTAATTGGTTATTTCATTGGACCGCGTTTACAAGTTCAAGCGCGCTCACTTTCGAGACCGGCTTATTTTGTTTTTGTGCCTGCTTTTGTTTTCAATATTATCAGCAAGACTCAAATTGAAGCAGATCTGGCATTGCAGATGGTAGCTTATATTTTTGCCGCGCAGCTTGCTGTGGCATTTCTGGGCTTTCTGGTGGCCAAAGCCCTTCGGCAATCAAAGGAAATGTCAGCTGCATTTGTCTTGATTGCAACATTTGGCAATGTCGGAAATTTTGGGCTGCCGCTGATTGAGTTTCGGCTNGGAGATGCATCACGCACTCCGGCGACNATATATTTTTTGGCNATCGTTTTTATTTCTTTTGTGATTTGTGTGGGNGTGGCAAGCTGGGCTCGTAGCGGCGGTGTGACTGCGGTTTTTTCCGTTTTTAAAACGCCGGCATTGCTGGCCTTGATTCCGGCACTGGCTTTCAACATATCAGATGTTGAAGTGCCGATTTTTCTGTCACGTCTGAGTGGTTTGCTGGGACAGGCGATGATTCCGGTGATGCTCATTACTCTTGGAGTGCAGATGGGCGAGATCGATAAAATAAAGATTAACTTCAACGTTTTTGCTGCGAGTACTGTACGTTTGATAGGAGGACCTGTGCTGGCGCTGCTGCTGGTACCGTTTTTTGGTCTTGAAGGAATGGAACGCAGTACTGGAATTCTTCAGGCAGCTATGCCTGCGGCTGTACTGGCATCCATCATTGCTCTGGAGTACAAGCTCTGTCCGGAATTTGTCACCACAACCGTGCTTTTTTCCACGCTTTACAGTGTTCTAAGCTTAACTATAATTCTGACTCTGATTTGATTCCACAATTTAAACATGATCTGCATTGTGCTGAACTACGAGTAAAAGCTGGCCTTCACCGATACTTACTGTGACAGGATTGGAGAGCACCTGATTTGAAACTCCGGAAGGCGATTTTCCGGGCAGCAAAGCATGATTGTTCAATTCAAACTTTAAGCCCTGTGAAACAACGCCCTGAGCACCGCCGAAGAGAGGGAGCAGTGAAAGAGTCGTACCGGGAGGGAGAGTCTCTTTCCATGTGTCCAGGATAAACTCCATGCGTTCCAGTGGAGTCCAAATGATGAGACGTGCACGTGGAGCATACTTAAACAGAATTTCCAGGTTGGAGAGGAACTGATCTTGCCGTCCACCGTCTGCGCCAAGCAGGTTAATTTCATTAAATCCAAGTTTCAGGCAATGTCGAACTGCTTTGTCTGCATCATTGGTGTCCTGCTCTTTGACATGAAAGAGTATTTTTTCCGGAAGTTGTTTTTTCACATCCGGTTTCAGGGAATCGAAATCTCCTACCACTGCATCAGGTAGCAGGTTTAAAGCAGGCAGCAGATTTGCGCCGCCATCAGCGGCTACCCGATAATCAGCTGCCCGCCATAACTGCTTCAGCAGTGCCTGAGGAGGAGGATTTCCGTTACAGATAATTAAGGCCTTTTTAAACGGCCTTTCTATTTTTTGTTTTTCAATTTGACTCATCGAGCTGACTTTATGAATGAACTATTAAAATCTTATCCTGTTGTGGCGAAACTTCCTGTTATCTGGGGGGATATGGACTCTTTTCAACATGTAAATAATGCAATTTATTTTCGCTATTTTGAGAGTGCACGTATTCAATATTTTGAAGCACTGGGCTGGATGGACATTGTGGATAGCCTGGGAGTCGGTCCTATTTTAGGATCAACCTCCTGCCGCTATCGAATTCCTCTCACTTATCCGGATACTGTTTATGCGGGTGCTAAAATAACGGAAATGCATGAGAAACGTTTTACGATGGAGTACCTGATTGTCAGTGATCAGCATCCTGAAACGGTTGCGGAAGGTACCGGTATTGTGATTTGCTATAACTATAAAAAAATCAAACTACTCAGATTCCGGAAGTTGTTCATCAAGCAATAGAAAAACTGGAAGGACGAAAATTTTGAGATAGCACTATTTATTCTGCAGGAATCTGCTTTTTAAGGAATGCTCTCAGTGGATTCAGGCAGATAAAAAACAACCTCGCCTGTACGTACCAAACCCAATTGTTTGCGGGCAATCAATTCAATATAGGCAGGATTTGTTTTCAGCGCAACAATTTCCTCTGTCATCAAGATCTTCTCAAGTTCCATTGAATCCAGTTTTTGAACAAGTACTTGTTCGTGTGCTTCCAGCCTGTTAGTTGCTAAAATACCATAACTTCCTACAACAGAGATCAGCAGCATGACCGCGCCAAAGCCAGCAATTAAAACCATGGTAAACAGTGAACGCCATTCTTCAGACTCTTTTGCCAGACCAACTGTATTCTCTGGTGATTTAGGCGGTGAAAACAACCCGTTTACGTAGAGAATTCGGTCGTGGTTCTTCAACCGTTTAGCTTGTACGACGGGCCGGCTTTGCTTATTCAGGCTATTTTTGGCAGTAGGATAAAGCATTTTTTACATTAATAATAAAACACTGCAGACANATACAGCAGCTAAGATAGCTAAAATTAAAAATCAGGAAGCTGTTTGTTTTTGTGGAAGCTCCTTGAAAAGGGTCTTACACTGTGCTTCTAATTTGGCACCTTCATGAATTAACAATTGTCCGGAAGGNACCTGCATCTCCCCTTGAATAGTTGCGGATGGAATCACTTCNAGGCGTTTGTGGGCCAGTAGATCTCCAGCCACTTTTCCGGCAACCAAGATGGTATTTCCTTCTATTCTTCCATTTACATTACCTGTTACTGCAATAACAATTTCCTGGTCTCCGGAAACAGAACCATTGACAGTTCCACCGACAACAAGTTTCTTCTTCGCGTGGATCGTACCTTCCACAAATAAATCCTCACCAAGGAAGCCTAGGCCTTTGCTTGTTGCAGTATTTTGGTTTGACATGCTGGTTTGTTTGCTAGTAAATCAATGCCGATAAAGACGCTGGTCAGGATTATATCTGGTCATCGGCAGTAAGGGGTTTGTACGACGCCCATTGATGATCATTTCATAATGTAAATGCGGACCTGTACTGCGTCCGGTGCTTCCTACCAATCCTAATAAATCTCCGCGTTTCACCTTCTGTCCGCGTTTTACTTTTAACTTCGAGAGATGGGCAAACCGTGTTCTGTAGCGTACCGATTTATTCTTTCCTGGAAAAAATCCCCTGCCGTGCAGTAGTTCTACNAGCAAGCCAAATCCGCCTTTACGACTTGCAATTCTGACAACTGCATCCGCGGGAGCATAAACAGGAGTGCCTCTGCGTGCTCTGAAATCAATGCCGCCGTGAAATTCNCNTTTCTTCGTGAACGGATCCACCCGCATACCGTAACGATCAGATAAGGCCCTGCTGCGTATTGGAATCGTAGTGGGAGTTTGTCTCCAGATACTCAAATTCCGTGCTATCAACTGGTTCAAATCCTCCAGTTGAGCAACTGTTACATCGTAATCATCAGAATTGCTGTAGAGAAACTGACGTAAATTCCCTGAACTTAACAGTGCCTGNGGTGAGTCAAGTGACAAACTGTCTAAAATTGTAGGTCCACCTCGTCCTGTTTTTGTCTTTGTTCGTTTGCTTTTAGTGATTTTACTGAGCTTAATACCGGTAGCTTTACTAATCTTCTTCGTCAGCAGAGANACAGTTTCCTGATTTACTTTAAGGAACTCCATATGCTCAGACAAACTCTGTTCAGTTTCAACTAACTGTCCTCGTAACTGCTCAATTGTATTTGCCTGCTCTTCAAAACTTCTGCGTCGTGAATCAAATTTTTGCAAAGATTGATTAAAGGCCACAAAATCATCAGCTATCTGCTCCAGCCACAGCATCGTCTGTTGTGGATTTGCCTGAATATTGAGATTTGGCGCGCATTGGGTTTCAAGTGTCTGACAAATAAAATTATGTAATTCATCCAATTTGTGGGTGTTTGAACGAAACAAGGCGGTATGTTTTTTATACATTACATTGCTGTTCTGCTCTGCCTGTTTCAATTCTTCTACATAATCTTCAAGAAAGGTAATCCGTGATTCACGCCCATCATAGAGATCAATCCGTTGTTGATAGGCAACCTGACTCTTCTCCTGCTTTTCAAGTAACTGGTTCTGATTTGCAATAGTTTGGTGTTGTTCAAAAAACTTCCAAGCTAATGCAGCAGCTCCGAGCATCAAAAGCATCAACAAAAAAAACAGCAGTTTCTTCCCAAAGTGATACTGGCTTACACCAACATCACTATCTTTCAGTAGTAGGATTGAAAAGTTGCTCATGAATTTATATTCATAGAAAAAGATTAAAATTAATCTGTCATTCTATCATAAGCATAGTAGAACTACAACCTTGTCAAACCTTAAGCAGGGCTGAGTTACAGAACAACTGCAATTAATTTCATGCTCCCTTACACCCTATCCTGCTAAAATCGTGCAAAAGTGAAACATTGCGTAACTTACTATGATGATCAGCGCTGAAATTTACAGTAGATAAAACACCACTCTTAAACATTAAGTAAGAGCGGCTGCAGTTCTTTCCAGTCCGTCAAACCTTCTTTGGCCAGTCGTTTGGCAGTTTGCTCCATTGTATGAAAATATAATTCTGTATCAGGACGTATTAATTTATTTCCGGTTTCACCTGCTTGTATCCGGTTGCGTACAAGCGTGTTTACTTTAAGAATTTCATAAACCGGAATGCGTCCGGAATATCCTGTTCCTCTGCAACGCAGACAANTTTTGTCAGTTTTTCTGGTGAGCNTNTTTTCAGTATTATGATGTGAACAAAGACGACGGACTAGTCTTTGGGAAACAATAACAGTCAGAGTTTCTGCTAATAAATCAGGTGCAATTCCAAGGTTCAGCAGGCGCTGAATTGCAGTCACGGCATCATTGCTGTGAAGTGTTGAAAGGACCAAATGTCCTGTAAGCGCGGCTTTTACCGCAATGCTCGCTGTCTCCTCATCTCTTATTTCACCAATTAAAATAACATCGGGATCCTGACGCAGAGCTGCACGTAATGTCTCTGCAAACCCCAATCCCTGTTCAGGTTTGACGGAAACCTGTGTGATACCTTCTATATGATATTCAACGGGATTTTCGATAGTCAGGATGTTTTTTTCTTGTGAATTTAGTGCATTAAGTATCGCATAGAGTGTGGTTGTTTTTCCGCTGCCTGTCGGTCCAACCATGAGGATCAAGCCGTTTGGAGCCTGACTTGCCTGATAGAGCATTTCCAAATCATTTTTGAAAAAACCAAGCGCTTCCAATTTGTGCTGTACAGGTGTTTGATCCAAAAGCCGCAGCACCAGTTTTTCACCTGATTGTCCTGGCAGTGTCGAAACTCTAACGTCAAAGTTACGGCTTCCATTTGAGCGGTAGGTGTAGTGACCGTCTTGAGGCCTCCGTCGCACAGCAATGTCCATTCCTGCTAATAACTTTAAACGCGATAAAATCAGTGGGTGGAAACTCAGCGGTATTGAAGCAGCATCGTGCAGGTAACCGTCAATACGGTATCGTAATTCGAAGTTTGTTTTTTTCCGGTTCAAGATGAATATCGGAACATCTGCGGGAAATTGCCTCTTCAAATATTTGCTGGATTCTGACTGTTGCAGAAAAATTTCCTTCCGTGGCAGGTAACTCTGAAGTTTCAAGCAGAGCCTCTATTTGCTGCTGTTGAGCTAAATGCCAAAAAACAGGTTCACCCAACTGAAAGGCAACCTGATTCATGCTCAACCAATTTGACTGCACAGACAACAGCCCCGCACACTTTGAACCAAAACGCATGGCCAAAATACCTGTGCGTTCATAAAGTTGTTTTGCTAAAAGGGTTTTTTCGTGATTTTGGACTTCATCACGTGTGTTGGACAGGAGAGGGAGTCCATAACGGTTTGACAAATTTCGCAACAGCTGGGATTCATCCAGCAAATCCATCTGGATCAAATGCCGTATTTTCTCCAGTTCCGAGAGGTTCAGGTAGGTGCTGCCTGTTTGCCGCATTACTTCCGGATCCAGATCTTCTTCCTGCACCAGTTCATCCAACAAGCCCATTGCACTGCTCCACTAAATGTGCGCAGACAAAATGTCCACGTTACAGTTTAGTTTTAAATTTAGGTCATGGTACTACCAATACCCTATTTTTATAGCGTAGGTCAATACTTTTTAATCCTGGATGCTGTTTGTCGAGCACAGCATAGATATTTTGGAAGGTTAGTAAACGTTCTCCGAAATTGCGACTACCCATCTGGATCGTCAGCGGAACAGTACGTAAAGGTTCTGGTGAGCCTGGTTGACGATTAAAGACATTCAGCGGCCAGTTGATTTTTAGATTGAGGGGGTCTGAAATATCAATGTGAATAGGCTGGGTAGTCCAGTCGACGATTCGGAATTGACTTTCCTGCTTAAGCTGAGTTTTAGGCAGTTTAAATTTTTGCGCTGCAGTCATTTGCTGAAATGTTGCCAGGAATCTTAATCCTCTTTCCAAAACAGGTGAATCCAGACGTGAACCCAGCGTGAACGACTGTACAGTCAGACCATCAATAAGCGGCAGCTTTTTGTGCGGGGAATCACGCAGTACATCAATCGGCAATTGTTTGAGTAGACGTTGATTTTTACCAATCAGTACATACTTGGTTTTTGACAGTGATGCAGGTGAAAAAATATTATTTTCTTGTGAAATTTTAAGCACTGCAACTGGCTGATACTCAGTAAGCCTAAGGTGAATTTCATCAGGAAATTTTCTACGGATGTCCGCTTTTTTCACGATAGGATGTGTCTGCAGACGTTCCGCGAGTCGGTAGGGTTCTAGGTCAGATAAATGCTGCCCTTGACGCAGTCCGCTCATTCTCAGCACATCAACATCGTCCAACAACTGATTGCCTTTAATCAGCACCTTTGTTAGTGGTTGTTGAAAAAATGTCTGTCCAACCCAAATGCTGCCTCCGGCCAACCATAAAATAAAAACAAGACCGCAGATTCCAATAAATTTTTGAATCAACCAGCGTATTTTCATGCGCAGGAAAGCCGGTTCATTTTCTACAAAATACGTTGGTAGCCAGGAATTTCTGTTAGCCGGTTCTGCTTTCGGTTTGCGAAGTTTTACTGGAAGTCCTGGGATGGGATTACTACGGTTTTTCCGGAAACTTGTTGAGGATGTCCGAAGTCTACGTACGGCGGGTCTTCGATTCGATTGTCGTTTGAGATCCTGCATGGAAAATCAAAACTTGCAGTTGGAGTAAGGCAGTTCAGTTTTATCAGTCAGGAAAGTTAAAGGTTGCGAGCAAGCACTTTAAATTCAACTGCTGAAATTTAGTTATATACTGAACTCTGCAGGATTTGAACCTCGGGCTCCAAATAAATAGAATGCTTGCTAAAAACAGTTTCCCGGACGGTGTCGATCAACGCTAAGATATCTGCAGATGTAGCATTCCCAAGGTTCACAATAAAATTTGCATGGATCGGACTGATTTGAGCAGCGCCGCACATTTTAGCTTTTAATCCGGAATCTTCTATCAAACGCGCTGCAAAATCACCAGGAGGATTTTTAAAAACTGAACCGCAGCTTGGTTGATTGTAAGGTTGTTTTGCCATCCGGAATTGCTGACATTCGAGCAGTTTTTTTTCAACGCTTTCCGGATCAGTTTGCTGAAGTTGAAAAACGGCACGGGTGATGATTTTTCCAGAATTACCATTAAGTTCTGAAAAGCGATAACGAAATTCCAACTCTTCCCGTGCAGAAGTGTGTAAATTGCCTGCCATGTCCATCCACTCCGCCTGCACTAAAAATTCCGCAGTTTCACCTCCGTGTGCACCGGCGTTCATGGCAACCGCTCCACCGATCGTTCCGGGAATACCGATTAAAAATTCCATCCCGGACCATCCTTGAGTTACACAGCGTTGAGCAAATGTCACATCGGCCAGTGCAGCACCGGCGGAAACTCCATTATGGTTACAGGATGGATTGTTGTTTTCGAGGGGCTCCCAACTTTTGAACTCTCCGCTCAAATGCAGGATTATTCCGGGCCAGAATGTGTCTGGAATGAGCAGGTTGGAACCTTTACCAAGGATAAACCAGGGGATACGGTTTTTGCTGATGAAGGGCAGTAAAAAACTTAAATCAGCGACATTGACTACGTCAATCAAACACTCTGCTACTCCGCCGATACGCCAGGTATTGAAACGTTTCAGAGATTCTTTACGCCGTAAACGTGAAGTTAGAGGAGTTTTCTCTAGCGTCTCCAGCCATTCCGGTTGCTCCTCGTCTGGCATTATTCTTCCTTAATATCTATATTTTGAAGGATCAGAATTGTCGGCATATTCCTCACCTGGACGTTTTGAATAGAGCTCTTCTAATTTGTAATACTTGCGTATTTCCGGATGAAACACATGCAGGATAATGTTTCCGTAATCTAAAAGCACCCAGTTGCCTTCCCGCTCACCTTCGAGTCCCAGCGAAATTTCACCTTCATGCTTTAAATGAAATTCCACATTTTGAGCAATACTTCTGCAGTGTAACTGTGAGCGACCCTGGCAGACTAACAGATAATCCGCCAGACTGGAACGATTCTTTGCATCTATGAAAACGATTTCTTCGGCCTTTTCGTCACTCAGTAATTCCAATATCCGTTTGATTAAAACTCGATCCGAGTCATCAGCAATTGCTTCTTTCAAATCTATTTCAGTGGCGTCAAGTCCAACTGAGTTATCATTTTCTGAATTAATATTCATTTTTTTTGTTTGAGTAAGTGTTTAGTTTTTGTTTTAAATTCAAGATAAAGAATTATAAATGCAGTCATCATCATAGTCTAAGAATGACAAATTGTCATTTCAACATCAGCACAATTTATCATAAAAAATGCTGACAGTTTTGTTAAGCTGCGCTAAATAAAAATTTTCTGCATTTCTGTAAAGCAAAAAAGTTTGAGTTATTTACAAGATTTGAAAACTTAACCGACTAGTTTGTCAACCTTTGCTACTTATAAATTTACGGCCCTGCCAAGTGTTTTTTGTCGCCAGGTAATCGTCAATAAATTGAGTTGGCCGCATTTTTTCACGTGTCCATGCTGGTGCAATCAACTCATCCCAGCGTGAAGCGACTGCTGCCAGACGGTGCACGGCAATTTCCGGGGAAAGGTTTTCAAGAAATATACTTACTTTACGTGTATATTCTTCCAACTCTAATGGTACAAAGCGGGATTCGCGATAGAGCTTTTCCAGTGGAGTATTCCTGAGTACATGCAGATTGTGTAACTTTACTCCGTCAACTCCGTGTGCTGATAAGATTTCCGCGGTTTCCCTGATTTGCTGGTCAGTTTCGCCCGGAAGACCAAACATCAAATGCACACATAAATTCACTCCGGATACTGTTTTCAGTTTGCGGATTGCCTTAAGAGAAGATGCACTGTCGTGTCCACGAGAAAGGAAAAGCAACTGCTCGTCATCAAAAGTCTGTACTCCAAGTTCCACCGAAAGATAATATTTCTGCGCGATTTCAGCAAATTTCCGCAGCACCCTTTCAGGCAAACAATCCGGACGGGTACCCACCACCAGTCCTACAACATCCTTTTCTTCTAAAGCCAGTTGATAGAGAGATTCCAACTCCTTAAAACGGCCAAAGGTATTAGTGTAAGCCTGAAAGTAGATTAAAAACTTTTCTGCCCGATAACGCTTCCGAATTGCCTCACGGTTAATTTGAATTTGTTTCCTGATCGGTTGATCACGCTGCTGATGATATGCCGCGGAACCCCACTCATCACAAAAAATACAAACCTTCATACCGTTACGACCTTCTCTGTTTGGACAGGAATCTGCGACCGAAACACTTACCTTGTATACTTTTTCACCAAATTGTTCTCGATAGTGCTGACTAAGCGGATGGTAGCGTTTACCATGTTCAAACGGAGGGATTTGCTGCATGAAATTTTAACTCTCAATGGCAGAGATTTGCTGCAAATATATACTTGAAGGTTGCTTTAAAAAGTAAATTAAAACGAGAGACAGATGATCCGGGTCAGCTACGTTCAGAGCCCTGAAGCAACTGACACTGTAGGAAAATCACAGAACAGCTCAACTTTCTGGGCAATATATTTTATGAAATTACGGCAGTAAATTTGCGTCAACAACCCAATCTGTCAGTAACTGATTGGTACGGTTTGTTTCAATTTCTCGGCCGTTCAGTAAAACCCTGACAACCTGTGTATTTCCAAGTGTTAACAGATAATTTTCTTTTGCTTCCCACTGCTGAATTTCATCTGCTTCAATTCGATAATCTTCAATATCATTTCCGTCAACAGAAATGCTGACCCAAGTGCCTTCTGAGGCTTCTACTTCAAGGGTAAGAGGTTCCACAGGAGTCTCTACTATTAGCTGTTCTATACTTTTGGCAGTCTCTACTTGTTTTTCATCTACAGGAGCAAGCTCAGTTGATTCTTCCTGCACTTCAGGTTTATCGGCTACTTCCTGGGTTGAATCGGCCACTACCGCAGTTTCTTGAATTTTAGCAACAACATTTTGTTCAGGTTCTGTTGCAGCTTCCTCTTCTACTACGGATTGTTGCGGATTAGTAGCATTGTCTTCCGCAAGGAAAAAAGGCTCCTGCACAAAATAAAGAGAATAAAATAAGTATCCACCAAGTAAAATGACTAGAATTGTAAAAGCATTGCGAACCGGATGCGAATCATTGCTGGCGAAGACAGGCTTAAGGCTTTTAGTATTAAGCTTATGATCAGGGTCTTCAACTTTAAGGAGACTCTCTATTTTCTCGACAATTTCGGTCTTGTCTAATTCTAAAAACTGGCAGTAGGTACGCACCATTCCGCGAAAAAAAACTGGTGTAGGACCATTTTTTGGTTTACCTTCTTCGATTGCTTCCAGAATTTTGACACCGATATGAAGGTGGCCTGAAACGCTTTCAAGTGAAAGTTTTTTGGAAATTCGTGCTTCCCTTATTTTTTGACAGAGCAACTGAAGTGACTCTTCTTCCTGAGGAATATTTTCTTCTTCCTGGGGAACTGGATGTTCATTCTGTTGAGCGTTTTTTTCGATTGTATTCCTAGGCATTCAGGGTCTCAGGATAGACTATAACCAAAACGGGTTAAAAAGGTGTCAAAGGTCATGGATTTAACAGCATTATTTTGATAGAGCAAGTGCAACGCAGAACTGATGATCTCAGCAGGATATTTTCTGAGAGAAAATCCGGAAGCATCTACTGAAAGACTTTTTTTTACTAATTCATGGTAAGGCAGATGACTTGAGCTTGTATGAGTATCCATTAACTGTAAAACTTCCGTACATATTTCATCATAATGTCTGTCAGAAATGATTGACTCATCCAGTTGATAATATAGAAAAGAATGAACCAGATACTGACGTATTTTTTGTTGAATCAATTCACTCATTCATTTTCTGTGCTTAATTAAGTGAGAGTAATCTGCAGTGTTAATTATTACATACAGGAAGCATGAAGGCCATTTATTCTCGCATAAAACTAAAAGATATTCGTTATTAAGCAGTATTTTNCCGCGGACTTGCCTTTCAAAAGCGTTTTAAGGCACGATTTTAAGCTGATTAATTCAAGCAAAATTAAGCATCNTTATCAAAGAACGTCCGGAATAAACTTGTTTTTCTCATGTATATTTGTCAGAATTATGAGTTTCNGTTCGTGTTTTATGCGNACAGGAATGGATTTTTACAACAGTTTCCGGATTTAATACGTTACCCTAACAGGAGCAAAATATGGCAAGCGACAAGGTAATTCACCTTGAGGATTCCAACTTTGAAGAAGAAACTAAAACGGGCTATGCGCTCATTGATTTTTGGGCAACTTGGTGCGGTCCGTGCGTAGCATTGGCTCCGTTGATTGATGAAATTGCCGGAAATATGGATGGCAAACTAAAGGTATGCAAGCTTGATGTTGACAAAAATATGCAGACTGCAGCACGCTTCGGAGTCCGCGGAATTCCATATATTGTCCTGCTTAAAGACGGCAAAGAAGTTGACAGCGTTACCGGTAATGATCCCTCCCGTGTACGTGCGCTGGCAGAACAAGCAAACAGCTAAAGCTTCCGAAAATCTCCCGTGCCTTCTGCACAAAACTGGTTGCTCCTGCTGACCTATGACGGAACCTGCTATCAAGGCTGGCAGGTTCAACCAAATTCACCCACCATTCAAGACACACTCGAACAAGCAATTAAACGCTTGACCGGTGAGTCAGTAAAAGTTAACGGAGCGGGACGTACCGATTCCGGAGTTCATGCCCTTAATTTTACAGCAAATTTTAAGACTTCTACAGAAAACTTTAAAACTCCGGAAAAGTGGCGTATTGCGCTTAATGCAGTTTTACCGAACGATATTGTAGTAAAATACGCACAAACTGTTTCTCCGGATTTTCACGCGAGGCACAGTGCAATCCGAAAACGTTACCGCTACCTTATCTGCAACCTGCCTTATCAGCCAGCCTTTTCCCGCAAGCAAAGCTGGTGGATTAATCAGCCTTTAGACATAAAGAGATGGAGCAAGCAGCGCAAATTTTAATCGGAGAGCACGATTTTTCCGCATTTCGCGCCGCAAATTGTTCTTCTCCAAGTCCACTTAAAAATATTCGTGAAATATTGATCTCCAAAAAGCGTTTCCGCTACTCTACCCTGCAAATTGAATTTGAAGCAAATTCGTTTCTGCAGCATATGGTACGTATAATTACCGGAACTTTGGTTGAAGTAGGTCAGGGCCGCAAAAGCGTTGATGAAGTTGCTGAAGCTCTTGAAAGCGGTCAACGCGAGTTAGCCGGAATTACCGCAAAGCCGCACGGACTGTATTCCTTGGAGGTGATTTATCCGCAGGGAATGATCGAGTGGCCAAAGGAAGTGATTGATAATTAAGAGTTAAATCTATGGAATTTAATCTTCAATCTGATTTCAAACCTGCCGGAGATCAACCTCAGGCAATTGAGACTTTGGTGAATGGTGTTGAACAGAAACATAAGCATCAGGTTTTGCTGGGAATTACCGGTTCCGGAAAAACATTCGCAATGGCCAATGTAGTTCAAAAACTGCAGCGTCCCACCCTGGTTATTGCGCATAATAAAACCCTTGCAGCACAGCTTTATAACGAATTCCAAAGCTTTCTTTCCTGAAAACGCGGTCGAGTATTTTGTTAGTTATTATGACTACTATCAGCCGGAAGCTTACGTTCCGAGCCGTGACCTTTACATTGAAAAGGACACAGCGCTCAATGATGACCTTGACCGCTTGCGTTTGTCGGCAACCCGTTCGCTTTTGGAGCGTCGCGATGTGCTGATTGTGGCCAGTGTTTCCTGCATTTACGGAATTGGTTCGCCGGAAAAATACGAAAAAATGCTGCTTATTTTTAAGGTGGGAGAAAGCCTTTCAAGGCAGGTTATTGTAGCGAGGTTGGTAGAGTTACTTTATAGCAGAAACGATATTGACTTTCATAGAGGAACTTTTCGGGTACGTGGCGATGTGATCGATATTTATCTGGCGGAATCAGAATCCGCAATTCGTGTNGAATTGTTTGGCGACGAAATTGAAAGNCTGGTCCGCTTCGATCCACTGACCGGAAAAAAGCAAATGTCATATCAGCATTTTGTNATTTATCCCGCCTCGCACTATGTNGCGCCTGCCGAACATGTTCCGGAAACTTTGCGTTTAATCCGGGAAGAACTCCGCGAACGTCTCGAAGATCTNCATGCAAANAACAAAATTCTGGAAGCTCAGCGCCTTTTGCAACGTACCGAGTATGATCTGGAAATGATTGAACAAACCGGTTCCTGTTCCGGAATTGAAAACTACAGCCGTATCATGGATCGACGCGCGGCTGGAACTCCTCCTGCAACATTGCTCAATTATTTTCCGGATGATTCGTTGATTTTTGTCGACGAAAGTCACATGACTCTGCCGCAGCTCAGAGCGATGTACAAGGGAGATTATTCAAGAAAATCTACTCTCGTGGAACACGGATTTCGGCTACCTTCCGCAGTTGATAACCGGCCCTTGCAGTTTCCGGAATTTGTCGAGTTTCCGCAAAGATTGATTTATGTTTCTGCAACTCCGGGAGATTACGAAATGGAGCAGTCCGAAGGTCAAATGGCGGAACTCGTGGTGCGACCCACAGGCTTGCTTGAACCAATAATCGAAATACGACCGGTGCTTGGACAGGTCGACGATATGCTGCATGAAATTCGTCTGCGGGCCAAACGTAAGGAGCGCGTGCTTGTCACCACTCTCACAAAGCGGATGGCGGAAGACCTCACGGAATATTATCACGATCTTGATGTGCGAGTGCGCTACATGCATTCAGATGTGGATGTGGTGGAACGAACCCAGATTTTACATGATTTGCGGGCGGGAGAATTTGACGTTTTGGTGGGGATCAACCTTCTCCGCGAAGGTTTGGATTTGCCGGAAGTTTCACTGGTCGGAATTTTCGATGCGGACAAAGAGGGCTTTTTACGATCGGTACGTTCACTTGTTCAAACTTCCGGACGCGCCTCACGTAACGTTAATGGACGTGTAATCATGTATGCAGACAGGATTACGGCATCTATGCAGATCACCCTCGACCTGACCGAAAAACGTCGTAAAAAACAGCAAGCGTACAACAAAAAACACGGTATTGTGCCGAAAACAATTTTCCGTAAAATCGCACCGTCCTTTGCTCCTGTCGAAATGAATGAGATGCTGGAAAGCGATTCTTATGCAGCCGAAGAAACTGCGGTTTACGAAACTGTAATTGTCATGGAAGAAAAAATTGCTGGTTTTGAAGAAGAAATGCGGGAAGCAGCGGAATCTCTCGAATTTGAACGAGCAGCGGAATTG
>JGI26262J51727_1000917_pt1 | contig 14675 bp, 13 predicted proteins | sample SaaInlV_150m_DNA_3_FD_51727 | JGI IMG/M metagenome (IMG submission 51727)
ATATAACGATTCTAGGTACTGTATTAACTGTGACAATAAATATGATAGGGCAGATGAAGTTCGTTTGAGAGAACAAACAATGGACGAAGTTCAATGGGCTGTGTAACCATGTTTTATTATGGATGTGGATAAGGCTATAAAATTAATTTTAACTCTCTTCGCCGTGTGGGTAGTGCTGCACGGTTTTATGAAGTTCTTGCCTCAATATGCTACGCAACTCCCANTTTCTATTTATACTTTTTTGTATGAGCTAACACAGACTTAACAAAACCACCCACCTTCTATATTGATTCGGTTATAGATAATCGATAATTTNAGGGGGAGGAAGTGGTCACATGAGTGGAGNGTTGTAGCAGCAACTTTTCCAAGATCGCTGCTATTGTGATAGATTTGTGAGNTTCAATACCATGCTCTTAGTGCGAGTTTTAGTCACTAAACTTTTTTATGAGGTCTCCAATGTCTGGAATGAAAGAATTGTTTGGTTTAAGCATACTTATTTTTGGTCTAACCTTTGCGGGATATGCTGTTGCTGATAGTAATGAGCTTACTAAAATTGATGTAAAAATAGGCACGGGAAAAGAAGCGACTCCGGGTAAGATGGTGAGAGTTCATTATACGGGCTGGCTTTTCGATAAGTCCGCGGCCGACAATAAAGGTAAAAAATTTGACAGCTCCCGTGACCGTCCAGGTAATTTCACTTTTCCATTAGGGGCTGGTCGGGTCATCAAAGGTTGGGATCAAGGCGTGCAGGGCATGAAAGTAGGTGGAAAACGGACTTTAATCATTCCCTCATCTATGGGTTATGGTGCACGTGGTGCTGGCAGCATTATTCCACCCAACGCCACTTTAGTTTTTGATGTCGAACTGATAGGGGTTGAGTGAAATAAGAGTAGAAAATTTCTTTACGGAAGCATTGAAAGGTTCTTTAACTGGCAGTAATTAATGTGGCTGAACCTGCATAAACTGGCTCTACAGAATTAACTGTATAACCGTTAGCGCGTACTTCATCGCAAAGCTCCGCACTATCAACAGCACGCCAAACCCCATTCTTTAATTGAGACTCGATAAACTTAAGTCCAAAGTGGTAAGTAAATGGATAAAAAAACCATTTTTTAATCAAGCTAGTAAATTTTCCCTCATTGCACAGAACCAGTTTAATGCTACGCGCGATAATGCGTTTCGCAGAATATTTCGTTGATGGTTCAACCAAAATAAGAGTTCCTCCCCTCCTAAGTAAGCGACGAAATTCTTTAAAAATAAATTCTCTTTTTCCAATATCAATTGTGTACAAAGAAAAATGGGCAACAATTATATCTACAGATTGATTACGTATGGGAAGCGGTTTAGATATGTCAGACAAAATAAAATAAGCTCTATTTGCTAGATTTTTAAATCTTCTTTTAATTCGAGCATTGCTAACCCCTGACATTAATAAATCAACACCAATATAAGTGCTTCTATTACTCAAATTAATATAATTTAAAAAAACACCCGATCCGCATCCGGCATCGAGCAATACATAATCTTTGTCAGTATGAATAGACTTGGCTAACCTTTTAAACGAATCCGAATAAGCTTGCGGTAGTAGGAGGTCATATAAATGGGTTTTAAATCCAACCAGCCAATAAAAACGCGAATAAATTGTTTTCATGAATCACACAATATTTTTAATTAAAGAAAACTTATATCCAAAATGACTCAGTTACCAAAGATTCATATATACGGTAACATTCGTTATTTAAATTTTTATCGAATTCTTGACAAGAGAACGTTCGTTCTCTAGTATGAAAAGAACCACCATACTCCTTATACATTATGGCTATCAAAGACTCTGACTATCTATCGAAGCTTCAAAACTATTATGCAAAGCACCACGGATTTCCTTCGTATTCGCGGCTATGTAATATTTTGGGACTTGCGGCAAAATCAGCTGTTAATAAGGTATTGTTGCGGCTTGCTGCGCAGGGATACTTGAAACGAACCGTGGATGAGGTGTGGGTTCCGGCTGAAAGTTTCTTCGAGAGAAAACTCTCTGACACGCCAGTTGTGGCAGGCCTTCCAACTTTCGTATCTAATGTAACTGTTGATCCGTTCATGATTGACCAGTTTCTTGTAAATAAACCATCAAAGACAATTTTGGTTCCTGTTCAGGGAGACTCCATGATAAATGCCGGGATAAATGATGGGGACGTGGTGGTGGTTGAGGTTAGTTCTACAGCGAACACCGGAGATATTGTTGTTGCTGCTATAGACGATGAATTTACAGTCAAAACCCTTGGCAAAAAACGAGGGAAAGTAGTTTTATTACCAGCGAATGACTCTTATCCCGTCATCCAACCTGAGGGAAGTCTTAAAATTATAGGGGTGGTTGTCGGTCTGATTCGAAAATATGGAAAATAAAGTGCGTATTCTTTCTTCAATAGGTCTCAAGCCCGGGTCATCTCCTAGAGAGTGGCCTGTTTTTGTTTCTACCATCTCGGCCGGTTTCCCATCCCCCGCGGATGACTACATAGAGAACCGTATCGATCTTAACGAATATCTTGTTCAGCATAAGGAGGCGACATTTTTTTTAAGAGTCCAAGGCGATTCTATGACGGGACTTGGCATTCTAAACAATGATCTGCTGGTTGTAGACCGTTCTTTGCAGGTCGAGGATGGTAAGATTGTGATCGCGACCGTTGGCGGTGAGTTCACGGTCAAGCAACTGGTTTATAGTCAGAAGGGTTGCATTTTAAAAGCCGCCAATCCTGCGTACCAAGATATCATTGTCGACTCTGAAAATGATTTGGAAGTTTGGGGAGTCGTCCGTTGGGCGATTCATAAGCTATGACCGTCGCAAATCGAAGTATTGCACTGATTGATTGCAACAATTTCTATGTGTCTTGTGAACGTGTTTTTAACCCTGCGTTAAAAAGAAAACCGGTCATTGTTCTTTCCAATAATGATGGGTGCGTCATTGCAAGGTCACAGGAAGTAAAGGATTTGAGGATCAAGATGGGTGTGCCGTGGTTCAAGGTTCAAAACTTGGCTAGGCATCACAAGGTTATTGTGTTTTCCAGCAACTACACGCTCTACGCTGATATGTCAAACCGGGTGATGAAAGTCGTTTCTGAATTNGCTCCNAATCAGGAGATTTATTCGATCGACGAGTGCTTTCTTGATTTGACTGGATTTGAACATTTTGGTCTTACCGACTATGGTCAGCGTATTCGATCCACAATCAACAGATTAGTAGGCCTACCGGTATGTGTTGGAGTCGGAGCCTCAAAGACGCTTGCAAAGCTTGCTAATCATATAGCTAAAAAGTGTTCTGTTTTTGATGGCGTCTGTAACCTTAATGAAATAACACAGGGTGCTTTAGATTCGCTATTTTCTAAAATTAAGGTTGGAGAGGTGTGGGGTGTTGGTAGGTGTATCGAAAAGAAACTAGCTAAACTTGGTGTCAATACAGTCTTCGATCTTAAACAATCATCACCTCAAGCGCTGCGTAAGCAATTTTCTGTTCTGATGGAACGAACGATTAGAGAGCTAAATGGAGAGTCTTGCATTCCCTTAGAAAAAATTGCTTCTCTTAAAAAACAATTGGTATGCTCACGTGGATTTGGTATTCCAGTATCTTCACTGAGCGAACTTAGCGAGGCGGTAATTACGTATACCACGCGGGTTGCTGAGAAGTTACGACGTCAAAAGTCGGTAACGGCAATGGTTTGTGTTTTTATTCAAACTGACCCATTCAAAAAGAAAGACCGACAATATAACCCGAGACGCCTTATCCATTTAACTAACCCTACCGATGACACACGAATACTGATCAACGCGGTACTCACTGGTTTGAAGAGTATTTATAAACCTGGTTTTTCTTATAAAAAGGCGGGTGTCTTACTTGATGATTTATTACCTTTCAGTCAACATCAAAAGAGTTTGTTTGATGATAAAGAAGCACAGGTACACTCAGAATTTCTCATGCAAGCCATAGATGGAATTAATAACACGATGGGTTCTGGTACGATCAAATTTCTTGGGGAAGGATTGGAAAAGCAATGGAGAGCGAAAGCAGAAAAAAAAACACGGTGCTATACAACCCGTATTGATGAAATACCGGTGGCATACTGCAAGCTTCCAAACTAACGGCTATGTTTATTATTGTTGATAGTATAAATTAGTTTATGTTTTAACGCCCACCTTCCAGCACAATTCTAATATCCTGGAAATTTTTTGGAGTTCTTTTGAACAACTTAATGTTCTAGATAAAGTGTCTAGTGCCTTTGTAGTTCTTGATCTAGAGTATCCTGAAACGTTGAGAAGCGGTTTTTTTTTAGCGAGAGTTAGTTTTTTTTTATTTTTCTCGCCAGAATATTTATAAGTGCAATATAAAAACCCATTTTCCTTTGAGTAAATTGATTTTTCTGTGGATATTGGAGGCGAAGCATTGAAGTGCAGTTGGATTTTCTTTCCTGTTAAATCCTGCTCGGGTTGATGCGGCAACTGTTCATCAAATTCAATAAAATCTACTCTTCTCCAAATTAATTGGGCGATTGTTCCGGTAGCGCGAATTTTAAGACCACCAATTCCGTGGTTAGATCTTATTTTGTCTTCTTCTCGTTCTATTGCTTTTGATATTTTAGTAATTAGGTGATTGATTTTTTGCGGCCTTGATATTTTTTTAGCAATTAAGTTAAACATCAAAAATGCAGAATTGCACTATTCTTACAACTCAAGCAAACTCCCAAGGTATCTGTGATTATTCCCACATCATATATAGCGTAATGGTAGCTACAACGGCACCTATAATTATCCTTGCCCAAAACCCCACTCCCATTTGACCCGTCTTCCTTTAACAATATTGTTGGCACTTTGGTTGTTCGGGATGGTTCTTTTTTTTCGTCATAATATATTTCATGTCAAATTCCCCGAGAGTGGCGACTTTCATGCAAGAGTTGATAGGTCCTTCGCAACGCATATAGCAGCCAAAAATATAATCGCAACTTAGGTATAACCAATGTGAAAGCTCGTTTTTTTCTTGGGGAATAATTTCTACGGTTTTTTCACTGCGGTTTTCGCCGGTTACTTCTGTAATTAACGCTCCCAATAGGACCTTCTGATTTAATTAAAATAGTGCTACAAGAGCTTAAATTAAAAATCGAAACAACCAAGCCTAGAAAAATAATTTTTTTTCTCATTTTTCAACGAACTCCTTTGTTGTTAGAGAACAGTATATAAGGCACCTTATATTATTATTTTTAGGATTTTTTTTTTGACTTTGGGAGATGCTTTATTGTGCGATTTATTTTGTTAGTTTTTTATTAATATAGAAAACAACTGAATATTCTAACTACTAATCAAGCCTAACTCAATAGGCATCACTAGATTTTTGTCTGCACACTAGTCCGAACTTGTCTAATAAAGCCGATGAATCAATAGAATACTTTATTGTTGAGAAATGGATTCTTAGACCTTCTATTGATCCCCTGTTACGACTGGCGTAAGATAGTTTTTCTGTCTGATTTTTTAAAATCTTTCCTAATGAATATGGGCTATCGTTTAATTGTTGTCATGGGATTTTATTTTTTGTTTGCCATGATCTCATCGCTTTCAGCCGAAACCATTAAAGGTACAGTTAAGGGTCTAAGGTGGCTCATTCATGATAAGGGAATTAGCGTCGAATACTCTAAACATGATCGTTATGGGAGAATTATCGGGAAGGTACTGGTTAGCCCGAAAGGAAATACATTTTGCTTGCTAATTGAGTGTGTCCGAACGTTGGATATTGGTTTGGAGCAAATTAAAGCGGGGATGGCATGGCACTATAAACGTTATCAGAACGAGCAATCTAAGGAAGACAGAAAGTCTTATTCTAGCGCTGAACGGGTCGCTAAAAAAAAACAAGTGGGTTTGTGGAGTGATGGAAACCCAATACAACCGTGGAAATGGAGAAGAGATAAGCGATTAAAAGTTCTTTATCAGACATGCATGGAGAAAACGAAAGGGTGCAAGGAAAAAAAATATGCTAAAGAACTTGGGATTGATGTTGAACAACTTAAAGGTTTTTTAGACGAAGCTATTAAGAACGAAGACAAAGCGATTAAGAAAGCATTTGAGGCTAGTGGGCTTGAGGAAGAAGAGTTTGCCACGGAATTCAAGGTTTCTCCAGAAAGACTCAAGAGTATCCTGAATCCTAAATAGGAAGTGAATAAAAAAAAGTATGATAAGTGCGAATTTTTCTATAAATCTAAAATTACTTTCTTATTACTTTTTCTTTTTGTGACCAGTTGCGCTGGTCCCAATACTCAAATCTGCCATCCCGGGAGTAGCCTGAGTTGTTTAAATGCTATGGGAGTTTGGGGACAATCAATCAATAGAGTGGTGGTTGCAAACTTTCCGAATGAACTAGGGTTTTATAAACCCGTTGTGCATAAGGCGAACTTTTCAAATGCTTGGGTAACCACGGGTGGGGAGATTAATATTACCTTTAACCTTCTAAGAAACTTAGGTGAGGCGGGAAGAATATGCGTTATATCTCATGAACTGGCCCACTTAAAAAGTAATCATTATTTTTCCAAGGTAGGGATATCAACATTTACTTCTGCTGTAATGTCCGCAGCAGGGACATTTGTGCCTGGACTGGGTTATTTAGATCATCTCGTTAACCCTGCGATAACAAATTCTTTCGGTCGCCAATTCGAACTAAGCGCTGACGAGTTGGCAGTTGAATACATTAAGAAAACTGGATTGACCCAAGCTGATTATGTGAAATTTCTTTATTGGATGAAGGAAAACCTTGATGGCTCGGACCGTTCTACAACAGTCTCCATTTTCTCAACTCATCCTGCGACGCAAGAAAGAATAAATGAACTCATAGAGAACTAGGGGCAACGTTCATTTTTAAGTACATGCCCTGCTCGAGGGTTTGTTATGTTCTGGAAGCTATTTTTCCCCTGATGAGGGTAAGTTTTATTGTATTTACCGTTGAAAACATAAGCTTTTTAAAGATAACCAACTATGTTGTCCGGGTTGCCAACCGTAGTCAGATTTTTTCTTAACAAAGTTTGATGTCTAGTGTCAGAAAATAGTTGACAGTAATGCGATTTTCTTCGATCATTCCTTCTTCTCAAGGCTAAATTTTAATATATTCAAGTAACTTTCATTATTGGGGTAAAAGCAATGTCGGAACAGCCAGATATTATTTACACAAAAGTCGATGAAGCTCCAGAGCTTGCCAGTGGATCCTTCCTTCCAATTATTCAATCATTCGCAGGGGTAGCTGGGATTAGGATCGGGACAAAGGATATTTCTCTTGCAGGCAGGATTATTGCGCAGTTTTCAGAACGTTTAACGCCAGAACAACAACAACCGGATGACCTTGCTCTTCTTGGTGAGATGGTTATGCAGCCAGATGCGAATATTATCAAGCTACCTAATATCAGTGCTTCGAATCCACAAATTCAAGCCGCTGTCGCAGAACTTCAGTCTCAGGGTTACAATTTGCCGGATTACCCGGAAGATCCAAAAACTGACGAGGAAAAAGAAATAAAGGCTAAGTTTGACAAGGTCAAAGGTAGTGCCGTAAACCCGGTTCTTCGACAAGGAAACTCTGATCGTAGAGCCGCGGTTTCAGTGAAAAACTACGCAAAAAGCAATCCGCATAAAATGGGAAAATGGTCCAAAGATTCTAAAACTAATGTCGCTCATATGAGGAGCGGAGATTTCTATTCTAATGAAAAATCTTCTGTCATTTCCGACCAGGCTGCGGGAAAAGGTAAGATTGAGTTTGTAGGTGCAGATGGAAATACCACTCTACTCAAAGACAACATTGCAATGGGCGCGGGCGATTTAGTAGATGCAACGAAGATGAGCCGAACGGCTCTTCGCAGTTTTATTAAGGATTCTATTGCCGAGGCCAAAAAACAGGGTGTTCTTTTATCTCTTCACATGAAAGCTACGATGATGAAAGTTTCCGACCCCATTATTTTTGGTCATGGCGTGACTGTTTTCTTTGACGATGTTTTCACAAAACACGAAAAACTTTTCAAAGAACTGGGTATTAATGCAAATAACGGCTTGGGTGATGTTCATGTGAAGATCAAGGACTTGCCGGCTGACCAAAAGGCAGAAATTGAGTCAGACATCAAGGCATGCATAGAAAACGGTCCTGAACTAGCAATGGTAGATTCTGATAAAGGAATTACAAATTTACATGTCCCCAGTGACATCATTATCGATGCTTCAATGGCTGCTGCGATCCGGGCCTCTGGAAAAATGTGGGATCCAGCTGGAAAGGAAGCTGATACTCTGGCTATGATTCCAGATAATAGTTATGCGGGTATTTATCAGTCAGCGATTGATTTTTGTAGGGAGAATGGTGAATTCGATCCTACCACGATGGGAACTGTTCCCAATGTTGGCCTCATGGCACAAAAAGCTGAGGAATATGGATCGCATGACAAAACTTTTGAGATATCCGGCAACGGTACGGTTCGCGTCCTTGATGGAGAGGGTAACGCTTTGCATGAAATTGCTGTTGAAAAAGGGGATATATTCCGTGCTTGTCAGGTTAAGGATATTCCCATTCAAGATTGGGTTAAACTGGCTGTCAAGCGAGCTCGATTGTCTGAAACCCCGGTAGTTTTCTGGCTCGATAAAAACCGGGCGCACGATGCTAACATGATTGAAAAAGTAAATACCTATTTAAAGGATCACGATACAAATGGTCTGGACATTTCGATCATGTCTCCTGTCGATGCTATGAATCATTCATTGAAAAGGGCAAAGGAAGGAAAAGATACCATTAGCGCCACGGGAAACGTGTTACGGGATTATTTGACGGATTTGTTTCCGATTCTTGAATTGGGAACAAGCGCAAAAATGTTATCTATCGTTCCCCTGATTCAAGGTGGAGGCCTTTTCGAGACCGGTGCTGGTGGATCTGCTCCTAAGCATGTTCAACAGTTTGTCAAAGAAGGGCACTTGAGGTGGGAGTCTCTGGGTGAATTCCTTGCACTCTCAGAATCTTTTGCGCACTTAAAACAGGTAAAGGGAAATACCAAAGCACAGGTGCTGGCCGAAACTCTGGATAGGGCTACCGGGAAATTGATGGAAAACAAAAAATCTCCTGGCCGTACGGTGGGCGATTTAGATAACGCAGGTACTCATATTTACGAAACACTNTACTGGGCAAAAGAACTGGCAGCTCAAGATGACGATGCGGATCTTAAAGCAAAGTTTGCTCCCATCGCTGAACAACTTGAAGCTAAAATAGATACCATTTTTACTGAAATGAATGCGAGTAATGGACAGGCTAAAGACCTTGGCGGTTACTTCCGAACAGACCCGGGAAAAGTCGCACAGGCCATGCGTCGTAGTGCAACATTCAATTCAATATTGGACAGCTTGAATTAAGGTTGGTTGAGGGTATTTTTTTCTACTCAAAAATAACGAGAGAGCTACTTACTGAGTGACTCTCGGTGTTCTTCCAGTAAAAGTTTTAAGGGATCCGGTGGTTTTTTGCCGGGTCCTTTTTAATTTTGGTTTCTCGAGTTATTTTTAAATCACTCTAGCGTATAAGTAAGGCGTAGGTGGAAAGANCANTTGATGGTCAGNCACAAAAAAACTCTTTCAGGAATTAATAAGTGGTTTGATTTTCGATAGGTTTCTTAGAATTTGTTCGTTACATTTTAGACAAATCCAACCTTCACCCGAGAAGATCCAGAACTCATCTTCTACCCATTCCTTTGCTTCTTCTTCTGTGTCACAGTACTCGCCAGCTTGGGAACACTCGGCAGATATTTTGATTTGGCACTCCACTGCAAACCGGTTATTTTTTTTTATGATCAACTTAAAATCCTTTTGATGACTACCCTTACCCTTAAGGGGAAGAATAGACTAAGAACTACTTATCGTAACCTCTAAGTTCGGGTCACAGTAGCCTTTTAAGGCTCTCTCAATTGCCGCTAGGGTCCCTCCGGTTGAACTTGGGCAACTTCCGCAAGCACCTTGATACTTGATGATGACATTATTGTCTTCTACCTTGATAACTTCCAACCCCCCTCCATCATTTGCTAGGGCTGGCCGAATTATCTCGTCCATTAAAGACTCGATTATTGATTCTTTTTCATCATTAGGAAGGTGAGGAAAGGTTTCGCGGTCAATCGTTCCAACGAAAGAATTTTTTTTTACTTTTTCAGGAGGTTTTACTCCTGGTGGAAGAAGATTTTCTTTTATCGCACTTTTTACGTCATCCATGAAGTGCTCCCACGCTTTTTGGGAGAACATGGTGACCGAGACATAACTTTGGCAAAGGAATAACTCTATAGCACCTACCTTAAATAAGGCCTGAGCCAGAGGATTATCTCCCGTATATTCGTCATCGTCCTCCCCTGAAGAAAAAGAAAGAGAACCATTAGCTACGACCGGGCCCTCCATTATAAACTTGAGTGCCGCTGGATTTGGTGTTTCTTCTATCCGTAATATTTCCAAAATAAAGATCCTTAATTAGGAGTGACCTAGTATTAGATGCTTGGATTTTAAAATAGATTTGGATGTGTTGGTGTGAGTGTCCCGGGACAACCTAATTTAGATTTTTATATAGTACATTCTTTTATANTGGTTTTCTTTCTTTGTTCCTAGAAGAATTTTGATACNCTAGTGTTTTTTTATTTAAATTTACAATAGTTATGATTTTTAAAATCATTGATTCTTTTGAGAAAATAAATTATCAATTGAAGATCAACGGAATATTTTCGAGACTTTTTGGGAAGTTATTTGGACCCTTAAATGTTCAGATAAAATTATTATAGTTTATGGCTTTACCGNTCAAGATGGCCAAAGCCTCAGGGAATAAAGTACTTAAAGACTTTATANTAAAAGGCCTTCATCTTGTCATCAATTTAATGTTGGCATTGTGCTCTTAGTTGGGGTACTATTAAGATTCGGTTGTTGGTTGAAGCCGTCAGGAGAATTAGTGGTGCTGATATAGAAGAGAGCTTTTCCTTTTAGGTTGAGAGATGCGGATCTTAATACGATCCTTGTTTGAGTTTAACTTCCTCCCCTCCCTCCATTTTTCTCAACGATTAAAAGTCAATCATATTTATTAAGNCGGTGCTTGTTGTCTCGACCAAGCTTGAATGGTTGTGCACGCATGTGTCAGTCTCCATTTATTTTTACTTAAAAAAGGAAATTATGTTAGCAAACTCATCTATTCAATCAGTGCAAACGGGTTTTGAANCTTTAAATCTTATTAATCCTATTTGCAAAGCACTTCATGAAAAAAAATATACTCTGCCTACGCCTATACAGGAGCAAGCTATTCCCTATCTTGTAAAAGGTCGAGANCTATTGGGGTGTGCTCAGACAGGAACTGGNAAAACAGCAGCGTTTGCTCTACCGATTCTGCAGTGGCTAGGGNAAAATCCGGAAGCTGTAAACTCAAAAGGTGTTCGCTCTTTAATTCTTGCGCCAACCAGAGAATTGGCTGTTCAGATTGGTGAAAGCTTTCGAGTTTATGGGCGCCACCTTAAAATCAAACAGACAGTAATTTACGGTGGTGTTAGACCCGCTTTACAAATACGTGCTTTATCGCGGGGTGTGGATGTCTTAGTTGCTACTCCTGGAAGGCTTCTAGATCTTTTAAACCAGAGGCAACTACGTTTAGATAAGGTTGGAGTTCTTGTTTTGGATGAAGCAGATCGAATGTTAGATATGGGGTTTCTTCCTGACATCAAAAAAATCTGTTCGGCTATTCCATCCAGTAGGCAGACTATGTTGTTTTCGGCAACGCTTCCAAGCGAAATCGTCAAGCTCTCTAGAAACTTTTTAAATGACCCGGTGAAAGTCACCGTCAACCCTCCATCTAGTACGGTTGATAAAATTGAGCAAAAAGTCATGTTTGTGGACCGGGAAAACAAATCTGACTTATTGGAATATATTCTAGGGGAAGATGAAAGTATTCAACGGGCGCTAGTTTTTACTAGGACTAAACATGGGGCCGATAGGATAGCAAAGAGATTGAGCAAGAGGAAAATTCCCACAGAGGCAATTCACGGGAATAAATCACAGTCTGCGCGCTTGCAGGCGCTAGGAAAATTTCGGTCTGGAGCAGTGAGAGTTCTGGTTGCAACAGATATTGCATCGCGTGGATTAGATGTTGATGGGATCACTCATGTTATAAACTACGAATTGCCGAAGGAAGCTGAGAGTTATGTTCATAGGATAGGAAGGACAGCTCGTGCAGGGACAGATGGGATTGCCTTGTCGCTTTGCGATGCTGGTGAGAAATCTTATTTGAGAAGGATCGAGTTAGAAATCCATTGCTCTATAAGTATTGACCAAAATCACCCCTTCCATGCTCAATCCATAGCTAGTAAAAAAACCGGAGTAAAAAAATCGAGTTCTAAAAATTTTTCCACTGGTAGAGGGAGAGGGAGTAGAAGCAAGTTGACCACGCGCTCTGAAGGGAAAAATAAAAATTTTTCTTCTTCACGAAACCGTTCATCAGGAAAACCTGTAAGTGGAAAAAAAAATATCAGGAATAAAAGAGCAAGTTGACTGGGAAACTTTGTGTAAAGAGTTGGCAAGATGAGTATAAAGAGGTTTTTTTTATTTGAAAAAGATATGCCTTTCCTTTTGATTCCAAAAACCCCTTCCTCTTAATAAAAAAGGAAGGGGTTTTTTTTGATTGATTTGTTAAAGCGATTTACTCTTCTTCTTTTGAACTCAAAAACCTTCACAGTCATTACTTCAAAATAAGACCCGGGCTACTTTATGTTATCTCTTGAACAGTTGAAAAATACTATTGGCCCATTTTAGATTACGTTGTATCGTGGTATTGTGAACGGAAGTACTTGAGTAATAAGGTCGAAACTACCCGAGGTCATGCTGTGAGAGTCGATCGATGTTTTTGGTTATATTTGTTGGAGTGCGAGAACGGTTCATTTTATACCGGTTATACAAAAAATCTTGCCATTCGTTACTATCAGCATAAAAACGGAAAACAGAGTGCAAGATACACCCGTAGTTTTAAGCCAATTAAAATCGCTCAATGTTGGAGATTGTTCGACACTATTGGGACTGCTTTGAAAGTGGAGAGATTTATAAAAAATCAAGATCGAAAGATCAAGTTACTCTTAGTGGAGAACCCTGAAGACCTCAAACCAAGGGTTTTGAAAAAAATGGAGAAGGAGTTGATCTTACTCCCATTTGATGTTCAACAGGTTGAGAAAGAGTCGGCAAAAATGGATTGGAGAAAAATCAAAAGTGGGTTTGACCCATTTGCGGATATTCCGATGTTCCATAAAAGATAGTTAAAGGAGAGGACTGGATTGCTATGGAAGATTGTCCTTGTGGGACGGGATTTCCGTATACGGATTGTTGTGGCCCGTTAATTCGTGGCGCGAGTCCAGCGGATACGGCAGAAGATTTAATGCGGTCTAGGTTTTCCGCTTTTGCAAAAGGGCTGTGGAGTTACCTGGAGCAAACCAGATACCCTGATGGTCAGGAGTTGAGTGCATGGTATAAGACAAAATTCATGCATGATGAGATTGCTTGGACAAAGCTTGACATTCTAAACACTATAAAAGGCGACTCCTGTGACGAGGAAGGGGAAGTCAGTTTCATAGCACATTATGTAGAAAATGGAGAACAAAAAACCCTTCAAGAGGTGTCAAGGTTTATTAAAGAAGAGGGAAAATGGTTTTATAATGAGCATGAGTCTAAAATAATTTCCTCTGCTCCTCCCCAAGCGGCAAAAACGTTCGCTAGAGATCAACCTAAAGTGGGTCGTAATGCTCCGTGTCCCTGCGGGAGTAACAAAAAATATAAAAAATGTTGTGGTAAGGGGTAGTCTTTTTCATCTTTTTTAAAAAATTTGTATTGGACTTCTAAGTTATGAAGAATATTTTACGGTGGTGTTTTAAGAATATTACACAAAAATATCCTGCTAGGATTTTGGTTGTCGCACTCCTTTTAAGTGGATTGTCTATTTATATTTCTACGGGTTTGTCTTATGACTCGCGAATGGATAATTTGCTTCCTAAAGACCTACCTTTGATCAAAGAGTTTAATGAAGTTATTTCTAAAACAGGTGGTTCTGGCCCTCTGGTAGTTGTGCTTGAGGGGTTAGGCCAGGATAAGGCGCCTTTAGTTATTAGTCAGCTATCCCAACGGTTTAAAAAGGTTAGCGGGACACAATATGTCGACTCACAATTGCCAAAAGAATTTTTAAATAATAAACAGCTTCTTTTATTGTCGCGTAGTGAATTGATTCAACTAGAATTACTGGTGGATGAGGGTATTCAATATGCTCGCGATCAATTGACAGGAATTTCAGTGGGGAAGGAGCTTTTTAACCCGAAAAAACTGCAAAAACTTTCTGAGGACTACCAGTTTTTTGATGAAATCAGCCCTTTTCATAAAGGGAAAAAACAAAGAAATTATTATATTTTTGTAAAACCAAAAGGGACGGTTACAGATACAACATTCACTAAGGAGTTTGTTGATGATATTCGAAGAACCATTGATGATTCCGGTTTGGAAGGTGAAATTTTAAACCTAAAAATAAAACTTACCGGCTCCCTGATAGTACGTTTAGAAGAAAATACCTTCATCATAAATGACTTAGAAAAATCTGCTTTGCTGGCGGCTTTTTTAGTGGTTGCAATAATATTGATGTATACGAGATCTTG
>JGI26262J51727_1000937_pt1 | contig 14513 bp, 10 predicted proteins | sample SaaInlV_150m_DNA_3_FD_51727 | JGI IMG/M metagenome (IMG submission 51727)
CAGACACATTAGTGGCTTCTGCCAACGCATATTTAAGTGCATTAAATAAAATGATTATTAAACGAGATAAAACAGCTCCAATGGAGCAAGAAAATCAAAAGATGAGAGGGATATAATGGGACTATTTGACAAAGTTAAGAAAATTTGGAGCCAAGATATGGCAATTGATCTTGGAACAGCAAACACACTAGTTGTTTTAAAAGGTCAAGGAGTAGTCTTAAACGAACCATCNGTTGTTGCAATTGTTGATCAAGGTGGAAAAAAAAATGTTTTAGCAGTTGGTGATGAAGCAAAAACAATGCTTGGTAGAACTCCAGGAAATATAAGCGCTATTAGACCTTTGAGAGATGGGGTGATTGCAGACTTTATAGTGACTGAAGAGATGATTAAACACTTCATTAGAAAAGTTCACAAAGGAAGTACATTTGCTAATCCAAGAATTTTAATTTGTGTGCCAACAGGATCAACGCCAGTTGAGAGAAAAGCTATTCANGATAGTGCGTTAGCAGCNGGTGCAAGAAGAGTTCAATTAATTGAAGAGCCAATAGCAGCTGCTATTGGAGCAGGCTTACCAATTTCAGAAGCAACTGGATCGATGATTGTTGATATAGGAGGTGGTACAACTGAGATCGCTGTGATGTCATTAGGAGGATTAGTTTATTCAAAATCTTTGAGAGTTGCAGGAGATGCAATGGACACTGCAATAGTTAATTATATGAGAAAAGAATATAATCTTTTAATTGGAGACAGTACTGCAGAAAAAATAAAAAAAGAAATGGGTACGGCCTTGGCATCAGGTAAAAATACATATCCTGTTAAAGGTAGAGATTTAAGATCAGGTACTCCTAAAGAAGTAAATATTACAGAAGAAGATACTGCAGAAGCATTAAATGATATAATGAAAGAAATGATTGGTGCAATTAAACAAGCGTTAGAAAATACCCCTCCAGAGTTATCAGCTGATTTAGTTGATATGGGACTAACCTTAACAGGAGGCGGAGCCTTGTTAAATAATATTGATAAAAGATTTTCTAAAGAAACAGGCTTACCAGTTCATGTTGCAGATGACCCACTTTCTTGTGTGGCAGTTGGCACTGGAAAAGCATTAGATCAAGAAGAAACATTCTCTACTATGCTATCTGAGTATTAAGAGTAATGGCATCAAGCAGAGATGATTTTGTAATAGCAATCCGATCTGCTTTCTTAAAAAAAAGCTATCAACAAAAATTTTCACTACTAACATTAATATTTTTATCTCTCACTATTTTATTGTTAGGANGTTTTAATTTTAAAGTTATTCAATATATAAAAATTGGAATTAAAGAAGTTGTTTATCGTTCTTCCTTTGTAGTTTCCATCCCAGAAAATTATGTAAAAAAATTAAATTTTCAACTGAAAGATCATTTAAATCTTTATGAAAATTATAAAAAAAATGAAGTTTTACTAGATGATTTAAGAAAGAAAAAATTAACAAATGAATTTTTNGTTTTAGAAAATGAAAAATTAAGAAATTTAATTAACGAAAGNNTTAAATCAGAAGATATTTACGCTAAAGTCTTGGTTGATAAAGATAGTCCTTACTTAAAATCCATTGTCTTAAATAAAGGCTCTAAAAACAATGTAAAATTGGGTATGGCTATTGTAGATGACAGTTATTTGGTTGGTAAAATAATTGAAGTAAATTATACAAATTCAAGAGCACTACTTCTATCAGACTTAAACAGTAAGATTCCAGTGTTNTTAGAGCCACTTAATATTCATGCAGTATTATCTGGAACAGGAAAAAATTATGGAATTATTGAATTTACTAAAGAAGAATATGATAAAAAAGTAAATAATAACGAGATCATTGTTTACACATCTGGCTATGGAGGCTTGTTTAAACCAGGATTGCCAGTAGGTAAAATAATCAATAACGCTAATTTGAAAAAAAATATAGTTAATTTCTTTTCTGATTTTGGACAATTAGATTATGTAAGAATAGTGTCTTATGAAATAGGAAGTGGAAATTAATGTCATCATTAAATAAAAATAATTTCTTAAGGTCACTAATGTTTTATTTTCCAACATTAGTTTTATTTTTGGCAGTATTAAATGAAATTGATCTCAACTATCTAGAAATTGAATATTTTTCATTTAATTTTGTTTATATTTTAATATTTTATTGGACTTTAAAAAATCCACACTATTTAAGTTATGGATCAATTTTTATAGCAGGCTTAGTAAATGATGTTGTGACTGGTCTTCCAATAGGAATAAGTAGTTTATGTTATTTATTAATTTGTGCAGTTACAGCCTATCTAAGAAATATTACACTTAGACCAAATTTTATGAATGACTGGTTGTCATTATTAGTCACTATTTTATTAGTTAATTCTATTCAGGTTATGAGTTTAGATTTGATATTTTCGATTGATGTGAATTATATGAGATATTCTATTAATTCAGGTTTTACTTTTGTTTTTTATCCGTTGTTTTTATTTTTATTTAATAATTTAGAAAAGAAAATCAGAACTCAAAAAAATGATTAAAGATAATTTTGGAATAAGAAAATCAGACATTATAAATCGACGAATGTTTATAATAGGAGCGGCAAAATTAATTATTTTTGGTGGAATAATTGCACGCTTATTCTCACTTCAGATTAATGATAATAAAAAATATTTAACATTATCTGATAAAAATAGAATAAGAGAATGGAAATTACCTCCAACTAGAGGAAACATAGTTGATTATTTTGGAAATATTATTGCCGGTAATTTAAAAATATATCAATTACATGTTATTCCAGAGCAAGTTGAAAACTTTAATTATTTAATTTCAAGGTTAAAAGNAATTCTGCAATTAAGCAATACAAGAGTTGAGAGAATTAAAAAGAAAAAAACACAATTAAAACCTTGGGAAAGTTTAATAATTTCTGAAAATTTAAGTTGGGATGAATTTTCAAAAATAAATAATTATTTATACGAATTGGCTGGAGTTAAACCAGTGATGACAATTTCAAGAGATTATCCTTTTAATGATATTTATACCCATGTATTAGGTTATGTAAGTCAACCAAATGAAGATGATATTTTGGCAAATGAAATTATCCAAGAAAAATTTGTGCCAGGAATTAAAGTTGGTAAGTTAGGACTAGAAAAAACATTAGAAAACGACCTAATTGGCATAAATGATATTCAAAGATATGAAGTTAATGCATATGGCAAAAGAATAAATCAACTTGAATATCAAAAAGGTAAACAAGGTTCAAAAATTCGTATAACACTCGATACAGAAGTTCAGAAATTAAGTGCTGAATTGATGAAAGGTATGGCTGGATCTATAAGTGTCATGGATATTTACACAGGTGAGATTATTGCAATGTATTCGTCGCCTTCATATAACCCAAATTCATTTTTATTTGGTATCAGTGAAGACGAGTGGCAATTAATTAGAAATAATCCTTTAAAACCTTTAATTAATAAAACACTTTCAGGTCTTTATTCCCCAGGATCTACTCTAAAGCCTATTGTTGCTTTATCAGCTCTTGAAAATGGAATAATGGATACTAATTTTAAAGTCCAATGTAAGGGAAAAATGGAACTTCATGGTCAAACTTTTCATTGCTGGAAAGAAAAAGGACATGGATGGATGAGTTTAAATAATGCAATGAAACAATCTTGTGACACTTATTTCTACGAAATTGCAAGAAAACTAGGTGTAGATAAATTAAAAGTAACTGCTGATAAATTTGGTTTAGGAAAAAAAGTTTTAGGTGAATATTTTGAAAATGAAAAAGCTGGTCAATTTCCAGACACAAGATGGAAAATAAATGAAATTGGTAAAGGTTGGGTTCTAGGTGAAACTTTAATTACTGGGATTGGTCAGGGATACACTCAAACAACTCCTATACAACTTTGTTTGATGACTGCTCAAATAGCAAATGGTGGTTATAAAATTAAACCTAAAATTTTAACTGATGATAATCAACTAACATCAGAGCAAGTCAAAAAGGCTATGAAAGATAATAATTTATACAATTCACACATCCCATTATTTAATGATCAAAAAAATATAAAAATTATTCAAGAAGCCATGTTTAGTTCTACTAATGAATTAAGAGGAACTTCATACAAGTCACGAATAGATGATCCCAAGTATCAATTTGCTGGGAAAACTGGGACAGCACAAGTTAAAAGAATTAGCAAAAGAGAACGTGAACTTGATTTAAAAATATTTCAAATACCCTATGAAGAAAGAGATCATGCTTTATATATAGCATTTGGTCCCTATAAAAATCCAAGATATGCATTAAGCATCATTGTAGAGCATGGTGGCTCTGGTAGTTCAGCTGCAGCACCAATGGCTACTAAATTATTTAAATTAATAGTTGATCGACATCAATATAGAAAAAAACTTCCAGACTATAAAGAATTTAATATCTAAATGTTTCAACATACTCGACTAAACTCAGATCAAAATTTTTTTCAAAAAGTTAAAAATTTAGATTATATTTTATTGTTAAGTATTCTTATTCTATCAACCTTAAGTTTATTTGTTATGTATTCTACCGATGGAGGCGAGTTGCTTTATCATACAAAAAGTCATTTTATTAAATTATCAGTATTTTTTGCTTTAATGTTACTAATTTCTTTTTTTAATATTAAATTTTGGCACCTTAGCTCATACTTTTTATATGGGATTATTATTTTACTATTAATTTGGGTATCTATTTATGGAATAAAAGTGTCTGGCTCACAAAGATGGATGAATTTATATTTTTTAGCTCTTCAACCATCAGAATTAATGAAAATAGGAATTATTTTATGTCTAGCAAAATATTATCACAGAGTAAGTGTTGAGAAAGTAAATTCATTTAATAGTATTTTTTTTGCCTTAACTATAATTTTAATTCCAATTATTCTGGTTGTATCTCAACCAGATCTAGGAACTTCTATATTAATTGCATCTAGTGGATTGATTATATTATGGTTGGGAGGAGTTAAAATTAAGTATTTCTTTTTCTCTTTTATAACTTTTTTAATATCATTACCTTTTATTATTTCAAATTTACAACCTTATCAAAAGCTAAGAATTTTAACTTTTTTAGATCCCGATAGAGATCCATTGGGGGCTGGATATCAAATTATCCAATCTAAAATTGCTATTGGTTCAGGAGGTTTTTCAGGCAAAGGTTTTCTGCAAGGCACTCAAAGTTATTTAGATTTTCTTCCAGAAAAGCATACCGATTTCATCTTTACTTTNTTTTCAGAGGAATTTGGTTTTATTGGATCAATTGGACTTTTATTATTATATTTAATTATTATTATTAGAATTATTAGAATTGGTGTTATTTCACGAAGCAGTTTTGCAAAATTATTTTGTTTTGGCTTTGCATTTTCAATTTTTATTTATATTACAGTTAATCTATCTATGGTGCTAGGTTTACTACCTATAGTAGGGTCGCCACTGCCAATAATGTCATATGGTGGCTCTTCTATGTTAGCGACAATGATTGGATTTGGCATTGTATTGAGCGCAAAGGTTCATAGTAAGCAGGCCATAGCATAATCAGTTCTAATATAAAGTGTGTATAATTTACCTCTATTCAATGTTTAAATATTGATTATATAAGTTCTCGTGAATAAAAATATTAAAGTAGGTATAATTGGTGCTGGAATACAAGGTGTATCAAATGCTTTGTTTTTACAAAAAAAAGGATTTAACGTAACTATATTTGATAGAGATAATCCTGGCACTCAAGCAGCCTCTTATGGAAATGCAGGACACTTTTCACCTTATGCTTCAGTTCCATTAAATCGTCCAGATGTTTTAGCAGATGTACCTTCAATGTTATTAAGTTCCTCAGGACCTTTAGCTTTAAAATGGAACTATATTCCAAAAATGATTCCATGGTTTGTTAGATTTATCATGAATTCAACAACAAAAAATATGATGCACACTGCAAAAAATATGCATCAAATTTTAGATTTAGCATTACCTGCTTATGATGAATTATTTGATGAAATTGATTTAGAGGGTTTAGTTGAAAATAAAGGAATTCTTTATATTTGGAATGATCAAGATTTGAAAAGCAGAGAGCTTGAAATAAACATAAGAAATGAATTAGGAGTTGAGCAGCAACTAGTTAACAAGGCTGAAATTCATGATCTTGAACCTCATATTAAACCTTTTTATCATGCAGGTGTCTATTATCCATATGCAAAACATGCAAGAAATCCTAGAAAAATTCTTTTAAAACTTTTTGATTTATTTTTAAAAAAAGGTGGAAAATTTAACAAAGTAAATATTAATGATATTAACTTTGATGGAGAAAAACCAGTTTTTAAAACTGATAACCAAAGTTTTATTTTTGATAAAGCAGTAATTGCTTGTGGAGCTTTTTCTAAAAAATTAACTGACAACCTAGGTGAGAGAATACCTCTTGATACTGAAAGAGGATATCATGTTCACTTTAAAGGTTGTGATCACTTACTAAATAGACCAGTCATTTTTTCAAATAGAGGGTTTGGAATTACTCCTATGGAACAAGGCTTAAGAGTTGTTGGAACAGTTGAGTTTGGTGGGCTAGATAACCCATTGTCAAAATCTAGAGTAAAAAACTTAATTAATAATGCAAAATATATGCTTGGAGATTTACCTGAACATGAGGACGAATGGTTAGGTTTTAGACCTTCTTTACCCGACTTTCTACCAGTTATGGGTCCATCAAAAAATCATAAAAATATATTTTATTGTTTTGGCATCACCATTTGGGCTGGACTTTGGGACCAATATCAGGAAAAATTATTTCTGGAATGATCGCAAATGAAAACACTAATTTAGATCTAAAACCATATAGTTCTTTAAGATTTTCCTAAAGCTTTAAGCATCTAAAACAACAATTGTTAGATCATCTTTTTGTACATATTTAGAATCTAAAATATTATCAATGATCTTTTGAAGTCGTTCATTATTAGGCATTTCTTTATATTTTGTAATATAATTTTGAAAGCCAACTGAACCAAGCTCTTCACCTTGAGGGTTTTTAATTTCAGTAATACCATCTGTAAAAATGTACATTGATGATTTTTCAAATTTGACTTTATATTCCTTATAGGTAGTTTTTGCTACAATTCCTAAAGGAGGNCCTGCTTCATTAAAATTTGAAAACTCACTTTTATCATTTAAAATTATTGGAGGTTCATGCCCAGCATTTGCTAGTAATAATTCTTTGGAGTTACTGTCATAAATNCCAATTAACATTGTAACGAACATTCCTCTAGAAATTGTTTCACAAATCTCATTATTTAATTGTGTTAATAAACTTGCAGGCGAAAGATTAGTTTTACTAAGACAGCTATATAAACTTGATGCCTTAGACATTAGCAAAGATGATTTAATTCCTTTTCCAGATACATCTGCTACACCAAAACCATATTTGCCTTCACCTAAATCATTAAAATTATAAAAATCTCCAGAGACTACTTTTGCAGGAATGTTTATTCCAGCTAATGGGAAAGGTTCTTTTTTATTAGANGATAAAAGCGATTTTTGAATTTCCCCTACAATTTCTACTTCTTTTTGCATTTTATTTTGTTCAACCATTTCTTTAGCCATTTTTGCATTTCGAATAGCAAGAGCAGCTGGAGTTGATAATAATTCTAAAAGTTTTCGATCATCTTCAATAAATAATTTTTCATCTGTTTTTTTATTTAAACAGTGAATTACACCAATACAATCATTTGCTGCAATTAATGGAGCACACAATACAGAATAAGTTGTAAAATTTGTTTTATTATCTAGATCAAAATAAAATTCTGCAATTTCTCTTACATCTTTTCTAACATTTCCAACACGAANACATTTTCTTTGATCAACNGCTCTTCCCATAACCCCGTCTTTTAAATCTAATTGATACTCATCTAGATGTTCCTGATTAAGAGAAGCAATACATTCAAATTTTTTCTTTTTATTATTGATTAAAAAAATATTAGCAGCTTGAGCATTTAGTCTTGTAATAATAATTTGTAGAGCTGTGTTTAAAGTTTCATTCAAATCAAGAGAAATCGCAAATTCTTGATTCATCTTGTTGATAATTTGTAGATCAACATTATCTTGAGTCTCGCTTCTGGTCTCTGTTAGAATAGGTTTTTTTGTTTTAAAAAAGAGCATTTTATTAACTAGTATTTTAACCTCTTTTTGGTAAATTTACCAAATATGGAGATCATTTTATATACGCCAAACTTATATGTGCATTTATATGATGCAGTTGTTGTTGTTCAATTTTTAATTGATGGTTTCGTTGAAATAGCAGGTCAATTTAAAATATAATCTATCACTTTTATTAGAAACACCATTTGATCATTTTATTATTGCAAAGTGTATTTTATAGAACAAAATAAAAAATTATTATTTTAATGATAAANAGAAAATATATTTACTTAGGAGTTATTTTTTTATTATTAATAATTATTAAATTTATTAATCCACCCATAATTAAAAAAATATCTTTTATCAGTTATGATTTTTATCAAAAAGCATTTAATAGGGGAGAAGTTAAAGATGTAACCATCGTTGATATTGATGAAAAAAGTATTGCTAAGGTAGGACAGTTTCCATGGCGTAGAGATATTTATTCAAAAATTTTATATAATTTAAATCAACATAGTCCCCGAGCTATTGCTTTTGATATCGTCTTTAGTGAAGAAGATAGGCAAAATCCACAAGATTTACTTTCACAACTACAAAAAGAAAGCGATCAATTTATAAATATTGAGGTACCCAATACTAATAAAATTTTTATTGATAGTTTAAAGCAATCAAAAGTTGTCTTGCCGATATTGGGGGAACCAAAAGACAATTTTGTAAAAAATAATTCCAAACCTAAATTGAGAGTAATTGCCAAAGGGGATAATCCAAAAAATTTTATATATAAATATAAAAATAAAATCACATCTCTAGAAGAAATTAATAATGCCGCAAGTGGTATTGGTTCGATTTCTTTAATACCGAACATTGATGGTATAATTCGTAATGTACCTGTACTTTATAATATAGATAACAGAATATGGCCTTCATTAGCTCTTGAAACAGTTAGAGTTGCAACAGGTCAAAAAAACTTATTAGTAAAAAGTAATAAAAATGGAATTGAATTAATTAAGACAAGAAAAAATACAATTCCAAGTGATCAAAATGGAGTAATTAATATTAAATTTAAAAAATTTAATAAAGAAAATTATATTTCAGCCATTGATGTCATTAATAACGATTTTGATCAAAAAAGAGTTGAAAATAAAATAATTTTAGTAGGATCTTCTGCTCAAGCTCTTTTTGATATTGTTAAAATTTCAAATGGAAAAATAGTTCCTGGTGTTGAAATTCATGCTCATATTATTGACAACATTTTAAAGAATGAAAGTATTTTTAAAAACATTTATACTCAATTAGCAGAAAATATTATTTTTTTAATATTGGTAATATTTTTGATCTTGATACCTATAAAGATCAAGCCAAAATTTAGCATTATCTTTTTTGTAGGTTCAATTTTTGTAATTAATTTATCTAGCATCATTATTTATCAATTTAATTTTTATTTAGACTCTTTGTTTTCAAGTATTGCCGGAACATTGGTATTTATGACCTCACTTTATTTTAGATATTTAGAGGAAAATTCAATTGCTATTGAAAATGAAAAAAAACAATCAATTTTAAAAAAAGAAAGAGAGATAGCTGGGGAAGTTCAAAAGAAATTATTTCCAAGTAACAAAAAAATTGAAAAATATATATTTGCTCAAAACACACCTGCAAAAGATGTTTCAGGTGATTACTATGATTATTATCAAATGAATGATAATGAAATTTATTTTATACTAGGTGATGTTACTGGCAAAGGTATTAAAGCTGGAATATTAATGGCAAATGCTGCTGCAGTATTTAGATCGTTAGCAAAAATGAGCTCATCAGTTGCTAAAACTGCCTTATATATGAATAATCAAGTAAAAGACTCCTCTTATCAATCAATGTTCATCACTGTTATTTTGGGACGAATAAATTTAGAAAAAAAAGAAATGGAATTTATAAATATGGGCCATGAACCAATGATGGTTTTAGATCAAAATTTTAATTTTGAATATGTTAAATCAACTTTGCCTCCTATGGGATTAATGTCAGTTAAAGATGAGTCTTTTTTTAAAACTACCACCATGGATATATCTGACAAAACAATCCTAATTTATACTGATGGTGTCACAGAAGGTTATATAGATGAAGGTAAAGAGCTTGAAGTTACAGGACTAGAAAACGAGATTAAAAAATTAAATACAACTTCACCAGAAACTATAATTAACCATGCAACAAAAATACTTACTGAAAAAGGCTTNACACTTAGAGATGATATAACNGCATTAGGAATTAAACTTTAAGATATAAGTACAAAATAAAAATAAAANACCCATAAAAAACCAGTTGCCATTGTTAAAAAGATTAAAGCAAGACCTACAAGAGTGTCTTGGTTAACTTTTTTTCTCCATGACTTTGAAAAAAAATTCAATGAATAAGCGTAGACAAGTAAAAAAATATTNAATGTTGAGAAAATGATATTTATAAAAAGAAATTTTTCCATCATTATAAATTAAATATAATAGATTTAAATAAATCTGAAAAATAGAAATAAGTAACACCTGCAATAATAATATATGGTCCAAATGGAATTTCTGAATTTAATTTTCTTTTTTTATTAATCAAAGAAGGAATTACAAATAATAAACCTAAAATTGAAGAAAGAAAAATTATAAAAGGCACACTTAACCAGCCAAACCAAAAACCAAATACTGCTAATAGTTTAGCATCTCCCAAGCCCATACCTTCTTTGTTTCTAATTTGTTTATAAAAGAAAATTATTGACCAGATTAAAAGGTAGCCCAATAAGCCACCAATTAAAGAATTTACGAAATTTGGAAAAATTATCGTATTTAAGTTTGGATCAAATGATTTTAAAAAACCCAATATCATCATTGGATAGGTCAGTTCATTTGGTATGATAAAATGTTTTAAATCTATAAAATAAATTACCAACAAAAACATGGCAAAGATTATTAATAATAAAAAGTCTAGTGATAAGCCAAAATAATAAAGTAGAAAAACAAATATAGCCGAACTAATGATTTCAACTAATAAATATTGACCACTGATTGGTTTTTTGCATTTTCTGCATTTACCATTTAAAAAAAGGTANGAGAAAATAGGAATATTGTCCCGCCAAGTAATTTTCTTTTTACATTTTGGGCAAAATGATCGTCCTTTAGAAATTTTTTTATTAATTGGTAACCGATAAATACATACATTGGCAAAACTTCCAAAAATAGCACCTAAAAGTCCTGCCAGTAAATATTCCATGAATTATTTTAGTAATTTTCTCGCCAAGAAGATCGATAACTTGAAACATCTCCAACTCCGGCCGTAATAGATACCAAGTCTTTTTTGCTTAGTGAAGACTCCCCAGCTATATTTGCAAACAACTTACCAGCAAATACTACAATTCTCGATAACACACCAAGGCCAACAAACTTACAATCATCGTTTATAGTTACAGTTTTTTTATCAAATTTTAATGATTGACTTCCCGTAGCACCCATTTTTGAAGAAGCATTTGTTCCACATTCATCATCTACACCACAAATTGTTGCTAAACCCAAACTACATTTATTAACAGATTTAGTAGGTTGATATACTGGATAATAAACTAGTCCTCGATAAACAGTTGGTTCTGCAGTTACTTTTTTAGCATCTTTTAAAGTAATGTACCAACCACGATCACCTGCTTTAGGACATTGAGCACCAGTTGTATCAGTTGTTGTATTTTTACAATCAGTTAAATCATCAGCGTTAGTTGGTGTGCCAACGTTTTTATATAATGGATAGTTAGGATCTCTAATTCCTAATAATAAATTATCTATTCCAGCTGAAGTATCACCAATTCTTTCATAGTCACCCGTTCCTGCATATAACCAAAGAGAATTAGTTGTTTGACCAATGGTTGCATCCATTGAATGAAACATGTATCGGCCATTAGCTGTGGTTGAGCCTGAAGTAAATAAAGTTGTGTTGTCGTATAAGTTAATCGCGTTACCATCAACATCAAGAGCCATGTTGGTTAAATTATATTTAGTTATTTTTCCTTCAAGATCATTTAAGTAAACAAGGCCACCTCTATAATCTATACCTCGCGCTGTATCAGGAGTAATTAACACTGGTGATCCTGGTACAGAGTTAACTATATTATTTCCAACCACATCATCAATATCGATAACTTTATGAACTCGTCCCGGGTAAGTAGTATCTTCTAAATTAATGACAAACAATGCACTCCCAACACCTTCAAACTGCGCTCCATAACCACCACCCATAGCTGCAACATAAATATCATCTTCTATATTAGCATCACCAGCACCATTGTTAGGCAATCTAAATATTCGAGGTGCAGACCAAGTTTGTCCAAGTTTACTATATTCATATTCTGGTTGAGTTATAACTCCAGTTGCAGCTGAACCAGCTTTAATAAGTACCCCAAGTTGTGTGCTAGACTTGCTATCATCATTAGGGTCTGCTCCATAATAAGTAATGTAATCTTGAAAAACTAAAACGGTATCTCCATTAACATCTGTTGTAACACTATAGTTAGTATAAACAGAATCATCTATTAATATTGTTAAATCAGATTTTGATACTCCTCTTACAGGAAAAGTCCAAGTTTTAGATTTATAACATTGATTATTACCCGTATCATCACAGACCATAGAACCTTTAGGTTCATTAGCATTATCGATCACTTGTATAGCTTCATAAAATGAACTTAAACCATATGAAGTAGCAATATAATCATAATCAGATAAAGCTCCATTATGGTCCATTACATGAACTTTATGACGTGATGTGTCATTCAATACAGAATATAAATGCAAAGGTTTTGCAGGATCGGTAATATCTAAGACAGAAAATCCATTTCCACCTCTGCCGTAAGGGGCAAACATTATTGTATGCCAAGCTTTAGTAGTTCCTAAAGGACTTTTAAAATACATGTCATGAACAACAGGGGAGCCATCTACTCCAAAAATAGCATTTGATCCGCCTATACCAGCTTTATTTAAATTCACATTCACCATTTCTGGAAATGCAGGTAATAATAGTGGAGGGGCAAAAGCCCATTTTTCTTTACCAGTTGCAGATTCAAATGCATGCAACAATCCATCGTTTGCACCTACATAAATTATTTCTTCTCTAGTTGATTTAGATGCTGCCCAAGCATCATAACCTTTAATTGATCGCCAATATGCTTCTTGGTTTTGACCTGTAAATGCAGTTTCAGCAGTTGGTGGACCAACTACCACAAGTTCTGAGTGATAAATATCACCCAATACGTGATTACGCTTTTCAGTTAATTTACAATCTGCATCATAGTCAAAATAATCTTGACCTCTAATAAAATTAATTAAACCTTTGACATCATCATCCGTTCCATCTGCTACATTTGGAGCAGTTTTACATCTTCTGCTATTAATTGGATTGTCATTTATACTATGATAGCCGGAGACTTCATTGTTAGTTAATTGAAACATACCATTTATCTCAGACCAATTTGTATCAGTAAAATTGTTATAACCTGATTTGTAGTCAGTTCCTCCAGGGATTACGCTCCAAATTTTTCTAGCAGCAGGGGACGGTAGTTTTTCAGCTGCACTCCAATTTTTACTATCTTTTGTATCTACTACCCCAGATGAGTTAATTGCAGTTCTAGTTAAAGTTCCTTCCCATTCTTTGTTTTGAGCATAATCAAATTGTGCTTGATATAATGACCCACCTTTTTCAATGGTTGCTGTAATGGCAGGTGCTGTAAAAGATAATTTAGAGGCAATAACTTGTGAGATTGCTGCTTTTAACTGAGCTTTTAAGGAAGCTGTAGTATTAGCAATGATTACATCATTAGTACCACCTGCTTGAGCCATTGTTTTAAAATTATTTAAAGCATAACCTTGAATTCCTCCTCCATAGGCGACGGTAAAGGTTTTAATTTTATGAGCAGTTCTTAAACTTGTGACTGTACTTTTTGCACTATTATGGTTATACCACGAACCATCTCCTATAACTAAAACATAACTATTTTGACAATCTAAATTTTTGTCAATTGGTGAATGAGTGCCATGTAAATAATATTGTTTAGCCATTCTTGCCCAAGCCATTGCATCTGTTCCACCACCAGGGGAAACGGATGATATAATTTGATTAATTCTTAAAGCTCCAGCTTTATGAACCTTAACTTTGAAACAATTACGAGAATTACAAGGACTTGCTTTACCAGTTGTTTCATGTCCACTCCAACTCGTAAAACCTGCGCTACCACTTGACCAATATCCAAAACCAAAGTTAACACCTGAATTTAATGAAGCATCAGCTACAATTGCTTTAATTGCTTCATGAGCACCAGTCATTCTTGTTCCAGCACTTCCGCCAATTTCCTTAATAAAACCCAGATT